>Ga0207134_1035_pt1 | contig 42846 bp, 37 predicted proteins | sample Alteio_BWMinHeat_12_FD_153527 | JGI IMG/M metagenome (GOLD analysis project Ga0207134, IMG submission 153527) | Enriched cells from forest soil in Barre Woods Harvard Forest LTER site, Petersham, Massachusetts, United States -... | ecosystem: Environmental > Terrestrial > Soil > Temperate forest >... | reverse complement strand
GATCTGAGCAAAAGCAGTGCTACCGGTCTTGGGATAGACTGGAGCATTACGCCGCAGATGGCGAGGGCTATGACAAATGACAGGGTAACATTGCAGGGTAATTTTGATCCTTCAAAACTATTGTCACCAATAAGTGATATCAAAAAAGCTGTCTGGAATATGATAGATGGTTTTGGCCCTGAAAAATATGTTGCTAATTTAGGCCATGGTATATTGCCAAATGTACCTGTAGACCATGCAAGAGCATTTGTAGATGCTGTGAAAGAATACGATGTTAATTCAAAAGTTATAAATCAAAATTCAAAAGTAGAGGATACTGTATCGTAAATTATGAGTATCAAAGATCAGTTCATAGCATATATTCATGGCTTGCAGGATAGTATTTGTGCGGCATTAGAAAGTATTGATGGGAAAGCTAAGTTTTTTGAGGATAAATGGGAACGCAAGGAAGGTGGTGGAGGTAAGACCAGAGTAATTGCAGATGGTAATGTATTTGAGAAAGGTGGTGTAAATACTTCTGTAGTGCACGGTGCTTTACCTGCTGCAATGCAACAGGCATTCGGCGTGCCTGAAAGTGATTTTTTGGCTTGTGGTTTATCTTTGGTTATACATCCTATGAATCCTTATGTACCAACGGTACATGCTAACTGGCGGTATTTTGAACTGTATGATAAAGAAGGTAAACGATTAGACTGCTGGTTTGGTGGTGGTTCTGACCTGACACCATATTATATTTTTGAAGAGGATGGGCGACATTTTCATACGACATTGAAAAACGCGATGGAGCCATTTGGTACTGAATTGTACCCGAAATATAAGCAGCATTGTGACGACTATTTTATAAATAAACATAGGGGTGATGAAGCACGTGGTATAGGAGGTGTATTTTATGATTATTTGCGTCCGACAGACGATACTGATCATGAAAGGTTGTTTACATTTCAACAGGCAAATGGTAATGCATTCATTCCGACTTATTTACCTATAGTTGAGAAAAGGAAAGACCTTGCCTATACAGATAAAGAAAAAGACTGGCAGGAGATAAGAAGAGGCAGGTATGTTGAGTTCAACCTAATACATGACAGGGGAACATTGTTTGGATTAAAAACAAATGGCAGAACAGAGAGTATATTAATGAGCCTGCCACCAAGGGCAAGATGGGAATATAATTATACACCTGAGGCAGGAAGTAAAGAAGCTGAATTGCTTGAGTATATAAAACCAAGGAATTGGGTTGATTAAATGTATTTAAAACATACCTGAAAATGTATTTACTAAGAAGAAACAGAATATTAAGACAATCACCTGCTGTGCGTAGTATGGTTGCTGAAACTATATTAACACCTTCCGATTTTATTGCGCCTCTTTTCATAACAGAAGGGAAGGGTATAAAGGAGGAGATACCGTCTATGCTGAATTATTACAGGATGAGTATTGATCTGACCATAGAAGAGGTAAAAACATTGTGGAGCCTGGGTATAAAAAGTGTTTTGCTTTTTATAAAATGTAAGGATGAACTAAAAGACAATAAAGGTACTGAAGCATTGAATCCTGATGGTTTGATGCAAAGAAGTATCAAGGCTATAAAAGCGGCTTGTCCGGAGATGGTGATCATGACAGATGTAGCGCTTGATCCATTTTCTACTTACGGACATGATGGTATTGTAGAAGGTAATGAGATCGTAAATGACCCAACAGTAGAGGTACTTGCAAAAATGAGTGTGAGTCATGCGCAAGCAGGTGCTGATTTTGTAGCGCCAAGTGATATGATGGATGGACGCATTATAGCTATACGTGAAGCACTCGAACAAAATGGCTTAACGAAGATCGGTATCATGGCTTATAGTGCTAAATATGCATCCTGCTTTTACGGGCCATTTAGAGATGCGCTGGATAGTGCACCAGGCTTTGGAGATAAGAAGACCTACCAGATGGATTATGCTAACCGGAAAGAGGCTGTAAAAGAAACACTGATGGATGTGGAAGAAGGTGCAGATATCGTAATGGTGAAACCTGCTATGGCATATCTTGATATCATACGTGAGATAAAGAATGTGGTTGAGGTGCCTGTGAGTGCCTATCATGTAAGTGGTGAGTATGCGATGATAAAAGCAGCAACTAAGATGGGATGGCTGGATGAGAATAAGGCAGTGTTAGAATCATTGACATCAATAAAACGTGCAGGAGCAGACCTTATTGCTACTTATTATGCAAAACATGCTGTACAATTATTAAACAAATAAGCTTAACTATATTTTATCTACATGAATCCCCAGACAATGACCAAAAGCGAGGAATTATTTGCAAGAGCACAACAATCGATACCGGGTGGGGTAAACTCGCCTGTGCGAGCCTTTAAGAGTGTTGGCGGGACACCTATATTTATTGAAAAAGCAAAAGGAGCCTATCTGTATGATGCAGATGGTAAACGTTATATAGACTATATCAATTCATGGGGGCCGATGATTTTAGGCCATGCTTATGAGCCTGTAGTAAAAGCAATACAAGAAAAAGTATTAGGTTCTACATCTTTCGGTGCACCAACCGAACTGGAAATAGAAATGGCTGAGCTGATAAAAAGCATGGTGCCGAATGTGGATATGGTGCGTATGGTGAGCAGTGGTACGGAAGCTTGTATGAGTGCGGTGCGTTTGGCTCGTGGTTATACAGGTAGAAATAAGATCGTGAAATTTGAAGGTTGTTATCACGGACATGCGGATGCATTCCTTGTTAAGGCTGGTAGTGGTGTTGCCACATTCAATATACAAACAGTGCCGGGTGTACCGGGTGGGGTATCGAATGATACGTTGACAGCTCCATACAATGATCTTGTAGCGGTGCAACAATTAGCACATGATAATAAAGGAGAGATCGCAGCTATTATCATAGAGCCAATTGCAGGGAACATGGGTTGTATCTTACCACAACCTGGTTTTATCGAAGGACTCAGGAAGTTGTGTGATGAAGAAGGCATCGTTTTTATTTTTGATGAAGTGATGACGGGCTTTCGTTTAGCAGCAGGTGGAGCTCAAGAAAAACTGGGCATTAACGCAGACCTTGTTACCTATGGTAAGGTGATTGGCGGTGGTATGCCGGTAGGTGCATTTGGCGGTAAGAAAGAGATCATGCAGCATATAGCCCCGCTAGGTAATGTTTACCAGGCTGGTACCTTAAGTGGTAATCCAATTGCGATGATAGCGGGATATACCATGCTTAAGGCGTTGAAAGATGCCCCATCTATCTATACGCAGCTGGAAGAAAAAACAACCTATCTCAGGAATGGATTGGATAGGGTGTTGAAGAATAGTAGCACACCATATGTTATCAACCAGTTTGGTTCAATGGTCAGTGTGCATTTCAGTGAAAAGCCTATTATAGATTTTGCAAGTGCAGCATCAGCTAATAATGTATTATTTAATAAGTTTTTCCATGCTATGCTGGAAGAAGGTGTTTATTTACCACCATCTGCGTTTGAAACCTGGTTCATTAGTAATGCACTGAGTAAAAAAGATATTGATTATACTATTGAAGTCGCTGAAGAATTCTTTAAAAGCAATTAGAAATTTCGCTTGATATTTAATAGCGATAAGGTTGATGCCTTATCGCTATTTTATTATTATTGAACCATTTATAAGGTCGGAAAGAACTACAATAATCTATCTAATAAAGAAATAATTTCCGGATAAAAGCTATTGTGCCAGGTATCCACCATCTACATTATAGTAGGAGCCAGTAACAAAAGAAGCTTTATCAGAGTTTAGCCATAAGGCCAGTTCCGCTACTTCTTCAGCAGTACCTAATCTTCCCATAGGATGTAAGCTTTCTAGTCCCTTCATAGCAGCATCGTTTAAAGTCTTTGTCAACAAGGGGGTAACTATATAGCCAGGCCCTATTGAGTTGACGCGAATGCCTTGTTTTGCATATTCCAAAGCCGCAGCCTCAGTCAGCCCAATAACACCATGTTTGGCGGCAACATATGCAGGAGATCCAGAGGTCCCCACTTTGCCAAGTATGGATGCTATATTGACAATATTACCACCACCTGAAGCAAGCATGGCAGGTATTTGATAGCGTAATCCATAGAATACACCTGATAGATTAATAGAGATCACTTTGTTCCACCCATCGATTGGATATTCTCCAGTAGGTTTTAAAGGGCCACCAATACCGGCATTATTTACAGCAATGTGCAAAGCACCAAATTGTTTTATAGCTTGATCTACGACATTTTTGCTGTCATCCGGGTTTGATGTATCGGCTTTGACAAAAACAGCATCTCCACCATTTGCTTTTATGTCTGATACAGTTTCATTCCCACCTTTTTCATCAATATCAGAAACGATAAGCTTAGCTCCTTCTGATGCATAAAGTAATGAAATGGCTTTGCCTATGCCTGAACCGCCGCCTGTTATAATGGCTACTTTATTTTCTAACAATTTCATGGTTGTTGTTTTTTATGATTAACACTAAGTGATTTAATTATTTACCAAGCCCAATTTGGTTCATGTAAGTTTGGTTATCCCAAAACAAATATTCTTCTATCATTACACTGTCTTTCCATATGCCAATAGTACACATTGGTAGGCTGAATGATTTGCCAGTTGGCTGTATGAATTTACCATTACCCAAAGGCATTGGTTTACTAAAAGTGCCCGTCATGACACCTGTAACAGCAGTCATGTTGCCGGAACCAAAACGTATAGGGTGTTGTTTGATCTGTGTATTAGGTGCATAGACGAACATGGCTTTGAGATCTTCTATATGTTTTTCGATTCCGATAGTATAGTGCCCGTCAGGCCAGTTTACTTTAATATCTTTGGCATGGCTTTCATGCAATCTTGTCCATTCCTGATTACTGAAAACAGTGTAGTCAAGTGTGTCGAACGTTGTTAGGTATTTTGAGACCATTTCATTTCCGGCGGTGAGTTGTGTGATCTGTTTTTTAAGTGAATCTATTTCTGATTTACATACTGAATCATTACCAGCGTTATTATTACAGCTTGAAAAAATTACTACACTCAACAGCAGTGCAGTACAAATTGTTTTGATATTAGTTAGCTTTTCCATTTTGTTTATTTTTGATTATGAAAAATATTTTATTTATTGTTATGCAAAGGTAGCGCTCATATTCTTAGTCCGCTCATATAGATTAATAGACGAATTTTATTTCTTTGATTAGTATGGTATTGCATTGCATTATCAATGGATTGATATTATATTTATGACGATTGTTACCTAAGGTTTATATGAATAGGACCATATTTTTTCTTATTATTTCTTTTTGTGCTATAAAGCTCAGTGCACAACACATACTTTCATTTCAACATATAAATGTCGAGGATGGCCTTTCTCAAAGTTCGGTTTATAATATATATCAAGATAGTCATGGTTTTATGTGGTTTGCAACCGGAGACGGTTTGAACAGATATGATGGCAAAGATTTTATAATATATAAAAGCCGAATAAGCGATACAACAGCTGCACAGTTCAAAGACAGAAATATTAATTCCTGCATTTTTGAAGATAAAAATAACAGATTATGGATGTCAACCGAAGCAGGTATATCATACTTCGATTATGTACATTCAAAGTTCTATAATGCTGTGAATTCGTATTCTATTGCATTCGGTTTGGATAGTAATTATATATGGTCTTATGCAGCGCAAAGGGGCGTGTATAGACTTAATATATTCAATCTGCAAACTGTTTATTATTCTTTTGATGATCAGTGGCAAAATAGTAAAACTGATTTTTGTTACATCTATAAAGGTGTTGTGTCTGGCGATCATATTTTTCTTGCAGATAAAGCCGGGTTATTAAGTTTTAATAAGAAAAGTTTTGCATACACAAGGTTAATTGAAAATGGAAAGCTAAATAGTATTACTGTTCTGCATAATGGTGATATACTATTATGCTCGCGGGATGGTATATACTTGTATGATACTACTGCGAAAACAGCGAAATTTATTTTTATAAAATCAATTTCAGATAAACAGGTAAAATGGGTTTGTGCTGCTGAAGATAGTGCAGCTAATGCAGTTTACATTGGCGCCCAGAATAGTGGTGCAATATGTAAGTTAGATCTTGGTACAAATAAATACGAATTCATAAACATCCAGAATAGTTCTATTTATTGTTTATTGATTGATCACTCAAGAAATTTATGGATAGGTACGGAAGGCAATGGTGTATATAAGTTAGATATTAAATCTCCTAAGTTTTATTGCTATACACCTTATCTTCCAGTACCCGGAAGTGATAATGGGCTGATGGTGAAAAGTATATACAGGGATAGTTCCGGTCCTGTTTGGATAGGTTCTTTTAATAGCGGTCTTATTAAATATGATATTAGCACACAAAAGCAACAAAAGGTCTCATTGCCATTTCCCTCAGAGAGCAAGTTAATTGGTTGTATCATGAAAGATTCGGCCGGCCGTATGATCATAACTGTAGGTGCAAGATTAGTTTGGTTTGATCATGCAGGTGAAAAGATCCTTAGTCAGTTTGATTTGCATAAAGAGATTGCACGAACTATTGATGAGCCGCAGGTATATTCATTAGTAGAATGGAAAAAAGATCACTACTTAGCTGCTACCAATGTTGGTGTTTTCTCATTCAAATATGAGAATGGGAAAGCGCAGAAAGTATATCATTTCTTCTCTGACACTACTTTGTATTCATGGATATACAATCTGTATAAATGGCATGGGGATACTATTTATATTGGTAAAAGAAATCGTAATGGCTATGCTAAAGTCAAAGTATTGAATGACACAGCTCTATTGCTTTTGGACAAAGGGTTTGACCATCTGGCTATCAGAAATTTTTATAAATGCTCCAACAAAGACATTTTATGGATGGCAAGTGAGAAGGGGCTTATAGCATATGATGAAAGGACAAAGAAATACAAGGTTTTTGATGAAGCTTCCGGATTGAAAAATAGCTGTGTATATGCGATTCTGTCAGAAAATGATAGTTCACTATGGATCAGTACTAACAGGGGGTTAGCTAATTTGAAGGTCGGATATGGAATAGGGACTGATATAAAAGCAGACATCATTAGTTATACTTCAAAAGAAGGCCTACAGTCTAATGAATTTAATACAGGGGCCTATTTTAAGGGTAGTGATGGTACTTTATACTTTGGAGGTATTTTGGGTATTAACTGGTTCGATCCACAAAAAATACGCCCTAATTTGTTTAAGCCGGAACCCGTAGTGACCAAGATATTTATCAACGATAAAATTTATGCGTATGATACAGCTGCGTATATACATTCCTTAGTGCTATCTCATACAAGTAATACTATTAGTTTATCTCTTGCTTCGCTTGATTATACAAGGCAAGAGAATAACGAATTCGCCTACAAGTTGGATGGTTTTGAAAAAGAGTGGACTTATACAACTAATAATAAAGTACGTTATTCTAACTTGCCTCCCGGTGAATATACTTTTCTTGTAAAGGCTAGTAACAACGATGGTATATGGAACGAGGATCCATTTATGATTAAGATAAGTATAAAGCCCCCGTATTGGCAAACATGGTGGTTCAGAATGCTTATTGCTTTGACAATTGTTATTATTACTATCGTTATTGTCAGGTATTATATTAAACAGAAGGTAAGTACAAAAACCAGGTTGCTAGAGCAACAAAAAGCTTTGTATGTCGAAAGGCTGAGAATATCAAAAGATGTGCATGATGATCTTGGTTCGGGGTTATCGAAGATCGCATTGATGGCAGAAATGGCACAGAAGAAAGTGGAGAAAAATATTCCATTGAGTAAGGATATCAGGCATATTTCTGCTATTTCTTTAGAATTGGTAGATAATATGAGAGACCTGATCTGGGTATTAAATCCTGAAAACACAACTCTTGATCAGTTAGTGGCACGTATCAGGGAGTATTGTGTGGACTATTTCGAACAAATACCATTAAAGATCACACTCCATTTTCCGGACAATGTACCGGTATTGCGAATTACAAAGGAAAGTCAAAGGAATATATTTCTTACAGTAAAAGAAGCATTAAATAATAGTATCAAACACGCGAATGCTTACGAAATAATTGTTTCATTGAAAATTTGCACTGACAAATTCAGCATTTCCATCTCAGACGATGGGAAAGGATTTGATATATCATATTTGAAAAAAGGTGGCAATGGTTTAAGAAATATGAAACAAAGGATCGAGTCTATTGGGGGTGTATTTAACATTCAATCTTCCTCAAAGGGGACATTGATTGATATAGTTATACCTATTGAAAGACTATTTGTAAGAAAATTACCACTTTAGTGTAATTGACTTGCTAATAAGGTTGACTAATTTTACTAACTGAATATTCCTTAATGGACATAAAAGTAGCGGTAATAGAAGATCAGAAGGAGACAAGGAAGATGCTTGCTATGCTTATTAATGGGAGTGACGGGTATGAATGTGTCGCTACCTACGAAAGCGGGGAAGATGCTTTGTCGAAAATACCACAATTAGAACCTGATGTAGTAATGGTTGATATCCACCTGCCGGGAGGAATATCAGGAATAGAAACCGTAAATAAATTAAAGATCATTTGCCCTGATATTAAATGTATCATGTGTACTTCACTTGAAGACACTGAAAATATTTTCAATGCTTTACAAGCTGGGGCAACAGGGTACATCACAAAATCAACTCCACCAGAGAAAATATTAGAAGCTATCACGGATGTCTATGATGGTGGCTCACCTATGAACAGTCAAATAGCCAGGAAGGTGATTGACTATTTTTTTTCAAAGAATCCTGAGAAGAAAAATTTTGAACTTGAGAAATTATCTGCACGCGAACAGGAAATACTGGCATACCTTTCTAAAGGTTATCGCTATAAGGAAATTGCATCCTTGTTATTTGTAAGTATTGAGACCGTTAGGAAGCATATTCATAATATTTATGAGAAGCTACAGGTGAATTCAAGGACTGACGCTTTGAATAAAGTATTCCCTAAAGGATGAACTGTAAATAGCCCACAAGTAAAAATAGAAAAAGCCTCACGAAAGTGAGGCTTTTCAGTGGAAGCACACGGGTTCGAACCGCGGACCCTCTGCTTGTAAGGCAGATGCTCTGAACCAGCTGAGCTATGCTTCCATTTTTTAATGGAGTGCAAAGATAAGCGTCATTTTGATTTTGCCAAAAGCTTTTTAATATTTTTTCCAGTTTAATCTGCTCGTCATAATGCTTTCGTTTTTATATAACCGGCAATTAGTAGGTTTTAAGATAGTCGCGCAGATAATTTACCTTGCGTCAATAATCTGATATAGTGATAAAATATCTTGTTTTTCTGGTTCTATGCTGCATAAGTTATACTTCTTATGCACAATCAAAAGTATATATAGTTGGGGTAGACAAAAAAATGCCCTTACATGCTAAAAAATTAGGTAGCCTTACAATTGGTAACAACTCAACTAAGTTGAAATGTAATTATGAGACAGCTTTTCCGGAGGCGATGTTAAAAGCAAAGGAAATGGGAGGCAACTTGCTCAAGATCACGAAAGTTGACTCACCTACATTTATAAGTAGCTGTTATCGTTTTCGTGCTGATGTATTGCTGATTGATGATAACACTCAATTCGCTGCTGATCAGGCTGATTTTGTGAAATGGTTAGGCTGTCAGATACCTGATGATACGAGTCATTTTGCATTAGTATATGTATATATGCTACCTAATAAACAGGATATCTATGGTAATTACATGGTGCATTCGGATGTGGGCAATATTGGCAGGGTATCTGATAATACAAAGTATGTATTAAAAGTGTATAAGGAAGGTAAGCTGAGGCTTTGGGCCTTTACAGAAAAGAAAGGGGAGTTATATCTTGATATACACTCTGGTCAATCTTATTATATAAAATGTTTGGCTAAACCAGGTTCTGTAACAGGTGTACCTGGTTTTGAATTAATGCCAATAGAAAAAGGGGAACTTGAATACAATAGCATTAAAGAATAAAAAAACATCCTGACATTGCCAGGATGTTTTTTTAAAGAGTTACTTCTATTATTTGTTCAGCTTGCTATTCTTACGGCTATAGCCAAAATAGATGACAAGCCCTATAGCTAACCATACTATCAGCCTTGCCCAGTTTGTCCAGCCAAGACCAAATATCATTGCACCACATACTACAATTCCCAAAATAGGAACTAATGGCACAAGTGGTGTTTTGAACTGTCGTTGAAGATTTGGTTCCTTTACTCGCAGTATCCAAATGCCTGCGCATACCAATATAAAGGCAAATAGCGTACCGATGCTAGTCATATCGCCAACAATATCACCTGGTACAAAAGCCGCAAATGAGCCTACTAATACAAGGAATATCCAGTTTGCTTTATAAGGTGTTTTAAATTTAGGATGTACATCAGAAAATATCTTTGGTACCAAACCATCGCGACTCATAGAATAGAATACACGTGATTGGCCCATTAACATTACAAGTATTACAGAAGAAAATCCTGCAAGTATGGCTACTGTTACCAGCTTTGCAAGCCATCCGTAACCTGTCATGTAAGTATTGATGGCGTAAGCAACAGATGCTTCCTTGCCAGCAGTACGGAAATCATTAATGCTGCCTACTCCGGTTAGTACATGCGCAAACAGGATATAAAGAACAGTACAAATGGCTAATGAGCCAAGTATACCAATTGGCATATCCTTTTTCGGATTTTTGGCTTCTTGTGCGGCAGTAGAAACTGCATCAAAACCAATGAAGGCAAAAAACACAACACCCGCGGCACCTAATATACCCATTATGCCACCATAGTTGTGAGATACGCCCTGGCTGTCAATATATGTACTTACAGGAGGGATATAATGTTGATGATTAACAGGGTTCATATATGACCAGCCAAGTATAATGAATAATATAACAATGGCTACTTTGGTGATAACAATGATGCCATTGAAGGTCGCGGATTCTTTAATGCCCCTTATTAATAGTAGAGTAAGGAGAAAAATGATAAACAAGGCAGGTATATTCATTATGCCATGTGCAGTCACTACACCAGTAGCGTCTTTTAGTTTTTCAAAAGGAGAATGACACCATTCATAAGGGATATGCCAGCCAAATACAATTTCCAATAATTTATTCAGGTATTCACTCCATGCTATACCTACTGTGGCGGCCCCTACTGCATATTCCAGTACCAGGTCCCAACCTATGATCCAGGCAATGAATTCGCCCATTGTAGCATATGAATAAGTATATGCGCTACCGGCAATTGGTATCATAGATGCAAATTCCGCATAACATAGCCCTGCAAAAGCGCAACCTATAGCGGCTACAATAAATCCTATTGTAACGGATGGGCCAGCATTATTGGCAGCAGCGGCAGCGGTACGTACAAAAAGACCTGCACCTATAATAGCACCAATACCTAATGCTACAAGGTTTCCGGCGGTTAACGTTCGCTTTAAGCCTTTTTCTTCATCATCTGCATCGCCCATTAATTGGGACAACGGTTTTTTAGTGAATAAACCCATGACTTGTGGTGTGATTTGAAAGCTTTAAAGATAGTAGTTAAGTTGAAAATTAGAAACTTTAAAAGTCTTAATATGGCAGAAATAGCGCTATATCGCAATTAAATTTTAAGTTTGCGCGTTGAAACTGATGAGTATACCATTTCTATATAACAGTTAAAAAAAGACAATGTATTTCAGATGAAAATAGTTAGGATTATAACAGTTTTTATTTTTCTAAGTTCTGTTTTGGTTATTTCATGTAAAAATAAATCTGGCCAAACAGAGGTCAACCCGATACTTAATGAACCCGCAGTAAAAGGCATAACTGAACAAATACATGATGACCCTACCAATGCATCACTGTATTTTAGACGAGGTAATATTTTACATAAAATGGCCATTGATACATTGGCTATAAATGATTATAAAAAAGCAACTAAGCTTGACTCAACAAAAGCAGAATATTTTAGTGCAGTTGGTAATATCTTATTTGACCATAAAGATGTAAGTGGTTCTGTAGAATGGTTTGAAAAGGCCATAAAGCTGGACCCCAAAGATCCGTTATCACATCTTAAGATGGCTAAACTGTTTTATATGCTTAAGGATTATACAAAAGCTATGGAACAGGTAAAAATAACGCTTGACCAAAACAGGTATAATGCTGAAGGGTATTTTATACTTGGTATGGTATATAAAGATAAAGGTGATACTATGCGTTCTATAAATAGTTTTCTTTCTGCTATTCAAGCAGATCCAAAATATAAAGAAGCTATGATACAAGCTGGTCAGCTATATGCTACAAAAAATGATACAGTAGCCATGTTGTACTATAATAATGCATTTAAGATCGATACAACAGATGTAATGCCATTATATGCAAGGGGTATGTATTGGCAGGATCATAAAAGCTATGAAAGAGCAAAACAAGAGTATAAAAATTGCATTTTGCGTGATAACCAATATGCCGCTGCCTATTTTAGTATGGGGTGGATATTAATGCAACAGGATTCTTTGGAAAAAGCCTTGCGCCAATTTGACCTTGTAACGAAAATTGAGCCAAATGCTGCAGATGCTTATTATAATCGCGGGTTGTGTAACGAGGAGATGAAAAAGAAACAGGAGGCGATCAATGATTATAAACAGGCCTTGATATTTGATCCTAAATATCAAAAAGCCAAAATAGGACTACAGAGATTGGGAATAAAACAATAATTTGAAACTAGATTTAAAACTATAAAATATAATAACAATGCCTATAATAGCTCCTTCTATGCTTTCAGCAGATTTTTTAAAGCTGGGAGAGGATGTGGAAATGGTTAATAACAGTGCGGCTGATTGGTTTCACCTAGATGTAATGGATGGACGTTTTGTTCCTAATATCAGTTATGGTTTGCCTGTGATAGCTGCAATGAAAAAAAAGGCAAAAAAGCCTTTGGACGTGCATCTTATGATATTGGAACCGGAAAAATATTTTGAGGCATTTGCCAAAGCAGGTGCTGATATATTAACTGTGCATTATGAAGTATCACCCCACTTACATAGAAACCTGCAAGCTATTAAGGCTTTGGGCATGAAGGCTGGTGTGGCTATTAATCCACATACACCTGTAAGCGTGTTGGCTGATGTGCTTTGTGATATTGATGTAGTATTGATCATGAGTGTGAACCCGGGATTTGGTGGCCAAAAATTCATAGATCACACTATTCATAAGATACATGAATTGAAAACGATGATACATGACAGGGGAGCAGCAACACTTATTGAAGTTGATGGTGGTGTGACACTTGAAAATGCCCCAACCATAATAAAAGCAGGAGCTGATGCATTGGTAGCAGGTAATACGGTTTTTGCATCAGCAAACCCAACAGCCACAATCGAAAGTTTGAAGAAGATAACAAAATAAATGCACCTTATTCACGTTTAGTTGGCGTATGCTCAAGAGACTCTTCAGTTTTATTGTTTTTATTCTATGTATGCCTTTTTGTAGCTATGCCCAGCGTGCTACTATAAGTGGTCTCATACGTGATGAGCAAAGTAAGGGCATGCCAGGTGTAACTATAGCTGTTGTGGGTACTGCAGATGGAACTGCTACAAATGATAAAGGTTATTATATTCTGGATGTGCCTGCTGAAAAAAATATTGTAGTGATCTTCTCTGCACTTGGATACGAAAAGCAACGTAGGATACTTTTATTGAGATCCGGTCAGAATTATACCCAGGATATCTTGATGAAGGCGTCTCTGATGGATACTGTTGTGATAACTGAACGTAGAAAGCGTTATGAAGATGCAGCTATAGAGATCAAATCGGGAGAATTATATAAACTACCCGGTGAAAACTCTATAGAAAAAGCACTTAAAACATTTACAGGTTCTAATAATGAACTAACGAACCAATACAGTGTACGTGGAGGTAATTATGATGAGAACTTGGTTTATGTAGATGGATTCGAGATATATCGTCCTTTTTTGGTGCGTGCAGGTCAGCAGGAGGGTTTAAGTTTTGTAAACCCGGATCTGGCTTCGAGCGTGAATTTTTCTGTTGGTGGGTTTCAGGCTATATATGGAGATAAGCTTTCCAGTGTACTGGATGTGAAATACAAAACACCTGATCATTTTGCAGGTAGTGTTATGGCAAGTTTGTTGGGCTTTTCACTACATCTGGAGGGAGCATCAAAAAACAAAAAACTTACTTACCTGATAGGTGCAAGAGAAAAAAGCAATCAATACCTTTTGCAATCTCAGCCTACTAAAGGTGTGTATAATCCTTCTTTTACTGATGTGCAGGGTGTTCTTAACTATAAGTTTAATGACCGTTGGCAAATGGAATTGATAGCCAACTATGCACGCAACCGTTTTACATTCTATCCGCAAACAGAGACCACTACTTTTGGTTTGGTAAATCAAGCCTACCAGTTAGATGTTTATTATAATGGTGGGGAGATAGATCAGTTTGATTCCCGTTTTGCTGGTTTTTCTACTACTTATACCAGTCGGGATAAACATTCGAAGATCAAATTGCTGTTATCAGGGTTCCAGACCAATGAACAGGAGACGTATGATATATCGGGCGAGTATTTGCTAGGGTTATTACAAACAGACCTCGGTAAGAAAAACTTCGGACAGGTACAGGCAGCATTAGGTACGGGGTTGGTGCATGATTACACACGTGATTTTTTGAAAGCGAATGTAGGTAATGCTGCTTTGCATGGTACATACGAGGGCAATAAACATTTTTTACAATATGGGGTTGATGTGAACTATGTTAGCATCAATGATAATTTACATGAATGGGAACGAAGGGATTCTGCAGGGTTTTCTCAGCCTTATGATCCTTATAACTTGAATATGAGTACCTATTACAACGCAATTGCTAATTTGAATTATATACGAATAAGTGGCTATATACAGGATAATATTCGTTTTAGTGATTCTGTTAAGTTTACAGGTTCAATAGGTGCAAGGTTCAATTACAATTTTCTGAATAAAGAGTTTGTTGTAAGTCCAAGGATACAATTAGGGTATAAACCTGAATGGAAGAAAGATGTAGTGTTCAGGTTTGCTGCTGGTATATATGCGCAACCTACCTTTTATAGGGAAATGCGTGACTTTAATGGCAATTTGAATACGAATGTCAATGCGCAAAAATCATATCATATAGTTTTAGGTAGCGATTATAATTTAAAGGTAAATAACAGGCCTTTTAAAATTACAACAGAGCTTTATTATAAAGGTCTTTGGGACCTGATACCATACCAGTACGATAATATACAGGTTCGCTATTATGGCAGAAACGATGCTGTAGGTTATGTATATGGTGGAGAGATGCGCATTTATGGTGACCTTATCAAAGGTGCTACATCATGGTTAAGTATTGGATTAATGAAGGCGGCCTATGATATTAAGGATGATAAAATTGTCCAGAAGTCTGTAGCGGGTGTGGATAGTAATACCATATATCCGGGCTATATTCCTTTGCCTAATGATCAGCGTTTTAATATTGGTTTGTATATAGAAGACTACTTACCACACAACAAGAACTTTAAAGTGCATTTAAGTGCTATTTTAAGTGGTGGTTTGCCATTCGGGCCTCCTAATGCACCATTGTATGCAGATACGCTTCGTATGCCCTCTTATAAGCGTGTAGATGTTGGGTTCTCCGCATTGTTGTTGGATGGAGCAAAAAAGAATCGCCCTGTACATAGCTTCTTCCGTAATATAAATAGTATTTGGGCCAGCCTCGAGGTTTTTAATTTATTGGGTATTCAAAATACATTATCTTATACATGGATCCAGGACCAAACAAGTGGCAGAACTTTTGCTGTGCCAAATCATCTTACTTCGCGGTTATTGAACATAAAACTACTGTTTCGGTTTTAAATAATAATTGTTTTAATTTTAAAAAGTCAATACTGGCAAGCGTTTCAAGGGAATGTGAATTTTTCTTTAAAAAATATTTTGCAGGAAAAACTATATCCTTATCTTTGCGCCCTGATTAAATAAAAAATCAGTAGTTCTTAAGCAGACGATTCCGTAGCTCAGTTGGTAGAGCAATACACTTTTAATGTATGGGTCTTGGGTTCGAGTCCCAACGGGATCACTTTTAGAAAAGAAAAGCCGCTCATTGAGCGGCTTTTTTGTTTTGATATATGCTATATGCAAAACGCAGCACATTTTATTTACTTCATTTCACTTAAATACTTGTTGTTTTATTACACCTTTCTGTTGCAAATTATAGAACGTGTAAACCAATAAGCCCGCCATAATCCTGCAAAACAAATTCGCAAAAAATATATAGATAAGGAACCAGGAAGAGAAGGCTATTCGTTCCACATGCTACCAAACACTCAAGACCGAATACGATATAGATGTGCCTGATTATGCTGCATATCATGTTTAAGCCTATTTATTATGATGTGGGCTTAATCTCTGTAAATTTTCAGAGTTGCTATATTAATATGAACCTTACAACTAAATATTTAAAGGTCATTATTTGGTAGTTTTAAATAATACATTAAATGTGGCCAAAAAAAAAACTTAATTCATATTTAATTGAAAATTATTGGTCGAATATTTGTTTTGAATTATATTAGTAGTATTTTAATGAGTGCATTAAAAATATTACTTAGTTATAGTTGAAAAAATACTGTTTCTATTTAATCATACAATATCTATCCCATGTTAAAAACCTCATCATTATTTATATTATTTTGTTTTCTTTTTAATCAAGTACAGTCGCAAATACTTCCGGAAGAGGGGAGTAAGTTGAATTACAGACTAATAGGTTTTTCATTTCCCAATAGAGAGAACACGGATAGTTTTACAATTGAGATAGCAAAAGGGATTATTACAAATAGTAATTCTTTTAAAAAAAACATAATCAAGTCTTATTCAGGTAATAAAAATAGAATAATTGCTGAAGTGCCTTTTTGGGGAGAAGATTATACGTGGCGAATTATCTATACAAAAGGAAAATTTAAAGGTACATTAAATGGGTTTCACCATTTCAGTACATTGATAATTCCTGAAGTTGACACAAATAAAATGCGTTTAAGAATATTGCATGCTGCTGAAAAATATAAGGACGCATTTGTGTTGTTAGATAATAACAAAGTGATGTATGACATGAACGGGAGTTCTGTGTGGTTTTTGCCAGATAATTTGCGCATGGGCCCTTCGGCTAGTGATTTGAAACTTTCTCCTGCAGGCACTTTAACTATGCTCATAGGTACACAAGCCTACGAGATAAATTATAATGGGCTTGTTTTATGGAAAGCACCTAATACAGGGAAAATAAGCGGAGATACTACAGAAAACTACAATCATGAATTTACAAGATTGAGTAATGGCCATTATATGATATTGGGTAATGAGAATGTTTTCTGGAGACCGGCTACTTCGATTGATAACAATAACATTTTAAATTCAGATACGCTAGCTCGTCATCGCAACATGTTCTTTGGTACAATTATAGAATATGATAAAATGGGAAATGTAGTTTGGTCCTGGAAGTCGTCTAATTATTTTTTAGAGTCTGATATCAATTACTGTAATCCTTTAAATCATCCATTAGATCTTCATGCAAGGGATATAATGGATACACATGAAAATGCCTTTTATTTTGATGAGAAAAACAAAAATATTTATGCTGGATACAAGGCAGTTAACCGGATATTGAAAGTGAAATATCCGGAAGGTAATGTGACCAATGTATATGGAAATCTATACAAGTTTGGTGTGCCTCAAGGCGAAGACCTGTTTTGTGGCCAGCATAGTATAAGCGTGTCAAAGAGTGGCAACTTGATATTGTTTGACAATCATTTTTGTGATAGGGAAGCAGCTTCAAGAGTTATTATTTTAAAAGAGCCGGAGCCTAATGATAGTGAAATAAAAAAAGTATGGGAATTTCCATTTACATATGATGATTCAAAAACTGCCCAGAATTGTAAAGGTGGTAATGTTGTCGAATTGGCAGATAGTTCATTGTTCGTTTGCATGGGCATTATTTATAGCAAGCTATTTATAATAACAATGAATAAGCATGAATTGTGGAGTGCAGTGCCTGAAGTATGGAATGACACGGAAAAAAAATGGAATATAAACTCCCAATACAGGTCTAGCATTATTGAAAATAGGCAACAACTGGAAAAAATGATCTGGAATAACGAAGAACCAATTTTTAATGCAGCAGATCAAAAAAATAGTAATCAAACAAAATATAAGTAAAGGCCTGAAGATTGAATCATAGGTAGGTATAAGAACCTACTTTATTTTTTCGCATAATTTATATATTTTTAATACTTTTGGTATTCATTGATATTTACCCTAACATATCAATAACACGGAATGACACTGAAATTCATTTCCCCTATTAAGTTTTTTTACCGGCTCATTACAATTGGGTTTATTATTATAAATCTGGTTTCTTGTAATAGTTCAGATAATGTAAAAAAAATCGACTGCAGGTCACTCAGTGACACTACTGTATTTACGGCACCTGATACAAGTACGATACCTCATAATCAGTTTGGAGATATGGTACGTTATGGCAGAGAGCTTATTATTAACACAGCATATTACATTGGCCCTTCAGGTACTGTAGGGAAATATCTTGGTAACAAAATGAACTGTACCAGTTGCCATTTAGATGCCGGTACCCGTCCTTATGGTTATAATTTCTTAAGTACAGCAGCAAACTATCCACAATACAGAGGACGCGAAAATATAGTGCTTAATATTGGTGAAAGGATTAACAATTGTATTGAAAGACCTCATAATGGCAAACCATTGCCTTTAGATAGTAAAGAGATCATAGCTATGGAGTGCTATATGAAATGGCTTTCTATGGGTATTAAAGTTGGTGGGCATGTAAAGGGTGATGAACCAGCAGATATTGAACTACTTTCAAGAGCCGCAGACCCCAAAATGGGAGCAGTGATCTATGATAAGAATTGCGCATCTTGTCATGGTAAAAACGGAGAAGGTCTGTTAACACAAGATTCTTCTACTTATGTTAATCCTCCTTTATGGGGATCAAATTCTTATCAAAGAGGCTCTAGTCCAAGTAGAGTATTAAAAATTGCTGCTTTCATAAAAGCAAATATGCCCTATAAGATTGCTTCCTGGCAAAAACCTTTTTTAACTGATGAGCAGGCAACAGATGTTGCAGCATTCATAAACGATGATGAGATACACCCCAGGCCGCAAAAAAAAGATAAATCGACCCCGGATTATCAAGACCTTAGGTTTAAACCAATCGATTATGACAAAGGGCCATATTTAGATACTTTCTCAGAAATGCGACATAAATACGGACCGTATAAACAAATTATTGAACATCAGAAAGAAATTAAACTATTAGTGATTTATTAAGTCTAATACTAAACTAAGTCTTGTATTTGTCCCCCGCTTGACTTGGTTGTTGAAACATATAAAAACACCTAACCAAACCTTGTATTAATGAGGAGGACTTTGCTATTTATCATACTTTCTGTATTTGTATGCCAACTTCATGCCCAGATATTGCCTAGTGAAGGTAGTAGATTGAATTATAGATTGATCGGTTTTTCATTTCCTTTTAAAGATAATGTGGATAGTTTCAGAGTAGAGATAGCTAAAGGCATTTGTACTACAAATGATTCTTTTAATAAAAACATTATCAAAACGGTTTCATCAAATAAGAACAGGATAATAACTGAAGTGCCATTTTGGGGTGAAGATTACACATGGCGATATATTTATACAAACACTAAATCAAAAAATACTTTTCATCATTTCAGTACATTGAACAGTCCTAAGGTTGATACGAATAGAATACGCCTCAGAATTTTACATACGTCAGAAAAACACAATGACGCTTATGTTTTGTTAGATAATAATAAGGTGATGTACGATATGACCGGAAAGCCTGTATGGTTTTTGCCAGATAGTTTGCATAAAGATCTTCCTGTTAATGATTTAAAATTGTCTCCTTCGGGTACATTAACTATGCTATTGGGCACGCAGGCATTTGAGATAAGTTATAGTGGTATAATTCTATGGAAAGCACCTAATACAGGACAAGTAAGTGGAGACAGTACGGAATATTATAATCATGAATTTACCAAATTGACGAATGGTAGATATATGGTCTTGGGAAATGCGAGAACATATTGGAGGCCCCCAACTTCTTTAAAAGACAATCCCATTTTTAATGCCGATACTGCAAGCCGTAAACTTCAGATGTTGTTCGGTACGTTAATGGAATATGATAAAGCAGGAAGTTTAGTTTGGGCTTGGAATTCTTCCAATTATTTTTTAGAATCTGATATTAATTATTGCGATCCTTTTAACGACCATACAGATCCTCATGCAAGAGATATCGTAGATACCCATGTCAATGCTTTTTATTTTGATGAGAAAAACAAGAATATATATACGGGATATAAAATCATTAACCGTATTGTTAAATTAAAATACCCGGAAGGAAATGTCAATAATGTATACGGGAAAATATACAAATCAGGTCAGTTTGAAGGTGAAGATATTTTCTGCGGCCAGCATAGTATCTGTAAGTCCAGGAATGGGAATTTGATCTTATTTGATAATCACACGTGTGACAAGAGTGTAAGGTCGAGGGTTATTATTTTGAAAGAACCAGATATTAATAATGGAGTAAAAATAATTTGGGAATATACCTGTCCGTTTGATGATACAGAAACAGTCCAGAATGTAAAAGGTGGTAACGTAGTTGAATTGGCAGATAGTTCTTTGTTCGTTTGCATGGGTGTAGCTTATAGCAAACTATTTATTGTTACTATGGACAAGAATATATTATGGAGTGCGATCCCTGAAGTATGGAGTGAGGCTGAAAAAAAATGGAACGTAAATTCTCAATACAGGTCAAGTATCATTCAAAACAAAGAAGATTTGGGAAAAATGATATGGAACAATGAAGAGCCAGTTTTGAACTCAATCAGACATATGAGTAGCCCTTAGTTTTGTCAGTATAAGAATTACTAAGCCTTGTGTTTGTCCCCCGCCAGACTTAGTAAAATTTGAAATAAGATTTATTGTACCCACTAAACCTTTTGTATATGCGGAGGACTTTATTGTTGTTTATATTTTCTGTTATTATTTGTCAACTTCATGCTCAGGTATTGCCCAAAGATGGGCGCAAGTTGAATTATAGATTGATAGGTTTTTCATTCCCTCTGAATGATGGTCCAACAAAGTATAAAATTGAGATATCAAAAGGGATATGCAATACTGATGCTTTATTTAAAAAGAACAAAATCAAAACAATTTCTTGCAAGGAAACTAAGACTATTGTAGAAGTACCCTCTTGGGGCGAAGATTATACATGGCGTTATACCTGTGTGAATGCTGAATCAAAAACTGTAAGTAGTGAGCTTTATCATTTCAGTACATTAAATATTCCTGAGGTGGATAAAAAATTAATGCGCCTAAGAATTGTACAAGCCACTGAAAAATATAAAGATGCATATGTGTTGTTGGATAGTAATAAGATAATGTATGATATGCAAGGGAATCCTGTTTGGTTCCTACCTGAAGATCTACGTAATTTGGGTACCGTCAGTGATATGAAACTATCTCCTTTTGGCACAATAACAATGATACAAATGGGAGAGGCCTATGAGATAAACTATCATGGAGAGATTCTATGGAAAGCACCTAATAATTGGAAAGTAAGTAATATAAAAGATGAATGTTACCATCACGAGTTTACCAGGCTTGCAAATGGGCATTATATGTTGCTGAGGAACGAATATGAACCATGGAGGCCATCTCAGTCTTTATTAAGAAGTGGTATTTCATTAAGCTCATACAATGATAGGGATCATCATAATATCCTATTTGGAGCAATAGTTGAATATGACAAAATTGGAAATTTGATTTGGTCTTGGAGGTCATCAGATTATTTTCTTGAATCTGATATTAATTTTTCTTATCCATTTAATAGCCATTCTGATGCTCATGCAAGGGATATCATTGATACTCACGCGAATGCTTTTTATTTTGACGAAAAAACAAAAGACATTTATGTAGGCTATAAAATCATCAGTCGTATTTTGAAAGTTTCTTACCCTGAAGGTAAAGTTGAAAATGTTTATGGCAAAATATACAAATCAGGGGTACCTACAGGACAAGACTTGTTTTGTGGCCAGCATGCTATAAGCAGATCAAAAAATGGGGATCTTTACTTATTTGACAATCACTTTTGTGATAAAAATGTTACCTGCAGATTGCTGGAAATAAAAGAACCCTCTAATGGAGATAGTGACATGAAAATTGTTTGGAACTATAATGTAAGTTTTGATGATTCTAAAATCACTCAAAATGAAAAAGGTGGCGAAATTATGGAACTGGCTAATAATGACCTCTTTGTTAGTATGGGTATGGGGTACAGTAAGATGCTTATTATTAACAAGAATAAAAAAATATTGTGGTCTGCCATACCAGAGGTTTGGAATGAAAATGAAAAACAATGGAAAATAAATTCGCAATACAGGGCAAGTGTTATTGAAAATAAAGAAGAGTTGGCAAAAATGATATGGAATACTGAGGAACCATATATAGGACCTTCTACATTACATAATATTGATCAACCAAGTCTTAAATGAACTATAAAATTATTTATAAGCAGCTATTCGCAAATTTTATCACACAGATTGCTCATTATTAGTTGTTAGCTTTTAAATGGTAGTTACATGATAGGATTTTATAGAACTACTATTATTTGATTATTAATGCCTTAGGGCTTAATTGATGTATTGTTATGTTTTGCTATCAACTTTAAAAATTGGAAACAATCACCCCGTCTATTTTAATGTAGAAGATTATGTAACCATACATTAATCAGTCTTGCAAGTCAACAGATATGCTTATATGGGAAAGCACATTTTCGAATGTTTGACGTATTCGTTAAATGATGTGATTTTTTATAATGCATGCTGTAATTTAATAATTATTTTAATTTTAGATTAAACCTGTTTTATAACTTTAGTCTAATCTTAAAATGAATTTTTATGGGGCAAATAGACCGTAGGGAATTTTTAGAGGAATTGATTGCCTCCCAAATAAATGGGAAAGTAGCATTGCAAGATGATGTCTACACAAAATATGCTAATAAACATCTTCCAGGTTTATATAAAACAACATCTTATCTCAGTCCTTACACTGGTACATGGTCCGATGTGCAGGTAAGGCACCTTTTACGCAGAACAATGTTTGGTGTAAAGGATGCGGATATTCAAAGCCTTTCAGGACTGAGCATGAGTGCTGCAGTAGATTATTTATTGAATAATATACCTGCTGCCCCGACACCACCTTTGAACAATTACACTTCTGCTACTTATACTGATCCTACCGGTGTTGCGTTAGGAGCTACATGGGTTGGTGCTGCATATGGAGATGGTACTGTAAATTCAAAAAGGAATAGTTCTTATAAGTCATGGTGGTTTGGTGTTATGCTGAACCAAAACCTGAGCATACTTGAGAAAATGGTGTTTTTCTGGCATAATCATTTTTCTACACAAACATCAGTTATAGGTGATGCCAGAATGTGTTATAATCACAACGTACTATTAAGGGCAAATGCACTGGGTAATTTCAAAACACTGGTAAAACTTATAACAACAGATCCGGCGATGCTTCTGTACCTGAATGGTTATCAGAATACTAAAACGCACCCAGATGAAAATTATGGCCGTGAATTACAAGAATTGTTTACTGTTAGTAAATACAATACACCTAATTATACAGAAGCAGATGTACAAACTGCTTCTAAAGTATTAACAGGTTGGCGGATAAACAATACCACATTGACTAGTTATTTTGATCCGACCCAACACGATACAACGGATAAAACATTCTCTTCCTTTTATAGCAATACAACTATTAGTGGACTAACCGGTGCAAGTGGTGCCAACGAAACAAATACCATGATAGACATGATATTTGCAAATGGTGCTGCGGCACATTATATATGCCAAAAATTATACATATTTTTTATATACTATGATATTGGTGCCGATATTGAAGCTAATGTTATATCGCAATTGGCATCTATAATGATTGCTAACAACTATGAAATAAAGCCTGTTCTACAAGCCTTATTGAAGAGTGACCATTTTTTTGACCCTAATAATATGGGATGTTATATCAAAACGCCTTTAGACTTTTTGGTAGGCACATATAGAACGTTTAACATTAATTTACCTGGTTCTTTTGATGTTGTAAAGACCTATAATGTTTGGAACTATCTTCGAGGATATGGTGCTAATTTAGGACTTGATCTTGGTGATCCACCAAATGTTGCAGGCTGGTCTCCGTTTTATGAATCGCCTGATTTTTATGAGATATGGATCAATTCGAGCACTTTACCCCTCCGGATGGAGTTTACGGATATGATGGCCGCTGGCGGATTTACGGCAGGTACAGGAACAGCAATAAATATTGATTATTTACTTTTTACAAAAAATTTCAACAACGCAGGAGACCCTGATTTGCTAGTTGATTATTATGCTACTACCCTGTTAGGAATTGATATTTCAATAGATGAACACAATAGCCTAAAAAGTATTTTACTATCAGGGCAAACAACAAATGCTTATTGGACTTCTGCATGGGATGCATACATAGCAAACCCTAATACTGCCAATACAAATATTGTTAAGACAAGGTTGAGTTCATTTTTGACAACATTGCTAAGATTACCAGAACATCAATTGTGTTAGACCATTAAAATCATTTATCTGATGAAGCGTAGAGATTTTTTAAAGATAACACCTGCTGCAGCAATGGGTCTGATGATAGGAGGGCTACCCATAAGAACATTAGCTGGTAACCCATTATTGAATTTGCTTGGTAAAGCTGCAAGCACCAATGGTAGGGTTTTGGTGCTCATACAACTTACCGGAGGTAATGACGGACTTAATACAGTTATACCATTAGATCAGTATAGTGCATTGTCAGCAGCACGCGCTAATATTTTAATACCTGAAGGCAGCGTTTTAAAACTTGCAGATACTATAAACACAGGCCTGCATCCAGCAATGACTGGTATCAGAGATATGTATAATAATGGTTTTGTGAATATTGTTCAGGGAGTTAGTTATCCTAATCAGAGCTTCTCGCATTTTCGTGCAACCGATATTTGGCTTACAGCATCTGATTCTACACAGTACCTTAATGATGGATGGTTAGGCCGCTATCTTTCTGATGAATACGCCAACTATCCTGTAGGTTATCCTTCCACGGCTATGCCAGACCCGCTTGCTATTGAGATTGGTTCTGCTGTATCAACATCTTTACAGGGGCCGAATGTTAGTATGGGAATGGCAATTACAAATGTTTCAAGTTTTTACAACCTTATTGATAATACAGTTACCCCGGCTCCTGCAACACAGGCAGGGCATGAGCTTACTTTCATACGATATATAGCACAGCAAACACAACAGTATACGGGTGTAATACAAACTGCTGCCGGTAAAGCAAACAATCTGTCTACTAAGTACCCAAGTAAAAATTCCTTGGCCGATCAGTTAAAAATAGTTGCACGTCTTATCGCGGGTGGTTTGCAAACACCTATCTATATTGTCAGCATGGGTAGTTTTGACACACACACCAACCAGGTAGATACAACAGATCATACAATAGGTAACCATGCAAATCTGCTTGGTGAATTATCTGATGCTGTATCAGCATTCTTTGATGATCTGAAGTTATTGTCTGTTGATGATCGTGTTGCTGCGATGACATTTTCTGAATTTGGAAGACGAATCATATCAAATGGCGGTTCGGGTACAGATCATGGTACAGCAGAACCTGTTATGGTTTTTGGAAAAGGTGTGATACCTGGATTTAATGGTTCAAATCCGGTTATACCAGTAGGCGCTACGGTAAACGATAACCTGCAAATGCAGAATGATTACCGTTCAGTATATGCTGCAGTGTTGGCAGATTGGTTCCAGGTATCATCTACTGTAATGAGTGATGTTTTATTAAAGAACTACCCTGTGTTGCCTATTTTCAAGAAGGATCCAATTGTAACTACCAATGGGAATAATGATGCCCTATCTCAAAATTATCCCAATCCGTTCTCTAAAACTACAACCATTAATTTTGGATCTGTAGGGGGTAATGTTACCATCTTGCTTTTTGATGTTTCCGGACGCCTTTTGAAAACGATCACTAAACAAGATTATCCTTTAGGTACATATCAAATATCTTTTGATCGCCAGGAATTACCCGCAGGCAATTATTTTTACCGTCTTATTAATGGAAACACCATTGCTACAAAAAAAATGGTTATCATCAATTAAATAATTTCAGGTATACATCTTATACCCTAGATCAGATTTTAATCCATATTTCTTTTTTGTGAGCAAGTACAATAGATAAAGCTAAAAGCTATTAACCCAAGTCCTACTAATAATCCGATCCCGGAGAATGAGAATAATTTAAGAAAGGGCATAGCAGGATGCATGATCTCCTGAAAAGAAGTCATTTTTAAATAAGTTTCTCGGTATCCCTTTATAGTACCTGCTATTAGTAATGAGGTACCTAACAATCCTAAAGACCATTGGCCTATCCAATAACCTATTTGAATGCGTTTTTTAATTTTTTCATTTTGCTCATCAACATTAAGTATGTAAGCAAAACTACCCAATAGTATCATAGTATTGATACCTATGGTAGCTATCATGGAATGTGCAACTGTGATGTGTGTACCATGTGTATACCTGTTTACTGCGGGGATGGATATAAGTAGTACAACAAACAAATTTGCAAACACCCAAAATTCAGCAGCTATTAAAAATCTATATGGAATAAGATGCCTAAGCTTTTCTCTTTCAACTAGTTTTTTCTTAAATCCTCTTATGATATTCAAAAGGAATAATACTTCGGTCATACTAATAACATAAGATACGTTTCTGATCCATGCAGCTCCTGGAACATTGTAAATATGATGGCCCCAGTTAAACATCAGGTTGCTTAATCCAAGAAAATAAAAGAAAAATGCCTGTTTACTTTTTGCTATAGATTCGTCTCCGCTAATTTTTACCATCATGTATAGGGCTGTGCCATAGATCATTTGGTTCCATGCACCTACCGTTGCACCATTTGCTTTCCATTGTACTGTCATTTCTCTTAGGAAGGAATATCTAAACCAGGGTATTTGCCATAAGTTTTGTTCTATAAATGTGATCAAAAAGAATAAAATACCAGTAGACCACATCCATACGTACAATGGTTTTGATCCGGTAGAGCGCCACATTGGAATGAAATATGATAACGCAAATATTATCCAGATGCACAGTAATGGAACACAAAGTATAGGTGGGAACTCCCAATATTCCCTGCCTCCGAATTGTTTGAAAGCATAACAACCAAATATGGTGAGAATAACGATGATCCATGTTGCCAGGAATATGTTTTCAAGACCTTTTGTTTTTATTTGCTTTTGAAAGACCTCGTTTTTATAAAAACTGATACTTGCAGTTGCTCCTGTAATTATCCAGAATAAAGCTGATGAAACATGAAATGGCCTTAATTGATAAAAGGGTAGGGTGTTGTTATATGTTTCGGGATATAAAAATGCCCATGATGCGACGATGCCAAAACAAAGTGTACAGATGAGCAACAGTAAAGCAAAAACGATATATAAGCGGAAATATTCAGTCATGTTATTCTTTTAAATTGTAGGTGCCTGTCCAGTGAATAGCACTATCACTTATCTTATTTTTACCACTTTTGTCAACCCAGCTTAAAAAGGTAACGAGGTCATTTACCTCCTGTTCTGTTAGCTTGAAATTTGGCATGCGTGTATTACCATACTGTATCATTATTTTGGCGTATGCAGCCCCCTTATGATTATCAGATATTACGTTGGTAAGGTCTGGACCTAGATACCCTCCAAGCCCATAGAATTGATGACAACTTTGGCAGTTTTTTTTCTGCCACAGGTTCCAGCCCGCCAAAACATGCTCATTAGGCATGCCTGCTTTTAATTTCTCGTCACAATTTCTATATACCAGGCCTGAATAAAATGTAAAAACTGCCAACAAAATGATCCAGATACGAAAAGCCATATTGCTGCAAATGTATTTAGTACATAGCTTTTAACTAATGACAATGGTCATCGTTTGAGAGGATATAGAGATATTCTACAATTTATTTCATCAACAGTTCGGATTGTCAACACTACATACATCATTTGTTGCAGCTGTATTTATTAATTCAGGATGTTTTATTTCATATTCAGACCATGCATGTTGTAACGCTTGAGTAAATGTTTCAGGTGCCTGGGCTCCTGAAACGGCATATTTATTATTAATAACAAAGAAGGGTACTCCATTTACACCTATTTCATGTGCTCTCATTTCATCATCTCTTACTTGCTGAACATATTCTTCTGACGTAAGTAAAGATCTGACATCATTTTCTTCTACGCCTATTTCTTTACCTATTTTTACAAGAGTATCATTGTCATCAATGTTCTTACCATCAGTAAAATAAGCTTTGAACATTTTCTCTTCTGCCACATCAGCTAACCCTTTTTCTTTTGCTAAAGCTAAAACCCTATGTGCATTGAATGAATTGGCAACAACAGCTTTATCAAAATTATATTCAAGGCCTACTTCTTTAGCCATATCTGTTACCTGCTTATGCATTTGCACCGACCATTCTTTACTTTGTCCTTTGCGCTCTGCGAGATAATCATAGATGTTTACATCTATCCTCGTCTCGAAACTTGGATCAAGTTCAAAACTGTGCCACACTACTTCGATCTTATTTTTTTGAGCAAATTGTTCCAGCCCTTTTTCAAATTTCCTTTTACCTATATAACAAAATGGGCACCTTACGTCCGACCAAATATCTACCTTCATTGTTCCTGTTTTATTTTATTTGTACGATAATCTTATTCTAGTGCAAAGCTCCTGTAAATACATGTATATACACATAATTATTAGTTATGCACATATAAGAAATACTATAACACACTTATTGGATTTGATTAATGTTAAAAGGACTTCAATTTGAAGTCCTTTTAGAAAATTGGTTAAGAGAGTTTTTTCAACTCTATGTACAAAAAGTCTTTATCGGTCTTATAGTTCAATTTTAACAGGTCTTTTTCGGCAGGTCCTTTTGTTACATGGCCATCATGATCAAACGTGCTGCCATGCATGGTACAATAATAGCTGTCACCAGTTTTGGTAAGTGGTTGCCCTGCGTGTGTACACATGAGTACTATTGTTTCAAAACTACCATCTGCTTTTTTCTCAACTGCAAGGTCATAGTCGTAGTTGCTTACCCTTACCAGCTTATAGTTACTTTGACCAAATTCGCTCAAAGTGATCTTCACTATATTATTTTGCGAACTGGTTTTTACTACTCCCAATGGAGTTTTGCAAGCTTCAAGGATCACTGCAGGTATAAAACCGGTTGCTATTGCTGCACATGCGCCACAAGAGCTCTTTATGAAATTTCTTCTGTCCATTCTTTAAAACGAGTAGCCTATGCCGATGTTAAGAAAACTATTGTTTTGTTTGTAGGGTATTGAGTTCGGATTTACAAGAAGTGGGTTTTGATCGCCTGTATGCAATAGTCTGATGTCAGCTTTAATGACAACATTGGCAATAGGCAAATAGCATAGCCCTACTACGGTATGTGATTGTTTTAAAGTGCCATCGTTGACACCGTTTGTTGGTATTTGAGCATTCATATCCAGCATTTCGTAGCGTGCAAAGATATTTAACTGTTTGCCATTTAGCTGCTTGCTTTTAGAATGTTGAAAAAGGTTATAACCGGCTTCTGCATAGACGCCATACATTTGAGATGGAGTATTGCTGGTATATACATGGTTAATGTTTGATGCTTCAGGTATAGAGATGGTAGTAGCTAGCACTTTGAATGTCAAACCATTATTGGCATATTGTAAGTCAGCTTCTCCCAAATATATCGGGGTCCCCAATGCCCCTGATTTCAAACCTAAAGTGTCAGCATTTTTAGGGGCTAATGTTGTGCTGCCGCCAGCATATACGGATACCTGAAATTTCCAATTGCCTGCAAAATATTGTACAGCAGCTGTGATTGCAAGATTATTTGCCCCAGCATTTTGTCCTTCTTGTCTACCTTCTTTTATTCCTGAGCCATGTTGAAAAGCTGAATTGTCTAATCCGTTTAATAGAGCTACGCTATAAGTAAGTGGTAAAGACGTTGTTTGCCCGTAAAAGCCTACTCCAATTTCTCTCCATGTAGATGGGATGACCATTTGTTCTACTAATGGTCTTTCAACACCATTATAATTTATTGGAAGATGGTTTTCATTTGTGATACCTATTCTTGGTACAAATAAACCTGCTACTAAGTATTGTCTTGGATTCAAACTAAACTTCATATAGGCTTGCTCCATACCTACTTCCCCTGTTACGCCTCCTGCAGCAACTTTAGCATCTTCTACTTCCAGTTCAGAAAAGAAAGCAATACGACCGCTAAACTGATGTCCAACAAATATAACCGCACGTTTCAGGTCAACTGTTGACTTTTGATTATTGAAATCCCGCTGATAATAAAGTTCGCCATAACCGGATATAACTGTATGAGAATGGTTATTCCCATAAGAATTAAGAGAATCCTCACCTGTATTGGCTACAAGCTGTTGCGCAGGTGTTACATTTGTTTTTTGAATCTGGGAATGTGCACTATATGATATAGATGCTAAAATAATTGTATAAATGGTTGATTTTTTCATAATGAGGCAAAGAAACCCCAATAAGGATTCATAGGCTTTCTAATCAGGAAATTCTGTTTTTAATAATCGGGAAAATATAAATGATTATAGTGTAATGTGTTGATTGTAAATGTTTTATATGTAGTATGTATGGCAAAAAAATGCCTGCTGTAGAGAACAGCAGGCGTGTCAAAACAAAAAATAAAAAACACAAACCGTCGCGAAGATAATAAAAAATGATTGTTAATTTTATACATAATGCATTTTAAATAATCGCATAAATTTCTGTTTAATATACTATTTATTTAAATTATAACAGCTTGACAGAGGATATCCTAAACTTCGCATCACTCTTTCAAGATCAGGCTCATTATCAGGATTATAAATGCTATTTAAATTCAATCCGTTTATTCTGGCCCAGGTTTGCCATTTTATAGCTGTAAATGGATTTTTGAATTCAGTAAGTATTTCATAGATATTCGCACCAGTCTGACGACTTATCAATTTTACCAATAATTTACCTTGTGTTACGTTAAGCGAGCGTATTTTATCTTCAAATTCATCCCTGAGCTGGTCTTCTTTATTTTCAATATACTTTCTTCTTTCTCGTCTGCTCATACTATTACTTGATATCGAAGTATTGATTTCTTGAAACAGTTTAGAGGCCTTTTCTACGTAAGGGAGTATGGTGGTCACATAAAAACGCATTTGGTTATAGCGGTATCTTAGGGTATCATTAGACCATATACCAATAGCGTTTACCTCTACAGGCTTTAATTGTATTTCAATTGATGTGTCTGTTTTGTAACCAAACGTCTGAGCCTGACTTGATGTGAAAGAACAAAACATCATAAGAGAAAATGAAAGAATATATTTCATATCTTTCATTAATCAAGATTCGTACCATATATAGTATGATAAAACTCATTAAGGTTTCTTTATAAGTTTTTTAACTTTAAGGGTTATTTAAGCATTTTTAGCATAGTACATATTTACTTATGACAAAATGGGTCATTTCAGTTCTGTTTTTGGTTTTACAGACCCATGTCTGTTCTGCACAAAACAAAATATTTGAGGCACGTAATGGAAATGTTAGTTTTCACTCCAGTGCACAACATGAACTGATATATGCTTCTTCGGATCATTTAACAGGAATATTAGATGCTACAAAAAAAATATTTGCGTTCAGGATAAGCATTTCAAGCTTTACAGGATTCAATAACTCGTTACAACAAGAACACTTTAATGAGAACTATATGGAAACCTCTGCATATCCACTGGCGACATTTTCGGGTAAGATCATAGAGGATATCGACTTTTCAAAAGATGGAGATTATATAGTTCGGGCAAAAGGGAAGTTTACTATTCATGGTATTGAACAGGAAAGAATCGTTAAATCGCACATCATAATAAAAGATGGTAAATTGAATGTGAAAGGAGAATTTGATGTATTACTTGCTGAATATAATATTAAAATACCTCGTATAGTTTCTGATAAGCTCTCACCAGTCATTAGTGTATCTGTTAACTGTGTTATGACAAAGATGTTATGAGGTCTATTCATCTGATACTTTGGCTTTTGCTTTTATCTCTTGCTGCTAATTCACAGCAACCATTTGTTCGTGATTATTGGTTGAATGAATCTAACACACCGGTAAATGTAAATACGATCGTTCAGGACAAAAATGGTTTCATTTGGTTAGGTACAGTGGATGGACTATATAAATTTAATGGTAGGAATTTTGTTATACAGCCTGGTCAGGGGCACGATCCTGTTACTGCACTTGCAAACGTAAAAGGAACTATTTGGGTAGGTTACAAATCGGGTAAGCTTAGTAAACTTATTAACGGAATAAATACTGCAAAAGTTTTTAAAGAGTATAAAATAAATACCACTATCAGAGATATTGCAGCATTGCGAGATGATCTGTTACTTGCTACAGATGCAGGGATAGTATATGTGGTAAAAGATTCAGCCAGACTATTTACCAGTAAAGATGGTTTAGCTGACAATTTTGTCTATTCATTTTCTGCATTTGGGAAGAACAGCCTTGCTGCATCTTCTGACAATGGTATAAATACAATAAGTCTCGAAAAGAATAGGCTACATTTCGGCCCCTTTTTGAACGGACTTTTTTTGCCAGACAATATTATAAGGGTAGTAAAAACAAATCATGATGGTTCAGAAGGATGGATAGGTATGCAACAAGCTGGTGTTTTATGGTTTGAAGAAAAAAATGGGAAAGTAAATTCTGTTATTGCTAAAGATTGGAAATGGGGCCAGGTAAACGATATTTTACTAAAAACAGATAATAATGCTTTAGTAGCAACAGAGGATGGCTATCTCATAGAGCTGCATTTAAATAATAACAATATTGATGCTAAGGTATTATATCATGCGAACAGAATTTTTAACAAACTTTTACTTGATAATACTGGGAACGTTTGGTGTGTAACTAATTATGGCATCTCGATGGTAACGCTTCAATATGCATCTTACCTGGCTTTAAAAAAACCATATTCATTACCTGATATTAATGCAATGATTTGTGACAGGTTGGGTGGCTTATTGTATGCTCAGAAAAATGCCTTATACCGGATATCTTTAAATGAGGATGAACCAAAAATAATTCATGTTGCAGCATTGCCTGCTTCAATAACCTGTTTCTACTTAGACCCTTCAAACGTACTTTGGATAGGGACTTTTGGGAAAGGGTTATGGCATTATAAAGATGGTGAATTAAAACAAGTAAAAGACATAAATACATTATTGGATGGAAATATTTTGAGTTTAATTGGGAATAGGGACGAATTATGGGTGGCAAGTTTAAATGGGGTAGAACAAGCAAAAATAACAGATCCTGTATTTGGCAAACTTCAATTAATAAAACATCACACCAAGCAATATGGCATGGGTAGTGATTATATTTATCAATTGTTTACTGATAGGCCAGGAAATATTTGGATGGCAACAGATGGTGGAAGCGTTTGTATGTATGATGGTGCTAGCTATCATCATTGGGATTCTTCAACTGGAATGAGAAGTAAGGTGTTTTATTCAATAGCAGAGTCTTCAGATAGTAGCATTTGGTCCGCATCATTGGATAATGGTATTTATTTTTATGATGGCAAGTTTTGGCACCAAGTTGGTAAAAGAGATGGCTTACAGGATATTAATATTTCAACACTTGCAGCAAATAATACAGGTCAGATCATTATAGTGAGTCAAAAGGGTATTGATGAGTGGTATCCAGGCAGTCATCATTTCAGGCATTTTAACAGGCGAATGTTGTCTGATATTGATAGTGTATCATCTGTTTTGAATTGTGCTGCCAAAGATACCAATGGCAATGTCTATATACCATTTGAAAAAGGCTTTCTGGTATTCAATAATCAACAGGAAACATATGATACAAGACCGGGAGTTTCTATAACCGGTGTAAATGTTTTTCAAAGATCAGTCCCTTATATTCAACATGATTTTCCAAGTGACAGTAATTATATAAGTTTCAACTTCGACGGAGTTTCTCTTATTGGCTCAGAGCCCTTGCATTATCGTTATAAACTAGATGGTTACAACACTTCGTGGATCAGTACAGATGACGAATCTGTTAGTTTTCCGCAATTATCTCCTGGAAAATATGTTTTTCATATCCAGGCATCTACAGACCTTAGTTTTTACAAGTCGAATGAAGCTACTTATCAGTTTACTATCAATAGGCCATTTTGGCGTCGTTGGTGGTTTCTTCTTATAACTGTAGTATTAGGTATAGTAATAACTTACCTGATCATTATTTTGCGCGAAAGAAGGCTAAAAAATTTGTCGCTACTTCAAAAAGAGCGTATGATATTTGAATACGAACACCTAAAGAGCCAGGTCAACCCTCATTTTCTTTTCAATAGTCTGAATACTTTGGCCAGTCTCATGGAGTATGATAAGGAGGCTGCAGTAGATTATACTACGCAATTATCAGATCTATACAGGAATATGTTGGCAAATAAAGACAAGGATCTTATTCAATTAGCAGATGAGTTGGAGATACTTTCACATTATTTGTATATTCAAAAAGCCCGGTTTGGAAGTGCTATTAAGCTAGAGATGAACATCCCTGATGTCTTGAAAAAGGGAAAGTATATAATCCCAATGGCTTTGCAAATAGTTGTGGAAAATGCCATTAAGCACAATGTTGTTAGTATATCCAAGCCTCTCACTATATATGTTACAGCAAACAATGATATGATAGAGATAAGAAACCCTATACAACCCAAAATAAGTAAGGAGAAGAGTGCTGGACTTGGATTGGAGAATATTCAAAAACGTTACACATTACTGACTCATAAACATGTTTCATTTGGTGTGAATGAAAATGATTTCATTGTAACGCTTCCATTGATCTAAAATATAAACTATATGAAAGTGCTGATAATAGAAGATGAAAGACCAGCGTATTTACGTCTTCATAAACTAATTGAGGAAGTAAAACCGGGTTTTGAGATTATTGCTCACTTAGATAGTGTTCAAAGTACACGCGATTGGTTGTCTGCTAATGCACATCCGGATCTTATTTTTTTAGATATACATTTAGGTGATGGCTCAGGTTTTGATCTGTTGAATTCAGTAAATATTGCTTGCCCGGTTATTTTTGTTACAGCATTTGATCAGTATGCTATAGCTGCATTTAAAACTAATAGTATTGATTATCTTCTTAAGCCAGTGAAGAAAGATGATCTGTTACACTCTCTTTCAAAACTAGAGAAGATAAAAGATTTTTTTAGCACAAAAGATTCAAACTTTACACCTCAGTTGACAAAAGATTATAAAAAGCGTTTTGTAATACGTTTTGGCGAGCATATCAAAACGCTTATGACAGATGATGTCGCTTATTTTTATAGTGAGAACAAAGCAACTTTTGCCAAAACTACGGATGCCAGGACATATCCGATGGATAGTAACCTGGATACGCTTGAAGGATTGTTAAATCCTGATGATTTTTTTCGAATCAACAGACAATATCTGATATCACTTAAAGCTATAGATGATATGAAAACTTATAGCAAAGCAAGGGTCATTGTAACGCTCAAACCTTCAGTTAAAGAGCCTCCCGTTGTAAGTTCGGAACGCTCTGCTGATTTTAAACAGTGGCTCGCAGGGGAATTAAAATAGTGGATATTGTACATTATTTTATTCTTTTTAACTATTTGTTTTCCCGTTTCATCTGAATAATCTAATAGGGTTGTATATTAGGCCTTATTTTTGTATTGATTTATTTATGATAAAGAAACTATTGATTTTCGTAAGTATCTGTGCTTTAGTTGGTATTGCAATTGGCACATACGAATGGTTCAAACCCCGTCAAAAGGTAGAGGATAAAAAAGCTGTTGTAGTTACAGCCATAGAGCTCTGTAAGTCGTATATGACAGAAGAAAAAATAGCAGATTCTTTATACAGCAACAAAGTATTGGAAGTTATTGGAGAGGTTGATACTGCTTCTGTGGATCAGGATGGGGGACTTTCAGTAATTTTAAAGTCTGGTGACCCAATGATGGTTGTACAATGCGGTATGAGAGATAAAGGCGAGAAGGTATTTAAAGGCCAGAAAATATCAATTAAAGGTTTTTATTCCGATCATGATATTACCAGGGTGTTATTAACAGATTGTATTGTAAAAAAGGACTAAAATTTGAATTGTAAGATGAAAAATTATTTTTTGATTTTATTGGCTATGCTTTTACTTAGTAGTTGCTATAATGATAAGATCCAGGAGTTATATCCAAGCACTCCTACAACAACATGTGATACCAATACTGTTACTTACTCTGCTACTATTCTGCCTATAATTAAAGCATCTTGTAGCATTAGTGGTTGTCATGATGCCACTACAGTAGCAGGAGGGTATAATTATTCTACTTATGCAGGTCTATACGTCAATGTGCAAAATAATCGCTTGATGGGTGCTTTGAACCACACTACAGGCTATTTTGCTATGCCACTAAATGCACCAGCACTAACTTCTTGTCAAATAAGCCAATTTACTGCCTGGATAAATAAAGGCGCTCCAAATAATTAATATAGTTTCATCCATGAAAAAATTAAAGTTTATGAAAAGGTCGATAGTATTATTAATGATGATTTGTGGTGTATTTTCTACATCGTTTGCACAACGTTATATGACACGCACGGGCAAGGTTTCTTTTTATTCAGCTACATCACTTGAAAAAATTGAAGCAGTAAATAATCAGGTAGCCAGCGTAGTTGATGCTAAATCGGGAGATGTGATATTTCAGGTGCCTGTAAAAAGTTTCAAGTTTGACAGATCTCTCATGGAAGAACATTTCAACGAGAATTACATGGAAAGTGATAAATATCCCAAATCAGACTTTAAAGGAAAGATCTCAGATATAGGTAATGTCAATTTCTCTAAAGATGGTTCATATAAAGTAACTGCCATTGGTAAAATGACAATGCATGGTGTTACAAGGGATGTTAATATCCCCGGTACTATAGAGGTTAAAGGTAAAATGATAGTTCTCAATGCTGTTTTTAAAGTTGTGCCGGGTGATTACAATATAAAGATCCCTAACCTTGTTAAAGACAAAATAGCAAAGGAAATAGAAGTGACCGTAAAAAGTGAATTGAATCAACAGTAAGTAAGTATTCCGTATTACAAACACAATAATGTCATGAGATTAAAATATTTATTGTCTTCTTTATTTTTATTTTTTGTTTTAAGTATACAAGTCTCGGCACAAACTGACAGTACCGATGATCTTGAAAAAATGCTTGATAACCATCAAGGTAAGCCTACAAAGGAATATGTTTCGGCTATATTTAAAGCTACCCGTATCATAGATGGTCATAGCATTGAAAATGTAGGTGTAGGAGTACTTGATTTTCGTATAGATCACCGTTTTGGTGCTTTAAATACAGGCATATCCAATTTCTATGGTCTGGACAATGCTACCACCAAATTAGCTTTGGATTATGGTATAACTAGATGGCTGATGGTTGGTGTGGGAAGAAGTACACTTGACAAAGAGTATGACGGAACGATTAAGGTAAAATTGTTAAGGCAAACTACTAATAACAGTATGCCTATAAGCCTTAGTTATGCTGCCGATATGAGCGTCATTTCTACTAAACCGACTGTTACTTTAGCAGCAGGGGAAACCTATTATTTTTCCAACAGGCTTAGTTATGTACACCAGGTACTCATAGCCCGTAAATTCAATGATTGGTTATCTCTTCAATTAATGCCTACACTGGTACATATCAATCTTATAGATTCTACAAAAGACAATAACAACTTGTATGCTATCGGTGTTGGAGGCAGGGTAAAGCTAAGCAAAAGGATCGCCGTTACGGGAGAATACTATTATGTCGCCAACCCGCTTTCAAATGCTCACAATGCACTGTCTTTTGGTATTGATATTGAAACAGGCGGTCATGTGTTTCAGTTGGTACTTTCTAACTCAAATGCGATGACTGAACGTGCTTTTATTGCATCCCCTAATCAGAACAATGGTAAATGGTCTGCCGGAGACATACACTTCGGTTTTAACATATCCAGGGTCTTTACAATTGTACGTCCAAAAGGCCTTGAAAATACCAGAAATAAAGTTTGGTAGTTATGAGAAAAATCTTACCTTTGAAATAGGGTATAATTTTCATAAGGTGTAAATGAAGCTTCGACAATCTTGTTGAGGCTTCTCTTTTTTATACAAGTTCTCATCTTTCAAATTTGTTATATCAAAATGCCCCAAACAATGTTCGGGGCATTTCAAGTATAAATTTTAGATTTTCAGTTTTAAGTTTTCACTTACTATGCAACCAAAGTATCCAGAACGCTGTTCATGCTTCTTACGGCATCTGCTGATTTATTGAAAGCTTCCTGTTCTTCAGTAGTCAGTTTGTAATCAACTATTTTTTCCCAACCATTGCTGCCAATTACTACAGGTACACCCATACAAATATTTTTTTGTCCATATTCACCATCAAGGTATACGCAGCAAGGGAATACTTTCTTCTGGTTGCGGACAATGCTTTCTACAAGTGCAGCTCCGGCAGCACCTGGTGCATACCATGCAGATGTGCCCAATAATTTGGTAAGTGTAGCACCACCTACCATTGTATCTGCAGCAATTTGTTTCAATTGTTCAGCCGTTAAATAGTTTGATACCGGTAAGCCATTCAATGTAGCCAAACGGGTCAATGGTATCATAGTTGTATCTCCATGGCCACCAATTACAACCCCATGCAGGTCGTTTGGAGAGCAATCCAGTGATTGTTGCAGATAACATTTAAACCGTGCGCTATCAAGTATACCACCCATCCCTATGATACGGTTTTTTGGCAATCCTGTTGATTTCAATGCCAGGTAGGTCATTGTATCCATTGGATTAGATATAACAACTATGATAGCATTTGGAGAATATTGCAGCAGGCTTTTGCTTACACCTTCTACTATACGTGCGTTGGTGCCTATCAATTCTTCACGTGTCATACCTGGTTTACGAGGTATACCTGAAGTGATAACGCAAACATCAGAATTTGCTGTCTTGCTATAGTCATTTGTTACACCAATTACACGTGTATCAAAACCAAGCAATGCAGCTGTTTGACTGATATCGAGAGCTTTACCTTCAGCAAATCCTTCTTTAATGTCAACAAGTACTAATTCTTCAGCCAGTTCTCTGCGGGCAATGTTGTCTGCACAGGTAGCTCCTACTGCGCCGGCACCAACTACGGTTATTTTCATCTTTATCTTATATTTTTTGAGTTAAAGAAATATGAATTATGGCGCAAATATAGCCATTCAGCACATTGGCAACAAATGACATTTGTCATGTAATGAATGATATTATGAATTTTCTTCTTTTGCTTTTTCCTTCGAATTCTGATTGTCTAGGTAGCGGGCTATTTGTTTATTATAACCTACAAGTAGCAACGCTATAATTATTTTTAGGATAAATTGAATTCTTTCCTCGGCATTAGTACTCGCTATGACACTTAGTGATTTAGGAATTTCGGTTATCAAAATGTAAACAGCAGTAATCCAGATAGACAGGTTTACTATGAAATATCCGTCGATATTGTCATTTTGGTTTTGTTTAAAGAATGAAAAATTCCAGTCTTCAAATCCTTCACCAAGTTTTAATTTATCTATAACTATACTGGGTTTGAACAAAAAAGTGTACGAAATTGTAGCATAGAAAAGAGTCTCTAACAATGTATAGAAAAATATTCCCGTAGGACGACCATTAGCCATATACTCAAGCCAAATGCTAAACTTTAGGAGGCAGTCGATAGCATTCACAAACAAATAAATGCCGAATATCTTAAGGATCACTACAAACAAATTTCTTGGGCTCATTTAGCTTATTTGAAATAAAGATAATTTTATAAGTTTATACTATAAAGCTGTTTCAAAACATTATTCAAAGCATCATTTAAAATTTTGGTAACTATCCGTCTTGCAAATATCAATGACTTGCCTGCCATTGTAGCAATATACAACCAGGCTATTCAGCAACAATTTCAAACTGCGGATACTAAAACCTTTAGTGTTAATGAACGAATAGCCTGGTTTGAAAAATTTGACGAGCGTTACCCTTTGCTTGTTTATGTGATAGATGATATTGTTATTGGTTGGGCTAGTATAAGCCCGTATCGTCCTGGCAGACAGGCATTACGTCATAGCGTAGAACTAAGTTACTATGTTCACCAAGACCATCATAGTAAAGGTATTGGTACAGCCATCATAAAACATGCTTTAGGTGCATGTAAAACACTTGGTTACAAAAATGTTATCACTATCATACTTGACAGAAATGAACCCAGTATCAGATTAATGAAAAAGCTGGGTTTTGAGCAATGGGCGCATCTTCCTCTTATTGCCGACTTTGATGGCGAGGAATGTGGGCACGTATATTATGGTCTCAGAATAAATTGATGCAATTAATTGTATCCAACAAATCAAATAAGTATAGTATAACAGCTTTTTTAGTATTGATATTAATGGGCCGGTTATTCTCTATTTATTATTACCGGATTGTTAACAGGGTCTGGAACGGAATTAAAATCTAATTAAACTTTAAATAACTTGGCTTTTGGCACATTGTTTGAACTGTAAATCACAATAGATTTGCATCATCACCAATGTTAAAACCATCGCCAAATGATTTTATCCCTATCTGAACTCGAAAAAAAGTTCCTAAATGAGATTCTAAAGAATCTTAGCTGCGTGAAAAGTACTAACCAGGTATTTACAATTTCCAGCTTGGTTATTGATAATTATTTCACTTCTGGTAACCTGATCCCCGAAAATGAGGCTTCCAAAATAGAATCTAACATTAGCAAATTCCTTCAAAAGAATAAGTTTGTTAAGACCCCAACTGACGAGGTTGAATATAGTTTCACTGATAAAGGAATGGAATTGCTGGCATTAGGGTCTATTGAGTTGTATGAAATGTACCATATTCCTAAAAAAGTTCCGGAAAAGATCCCGGGCAAGCTTGCCGCTTCTCTCAGCTATATGCTGTCTATGGTAAACATACTTCCATAGGCCTTTTGAAATAATAATTAATTTAATGTATTTTTGTTTTTTTATACTTGAAGAGCTTCAGGCATTCATTTTCAAGTAGTCATATTGCATGTTTTTTATTAGTATATTAAGGTCTGAAAGGGTAAATAACAATTGAACATTTTTTTTGCAATAAAATAAATTTATTTCCCTACCTTTGCAGTCCTTTAAAAATATGGCTAAACAGTCTTTAATCAAACAGGACGGAATAATAGTAGAAGCTCTGTCGAATGCTATGTTCCGTGTACGTTTGGAAAACGGGCACGAAATACTGGCCACAATATCTGGTAAAATGCGTATGCACTACATACGTATATTGCCTGGTGACAAGGTGGGGGTTGAAATGAGCCCATATGATCTGAGTCGCGGCCGTATTATATATAGATACAAGTAAACCCTTGATTCCCTTGGGTGAGAAAGGGAAATATTTAGAATTTTTGAATTTTATTATATGAAAGTAAGAGCAGCAATTAAAAAACGTAGTGTAGATTGTAAGATCGTACGCCGTAAAGGAAGGTTGTATATCATCAACAAAAAGAATCCTCGCTTTAAACAAAGGCAAGGATAGATCCCATACCCCTACAAGGGGTTTTGGCAATTTGAGTAAGTATTAATAAACAATAAAACAAACTTCTGTCACCCAAACGGGGCAGGGGGCAAAAACTAATCATTAATGGCTCGTATAGCTGGTATTGATCTTCCGAAAAGCAAACGTGGTGAGATAGCACTCACTTATATCTTTGGTATTGGCCGCAGCACAGCGCAGTACATTCTTGACAAAGCTACTATCGATTATGATATTAAAGCTCAGGACTGGAATGACGATCAACTGTCTGCGATACGTAATATCATCACCACCGAGTTTAAAGTTGAAGGTCAGCTGCGCTCTGAAGTGCAAATGAACATTAAGCGCCTGATGGATATCGCTTGTTACCGTGGCGTTCGTCACCGTAAAGGTCTTCCTTTACGTGGTCAACGTACTCGTACTAACAGCCGTACACGTAAAGGTAAGCGTAAGACAGTTGCAGGTAAGAAAAAAGCAGCTAAGAAGTAAAAGACAACTGTAGCACTGCCGGATCCGGAGAGCACCGGGGAGGAGTGGTATGGGGCCCGCCTTGCGGGTTTTATTAATTGACTACCTTTTTTAAAAAGAAAATGGCAAAAGCACAACAGGCCAACAACGCTAAGGCCTCACAAAAAAAGCGAGTAGTAAAAGTTGATACACACGGCGACGTGCATATCAACGCTACATTCAACAACATCATCATCAGCATTACCAACAAACAAGGCCAGGTTATCTCTTGGTCATCTGCTGGTAAGATGGGCTTCCGTGGTTCTAAAAAGAACACACCATACGCTGCACAGACTGCTGCACAAGATTGTGCAAGAGTAGCTACTGATGCCGGTATGAAAAAAGCAGATGTATTTGTAAAAGGACCGGGTTCTGGCCGTGAAGGTGCTATCCGTTCTTTGGCAAACAGTGGTATCGAAGTAATATCTATCAAAGATATTACCCCTATGCCGCACAATGGCTGCCGTCCTCCTAAAA
>Ga0207134_1034_pt1 | contig 43011 bp, 37 predicted proteins | sample Alteio_BWMinHeat_12_FD_153527 | JGI IMG/M metagenome (GOLD analysis project Ga0207134, IMG submission 153527) | Enriched cells from forest soil in Barre Woods Harvard Forest LTER site, Petersham, Massachusetts, United States -... | ecosystem: Environmental > Terrestrial > Soil > Temperate forest >... | reverse complement strand
GATGATTGTCCGGAGTTTTCCCGAGCATATTGTTGAAATGCTCCTACTGTATCTATGTCTCTAAGAAATTGGCCTTGATTATCGTGAAAACGTTGATGTGCTTCTATGCTTCGGGCAGCTTCCTCTGGAGTGATTGTTTGGAGCCTACCTTCTGCAATAGCTTGGTCAATAATATTGACTCGTTCAGGCTTAACCATATCAGAGCTAGTTGGTTGATCCTTAGTCGATGTCGACGGTTCTCCAGCTTTCTGTGGATTTAATTGCCCCAGTAATTTTTCATTGCTAGTAAATGCTGAAGGTACTGGTTTCGATTGCTCCAAGCCATGAATAGTATTAAGATTGTTGGGTGTTAGTGATCCTTCCTGAGCAGTCCGCTGCGAAGAATGAGGGGATTCTCTTTCTGGTGGCTTTACGCTATCGCCAGCCGTATTTATATCACCACTCATGTAATATTATTCCTTGAAGTTTAAGTCATGACCAGACTGTCTTCGAGAATCGTCGATAAGAAAGACTCGGAGATATTAGAGCATATCTTTGTGAGATTATTGTGAGATGAACTGACTTTTGTTGCCTGGACAACAGTTAGTTTGTGCACTCAATAATTAACTTTTGTCGCTTTTAAATGACAGCGTCCAGTTTAGCCAAACAATACAATTTATCTAGTCTAGATTTTTAACTAGCACAAATATTACCATGACTTGAGTATTTCAAATTCAAGATCGGCGGGGGCGTTTTGAATTGTTGCTACTTATTATATTTGGGTAAAATACGGGTCTTCATATAATCGACTGTGCGCGGGAACAGTCGAACGATCTCTTTATCGTCGCCAGGATTCTCTGGACCGGTAGTTAACATGCCGAAAATTGAAGCGAATGTTTCTCTGGCTCCGCGTCCATCCGATTGAGTTAAATAACCGACTATAGTTAAATCACCGTCTTTATCTTTCTTGTTGTTTTTATCCTCAGGGGACATGTTTTTTATGTCTTGCTCGTATATATCTAAAAATTCTTTTGTGGCGGAGAAATATTTTCCTTGAAGCTCTTCACCTAAAGCATCGAAAGCATGTCCGAACTGATGACCCGGTTGGTTCGCACGGGCTTTTACTTTCGATTCATTATCATCTATGCGTGTCTCGCCCAGGACAATCAACTTTTCTTCTGCAATTACTGTTCCGTCTATATGACTAAAATCCTGAGTCCAGCCTGGGTGAGACTGCCCTTTGAGATTAGGTAGCCCCTCGATTACTGATGGAGCCAGTACAGTTTTGTATCCACCTTCTTCAAGTGCTTTGCGTACACCTTCCGGTATTTCTTTGATTTTGCCATCAGCCTGTTTACGAAAGCCATCAGAAACTTTTCCTATTGTTTCAACTAACCCCGTATGACTAGCTCTATGGTTTACATTTAACTCGAATTCTTTAAATAGTCGCAGTGTTCCATCTTTATTGAGTCCTTTGAACTGCCAACCAGGATCAAGTTTACTTTGATAGGTTCTGTAATTGTATGTTTTATTTTTATCGGGATCATTTGGACTTGCGCCCGGATTATCTGCTGCAAATTGCTGGGTATTGATATGTTGAACCGATCTGATTTTAAGTGTATCAACTCCAGACAAAGGATCTGATTTTGCAACTTCCCAGCGGGTTTCTTTCTGAACTGGCGTGACAGCAGCCGCTTCTTTGTTTTTGTCAGTGAGCAAATATATGCTAAGGCCACTTATTACTGCTGCTGTTTCTCTGTTGGCCGAAGTCAACCTGCTGCCGAGCAAAGTGTGCGCCTCATTGAATAGCTCTATGATGTTGACTGTATTTATATTGGGAATTTTAGGGCCAGAAGTTTCAAGGTTCTGTCCAGACTGTTGATTTTCCATGTTCCTAGTATATGGCCAAATGGTTATTCTGATGTTAATAGATTAGACATTCTAATGTCAAATAAAAAGTAGACATTTGACGGTAAGCACGCTCGTCAGGGTGCTGTCATTCATCTAACTCTGCCAGCACCAGAACTGGCGGCTGACATGACTTGCCACCATAGGGCAGGGTTGGCTCGCTGCGCTCGTGTAGGGCGCTGTCGTTCTAAACCTTCAGCGCCAAAACCGGGGCGACTGACATAACTTGTCTCCATTGATAGGGCAGGCGGACTCACTGCGCTTAAATGCTTGATTCGGGGCCATCCACTGCATGGTATTCATGGCAGTGCAGCAGGGGCAGCCGAGCAACCAATTACTAACTGGCCTTCTTCAATAACGGCGGCAAAAACGCCAGCGGATCAAGAGCAAAATGTTTCCCCAGCTTTATTGCCTGCGCTTTACTCAAATTACGCTTGCCAGCAAAATTCGATCAGTCATACAAAATGTTCCTTCTACCTACCTATTCAGCAATTTCGTCTTTCCGATTGTCTAACGCTGCTTTTTCCGCTTGAAAATCTAGGATATTTTTATTTAGCTCTGGTAGCATCCCGCTATCTAGCAGTCGTTGAAAGTGTTGAACTTGGTTTTCTTGATATTGTTTGCATGAGGTCTGCCATAGAACTTGATCAAACTCCGCATCACTAACGAAAGCTTGCGCTAGGTCTTTAAGCATAGTCACGTGTATTTGAAGCAAATACAATAGATGCTTCCGCTGATTGGGCACATCTTCTTTTTCCATGACATCAAATATATTGAGATTATGACTATTTTCTGAAAAACTTCCACGACCAGCCACCGTACCAAAGGACGGATGAACATAAAGGCAAAGATGTTTGTATATTTCCTCCACATATGGTGAAAGGTTATCTTGCACTAGCCGGTATGCCGGAAATTTTTTGATGTACTTTTTGCGATCTTCTTCACTTGCTAGACTGTTCCATATGAGCGCATTTTTTGGGTCTTTCATTACTTCAATGATTATGGCTACACTTTCAATCACGCGCCGAGTATGAAAATCAGTGTCTTTTAGATAGCCCCTACAAACGCTTAGAACACCTTTAATCAGGTCCAATTGCATAAGTTGATAGCAATTCATCACAGCTCGATATGTTTGTGCATCTTTTTTTGTAAGGACTTTCCTAATCTGATCCCAAAGCGCAATATATAGTTGTTCGAGCTCATCAAATGCGTGTAATTCACTCGCGAGGTCTTGAAGTCCAGACAGAAAGTTGTTGTTCTCGACCTCCGCAAGCTCATTGATCTTGTCCGTTGCCGTTTTGACGTGATTCATTTTTCCTCCGTCTGCACGATTACCACGGTGCCGACAGTCGATCTACGACATCCCTGCGCGCGAGAACTCTGGAGCAGAGTTCCCAACGGTCCTTGTCCGGATCAATCGTTTCCTGATACCGAATCTCGAAGACGTCGCGCGCCTGCTGACGTAGATGGATGTACTTATCCATCATCTCCTCAAGTTTCTCCTCACTCTCAATCCAGTCGTCCTCAATCGTATCGGGCATGCCGCCTAAGATGTCGTATCGGTTTTTCATGCGACGTGAAAGAACTCGGTAAACTTTTTCGTCCTGAGTTTCGTGGTACACCAAGTTGAGCATGTCGACGGTTTGGCGTGCCTGACCAAAGCGCTTGATTCGGCCAAGCCGTTGTTCCAGTCTAGACGGATTCCAAGGCAAATCGACGTTGATAAGCGTGCCAAGTGTTTGAAGGTTCAGTCCTTCGCAAGCAGCATCGGTCGCTACAAGCAATCGAATCTCACGCTTCTTAACAGAAGATTTGATGTCTTCTCTCTCGACTGATGCGAAGTCACCATCTCGAAATATTACGCTCTTGCCGGTTCCTGCATAAACGGCAACCGGTTCACCCGGTAGGTCTCTGGCTAACTCGGCACCGAGCGAGAACGCAGTGTCATAATATTGGCTGAAAATTATGCATCCATGTTCTAGCCATGTCTTACCATCGGTACGATGCTCTGTAAGAAAATACCTTATTGCTGCCGTCTTTGGGTCGCGTGCCTCTGGTCTCGATAATTCTTCGACAATGGTTTTCAGATACCCGGCCTCGACTGTACCAAGGTCTTTAAGAACTTCGCCTAAGAGTTTTGATTGATCTTCTCCCTCAAGTACCTCTTTGCGCAACAACTTCTCTGCAGTTGACCGGCCAGACGCGAAGCTTGAGCAAATTCGCTGCAAGAGCAGCGTCTTCATGAATCCTGCGCCCTTCTTTCCCTGTTTCTTCAATGCATCGGTGAAATCTTCGGCTGCTCTATACGCAAGATCAAACGGATGGTTCGTCAACAACCCTTGTCCTACAAAGCTAATTCCTCTATATGCGGTTGCAGATGCATCAGGCTTCGGATGAATGTCGACAGCAATCTTTTCTAAAAGACCCATCTCTTCTAAAGTCTGGCGTCGTCGTAGCACGGTATGTCGAAGAATCGGATTGTGTTCACGCAGGAAGCCAGGAGACATAGCGAAACTCACCGCTTGTTGCTCCAACAAACCCAGTGAACCGAATCCGCGATCTGTGAAAAATGTTTGATCGGCAAGGCCAAGCTGAAGCCTTAGCTGAGAGAAAAGTGCGTCCTCGCTGCCAGGAGGGATCGGGTCCCGCAGCCATTCCCACGCATCGCGTTCGTCAGCTGGCACTTCTTCTCCTTTTACCACCGGCAGCGCCTTTTGCCAGTCCTGCCACCGTCCAGTATGCTTTCGACCAAGTACGAAATCGGCTCCAGCATTAAGAATGTGTAGCAAATCCCACAACTCGCGCACTTCTGTTTGGATGGGAGTAGCAGTGCCTAGAAGAAGATTTTTTGTTTGTTGTCCGATGAGAAGCATGAATTCCAGCAAGTTATTGGGCTTGTCCTTTTTATCACCGAGCCCGCCACCGCGGCGAGCCTTATGTGCCTCATCCAATACAACCGTGCCGTATTTTCTTTCTAGAAGACTGTGAGATTCATCAGAACCATGTACGATCAGACCGGTTGACACAATGGCGACAGAGAATGGGCAGTTCTTTACATCAACCGCGCCACGTGTTTTTATGATGTGGCCCTTCGGGTCAATCCACTCTTTTTTTGCCGACGACCAAACCGCACTAGGAATGCCAAGTTTGTCAAAGAGTTCTATCTGCCATTGGAATTGCAGTGTTGATGGGCAGAGAATAAGAACCGGCCCATCGTCCAGCAGTGCAGACATCATCGCGCTAGCAGCTAGCGAAAGCGTTTTTCCGACTCCAACTTCGTCAGCAAGGAGCAGGCGGACCTTGCCATAAGTTTCGCGATGCTGAAGGAACATCGTGACGAACGATCGCTGCCACGGTTCCAGTTGTTCACCTCCGCGATAAATTGGACTTTCTGCGAGCGCTGCAGCCGGTAGATCTTTGACTTTCGTCTGTTCGAATCGAACTTCGACACGTTCCGCTACCCGCTTGATCTCTTCAATAATAGCGTCTGGAAGCGGATAAGCATCCTTCCATAGCGAGTCAAACTCCTCTTCAACCCAAGCAATACCTTCGGCAGACCGATCTTCCCATAGTATTTCGTAGTTCTGAGCGAAAGCGCTTTTAGTCTCATTGATCGAGCCGAGGAAGCAAGTCTTCTCGCCATTCGCAGACTCAATAATACCTGCTTTGCCGTGGATGAAAACACGATCTTTTGGTACGACGCGGATCTCAACACGCCCGCTGGAGAGAAGTTCATACAGCTTATGATACCGTTCACGGTGCAACAAGGCCTCAACTTCTGCTGGAGCTTCGTTCCATTTTTCTTTGAGCGCTGTCTCTTGCGCGTGCTTTGAGATCACAATATCGGCGGCATCCAATTCACTATTGCAAACAATTTGAACCATCGGTATTGATGCAACTTCCTCGCCAACTAGCTCGAAGATCGAACTCCGAAAGTATCCTGCGATACGTCGATAGGATTTCGCGCCCTTCAACTTGGCACTGAGAAACGCGTGATCAAGACGCTCGCGACGTGAGGAGAAGCGCTGAATATCAGACATCATGCGCGCCTCATCCTAGCCGTTGGTTTTTGACAAGCTCGCATAAAACGCGCGCAGCGCTCGCCTCTTCAGGACGAATGCCTTCAAGGCGTTTCGCAATGTAGTCCGCGAGTTCTATAATAAGTTCTCGCTGAGTCATGTCCCCATAGTAATTCGGAACGTTAAGTGTGAGATGCGACAGTACATCGCCGCCATCAAGGTTTTTCTGTAGCTCCATCAAGGCATAAAGAACCGCGCGCAGTACCGATTGGTGCAGTTCCGAACCCTCGCCTATCTCCGTGCGCCCGAATTCAGCTGAACTTTTTACTCTTGCGCCGTTTGCCTTATGGCTCGCTAGAAGTGGCTTGAAGTCGCGGACTTTGAATGCCTTGGCGAAATTTTGATAGTTGTCCAGGGTCTTAGCGCCGCGAGCTTCCATGTCTAGCATCTTGAGATAAAAGCGTTCTGCACCGCTCAACTTGTCCCAATGGGACTTGGGAATCCCTTGTGGAACAAGGCACTGATTAGCAGTATCTACCGCAAATGCGATCAACCCGTCAACGAAAGTAGTCTCGCCCTTAACCCGCGGACGGATCGCCTCAGCAGTCATATCTCTACCATCAATGATTGCATAGCGTGTCAGCACGCGCAGTGCGGCTGCATAGCCAGCCATCTGAATGTCGGCATCTTCGAAGACGTTTTCGTCTCGATAAAGCCCTTTTGCCTCCTGATTCAGACCTGTCAGTGCCTTTACCTGAGCCTCCACCTCTTCCTGAATTTCCCAGGCAAGATCGTCGCGCGTGGTCTTATGAAGTCCCTGGCGCTTTCGCAGAACGAGAAGAACCGTTCCTTTGACATAGCTTCCTTCGCGGAGAATGCTGTCGGTCTCAGTCACCACATACCATGCGGCGGTGACCTGCAATCCAGACGCCCAGACGATGTTGGCCATGTCGGCCCAGATAGATCCAGACTGATGCGTGAACATGATGACTTGGATGCCGTTCTCACTCATGCATTCAGTCATGCGCTTGTAAGCTGTCACCATACCGCGTCGAAATTCTTCGTTTTCGCCCTTGATTGCAAGCGAACGCCGGCTGTCCCAGACCCAATCCGAGAACTCCAGAGGTGGATTTTTCCGGAGCCATGCGATAAAGAATTCTAGAATCTCCTCGTACTTGACTGCGTCGCCATACGGAGGATCGGTAACGTATATGTCGTTTAAAGTTTTCAGGTTAGCAGCGGGATCACACGTCACCTTGGTGTTCACAGATCCAGCGATCGGAAACGATTTTAGGTCGAGATTTAGTAGGCTCTCGCAGCTAGAGAAGCCGCGACAACCGTAATTGAGAAGAGTATTCAACGCTTGGTTATAGAAAGTCTGTGCGGTGATTCCGTAGCCTCTAGTCTTAGCCCCGTTCCATTGGCTGAGCCGACTGTTCCAATTTAGGAGCTGAGCATACCCAAAAGACATTTCTGCCGTAAGGTGTTTTCTAACCAGTGCAGCTATTAGCAATTGCCTTGGCGTGAACAAGTGGTGCCAGTAGGTCCATCCCCGAGTCCGTATCGGCTCATCCGTCTTCCCACCTGCTTCGATCTTCATGTCAGGAATCCAGCCCTTCTCCTGCCATTCGGATAGGTGCTGCGAAACGTAGTCTTCTACGGCTCGCTCTCGGTTAAGGTCATCTGGTGTTACGTCCCGAAAAATGCATTCTTCTCCACTACCTTTGCTCTTTGGACGTGTCCAAAGAACAGCGTACACACGCTCCTGATAGATATCGTCGGCTCTGGGTTTCAGGTCCGTTCTTTCCCACAGTCGGAGCTTGTTACCTGTAGAACCATCGTGCAACCGAAAATCTCCGCGCAGTGTAGAGATCTTTGTCCTGTGTTCCACTCCATTGATCACATGCACCATGTACGGTTCCTGTCCTTTGCCTTCTGAGCGCACGGTGCCTTTCCTTGCCGCGGCCATCTCATCGGGCGATGCGCCAACTTTGATTTTGATCAAGTACGTTTTGGTAGCCTCATGCGGTTCAAGCTCCACTATTACACGATAATCTTCACTCAATACCAGCGACGGTATAAGGGGAACCATCCAGCCAGTTCGAGGACATCTAGTTTCTAAGCAGTAAACCAATCCCTTGATACGCCAGCCCTGTCCGCCAGCTTCTATGCCGAGTTCGTCAATCTCGTCCCGGACCTGGTTAACTAGGGACATTTGTTCTTTCGCCAGTTTCGCGCGCGCTCTCTCTCCACCGCCAACGATGTTGAATGCACCCCAAGTCAACATGCAGGCCACTGGATTTATGTCGGAGGCGTAAACGTCACAGCCAAGTCTTGCTGCCTCAAACGGAACCTGACCTGATCCGCAAAACGTGTCCGCCACTTTTGGACGGTGTCCGAAACGCATTATGCCCAATTGCTCTACTAATTCAGGGAATGACTTAACATTGGTCCCAAGGTGTCCATTGACGCGATCCCAAATGTGACTGTGCAAATCGCCCTTACACTCTTCTGGTCGGCACGACTGATCCACCCAGTCCCTGTAGCAACCAGTGTTTTCACCGGAGCCATATTGCGCTAAAGCTAATCGAGCCTCCTTGGAGTTCTTGGCGCGCAGACGTTTACCAACAGATTCGACGTCCATGCTCATCAGCATCTCAAAGACTTCGAGATCCATTTTCAAGTCATCACTGGCAGGCAATAGGCAGCCCAGGATACAGGCTTTATTCAGAATCAACGGCTTGCGTCCCTTCCAATAGCTACCGAGGGCAGTGAGAGTCTTACCGTTTCCCGCCATTTGTTCCTTGTATGCTTCGGCGGACAGTTTCTGTACCGGCAGCAATCGCTCGATTAGTGACGGAGCATCCTTTAGGCAAAGCGGTTCTACTAAAGTATTGGGTTTCACAACAACACTCATTGCAACTCCTTGAAGATCGGCAACTGAAATTGCTCCTGTTCAATCGGGCGGCGGCGTCGCTTTCGGATGGACGAAGTTTTTTCGCCTTCAGAGAGAGCGAAGAAGAGTGCTCGTCGCCAGCCGCGTGGTGTGTCATCCGGTAGTCCCGACTCTGCCACGGTCATAGAGAACAGCCACCAACGTTCCTCGGGCCGCAGCGCTGCCCACTTGCTGCAGATCACTGGAAGCTGCTCCATGTTTGCTGTTTCTCCAGCCCACGCTAGTACGCACAATTCTTTGCCTAAGAGACGGTCCACTAGGTTGCTGCCAGTGTGCCATCGCCCAGTGAGAATCTTTGCTGCCTTGAGTCGCTCATTGAACTCGCGTCGCGCGATGTCTGCGATCACTGACCATATCTGGTGCTCCAGTATTACGCGTTCCTCTTCCCGTGGAATACCAATTTCCTGTCCCCGGTAGCCATAGTCTTCTATGATCGCAACCGGCTCGTTTCTTGCAGCAGGAATTTCGACGCGAAAGACGTGAGCGCCGAACTTGTCCGGCGCTCCGAAATCGATCGTCGACTGTTTCTCGATCATTGGTCAACTTCTCCTGCCACCAATTCTATTCCGAGCTTCGCCGCAAAATCTTTCAGATCGTGCCCAGAGGTAAACGTCGATTTGCGAAAAGTCATTGTGACGGGAGTATCAGGCTTAAACAGCTCCAATACTTTTACCAACAATGATTCGATGAAGGCAGCATCTACTTCGATATCACCAACATTGATTGCGATCATTTGATTCCCTTGACCTACGGTTAGGTTAACACCCTCAAACTTTGCGGATCTCTCGGCTGCGTGCTTCAAACCTTCAAAGGTTTTGCTGCGCGAGTCGAGCTTACGTCCTGATCGTGAAACTAGCTTGGCAGGCTTCACATCGTCGATCTGGACGCCCTTCTTGCCCTTCGCTGGAAAGCGAAAGTCTTCTTTTTTCTCAATTCCATCTGCGACACCAAACGCACGAAGCAAGACATCATCATTAGCTATGGTAATGGGTCCCGTATATGGCGTACCCTCGCGTGGTTCGCTTCCGTCGAGCGTATAACGTATTTCGCCACGTGGCACCACAAATAGCTCAACTGACCGCTGACCGTCTTTCTCGGATAGTTCGTTGCGCAAAACCAGACGGTTAGTCCATGTAATTGGATCACCAGTTTCATATTGTCCAGATACGTCACATACGAGAAAATTTACCCGCAACGCAGTTGTGAATAACTGGTTGTCTTTCAGATGCGGGCACGATTCGGAGACAGGACCATCTTCGGCGTACTGGATTCTCGGAGCAGGACCAGCGTTCTGCGGATTCACTCTCAAACGCACCGAGCCGGTGTCATCAGGTTCCGTCTCGGCAATAACTTGAGCTGATGTCTGTTTCTTCTTTGGTTTCTTTGTAACATAACCGTTGCCGAGATCCTCCCACAATCCTCGGTTGTAGGCTATGGATCTAAGAGTCTCAGGTCCCTTTGGCGGTAGCCATGGCATTCCTGCTTGTTCTGTGTAACGGTCAATCACATCAGACCAGCGAGCCTCGTCTTGGTTGTCGGGCCACAGGAGATCTTGGGCTTTGTCTATAATCGCATCGAAATCCTTATCAACATCAATGTAGAGTTTCAACGGATTTGATGTGAGCGTCTTCTCGATCTGTTCTTCGCCGTTGAACGGTTTGGTGGCATCGCGCGTCATGTCGAGAGCCTTGGAGACGAGCATTGAAGGCTTACCGGAGCGCTGGATCGGGAAAAGAACTTTGTCAAATAAGTTGAGGACAGTGGAATTAAAATCCTGCTCGTATGTTTGTTGCTTTCTTTCTAGATCCTCTCGTTGTGCGTGTCCTTTTGGGATTCGACCATCAGCCTTCTGCGCAGCAAACAGTTGACGTGCGGCCTTTTCCACGCTACCCATGGCAGTCTTGTCACCGGTCAGTACACATAGATTGTTTTTCTGGCTCAGTCCATCAAAGAACTTCTGTACCTCGTCGGGAGGAATCTTCGAGTCGGGACTGACAACTAGTAGTATGCGTCCCTTCCTAACTCGATCGGCAATGTCTTCTAACTTTGGAAGTGGTAAAACGTCTTCGTAACAGGCCTTTCGAGAGGCTTTGAACATTTCCCGCAGTCGGTGTCGGATCAGGTCATCAACCATGTTCTCTGGGGCGTCCTGGGCAAGACTTTGCAGAAGTTTAGTAAGATTCTCCTGGCGGTCAAAATAGTATCGACCTTCAGAAGTGTGGTGTATATACCAGGCGACCTTTTCAAGTTCCTCGAAAGCAGCAAGAAATTCTGACGGTTCTCGAAGAGGCGAAACCAAGCACTCAACCATTTCTTCGCGAGTCAGTCCCTTTACCGAATTGACCGCCGTTGACAGACTAGCAGTAAGAAGCAGAGAGCCAACCTGAGTTGCGGCTTCCTTTCCAGTTTGCAGATCAATTACTTGCGCGTGCGAGGATTGTTGACCATCCCAAAGATCTTTTGCAATTACGTCGCGCATTCCTGAGATTTCGGTTAGCTTGTCCCGCACATCTGGAATAGATAGATCAAAGTGTTGGGGACCGATGAGGAAGATATCATTAGCTTGCCGTTCCCATACTGATTTGAGTAGTCGCGAAACAAGTTCAATTAGTCCTCGCGTTTGCTTAAATTGCTCATTTTCTTTAAATAGCGCGATTACATTCTTGAGTCGTGGATGGAAGGGGTACGTGGCGAATATTTCGTCAGCGATTGCCTCGGCACCACGATGGGCAGTTTTGGACTTGGCTGCTTCTTCCAGTTTGCGGCCGAAAGCGGCGGCGATGTCTTCAATTTCGGCCTTTGGTGGAAGTGATTTGAAAAGTCGCTTCCGCAGGATGTCGTAGATCTCGTTTGCAGCTAGATCTACTGGCGTAATACTTCTTTCTTGACGCCCAACTTCTGAGCGTGCATCTTCCAGTGCGCGATTAATGAGTTTGGAACCTGTGTCGTAGGCTGCTGCAAGATCGCTGACGACGACGCAAACATTCTTTTTTTTGCCAGCTGCAGTGAGCAGATTCGCGAATGCTCTGGTGGCTATGTCAGCAACCGTTCCATTTCCTACTTTCTGTGTGTCCAGATAGTGGAAGTAGGGTGGTAGCTCATCCAACAAGATAAGGACTGGATGATCTCCCTCGAACAGCTTCAGCCAATCCTTTTCGTCCGGCGCTTTTGGCCCACTTGTCCAAAAACTTTTGAATTGATCTTCCTTGCCGAGCTGAGTAGCTATTTCTCCCCAGAAAAAGTTGTCGGGGTTGTTTCTACCGTTAAATGCTGCGATGTCAGCTTTTTCAAATGCGTTTGCGTGCGGCATGCCGGCGCAATGTTTTGTGCGGAGTTGCGGATGCTTCGCAAGTAGACCGAAACCCACAAGAAGGTGTGTTTTTCCGCCTCCCATAGCCTGCTTGAGGTGAAATATTGCTTGAGAAGAATTACCAGACAATCTGGCTATGCCTTCTACGATTAAGTCCTTCATGCCTTGAGTTATGTGCGTTTTTTCAAAGAATGCTGAACCATCGCCTTCTGCAGAGATGAGTTCATCAAGTTGCTCGATTTGATCACTGAGCTTGATAGACAGCGCATTGTCCTGTACCACACAGGCGTCACGAACAGTTTTCATTGATAACTTGGCAACCTTTCAGCAAGTTGTAACGGCGTCCATCACTTGAAATGGACATTGGGTCATTTTCTCATGAAACAGCCTCATTTGTCCTGATTGAGCACGGCTGTTAAGATTGCATACTGTCAACGAGTCCTAAATATAGAATTTGTATTTCGGGTTTGGTTCTTGATCCTGCGGAATTTCTCGCATTATGTCACCAACGAGACGAGAAAATCTTAGGGTAACCGGCAACAAGCCAGCCATATTAGCCGAATTCCAATTCATCTTGGTAAGCGTAAGGACTTCACGCAACAAGTTTTCTTTCGAAGTATCACCCACATGGTCGGTGATCTGTAACGGCGACGGAACATGACCGTGTGGATAGTAACCTCTCGATGTGAGATATCCACTGGTATACATGTAGGACACTTCACCAACTGAAAAGCATGTCCCACGCAGTGGGGGATATTTGCCTGCTCTTATGAGTCTTACATCACTGGTTGGCGCAAGGGCAACCAAATCAAACTCTTTGATATTTTCCAGCGCCTTCTCAAAGCCGGCGCGCTCTTCGGGTTCAAATTGCGAAGACTTATGAATTACGACACGCCGTGGTGGTTGTTTCCGCTCAGATTCGTATCTCTGCAAAACTAAACGTACTAGTTCCTCAGCCTTATCAGAGCTAAGATGCGGACTTTTCCCATCCTTTTCTTCGTTCCATTGGAAGTTGTGACCCCTTAGCACCAGTCCATCGCCATTTTCATCAAAAGCTTGTGCTATGCTCGTTCGAATATCAGCTTTTTCTAAGTATGGGCGAAAGAAAGTAATACCAATGAAACACGTAGAAGGTGGTAACAGAGCTGGTCCCCAAGGTAAGCCGTCAACTTTAAAGTACATTCCTGTAAATATATTCCAGGCAATCACCGCATCGTGATCGGATTGTTTTGTGGGCGCCAGTCCGGTTGTACTGTCGAGAATTAGTTGGGTAGGTTTTTGGTGCTTCATTGCTAATGCCTTGAAGGCTCGTCTGAGGTCTCTATGCACCAATCCCAATTTAGGATCACGGTAATCGGCAGTACGACATAGTTTTACGACTTCAGCAGATGGAGCTACTACGACGTAGTCTAGTGGATGATCTTTCTGAGTCAGCAGTGCTAGCTTTGACTCAAGAAAACTCAAACAAGTTTCGAATCTAGTGCGTTGATCGCTTAGTCCCACAAGGCGCTGAGTCTCATGTCTGCTCAACAATTCTGTCATGGTGTCGTCGAACACAAGCTCGCTCTTATAACCCAGTTCAACTGTGCAACCAGGAAAAGGCACGTGTAGATCGTCCCCGGCTACGCCCTTCTGAAATCGTTGGTACAGCTTGCGTGCAGCATCCACTGATTCGGCAGTCCCGATAAAGCCAACGTGGATTTGGTTCTTATGCCGAGGTGTGCCAAGCGACTTTGGTCCGTAGAGGGGGATACCAATCTGAGGATCTACATGTGTTCGTCCATTGGCAAATGTAAGATCGGGCTCCTCAAACCATTGTGTGGAAATGGTGGGTGCCGATAGTGCAGTTGCAGCAATCTTGCCTGGTTTACTCATCTTCGTCCTCGAAATCACCGTCTTCCAGGCTCTCGCCGCCTATTGCACGTTCAACTTCTAGCGTAAATAATTCGTCTTCTTGGGCTTGGTTAGTATAGGGCTTATCGTCACCCGGAATGCCTGGCCACTCCAGAAGAAATGTCAGAAGTGTTGTATTGATGACGGCAGATTGATCTCTAAAACGTAAGATGATGGCAGACCGTCCTTCGCTGAGCACTTGTTTCCATAAATGAACTTCTCCTAAATACAGATCGTTGTATACGCGAGCTTTCATCCTAGTAACACGGCGACCGACTAATTTTGGTGCTAGTGGCTCCTTACCATCTTTGCTTAAATGTCGTTCTGGGCGAACGCTTAAGCACCATTCCTGATTAGCTACTTGTTTGAATTGAAGCCTACATGCAAGATGAAGCCAATAGTTTCTTGGTTGACCAGTGGACTTGTTAAGCGGTGGATAGGCGACTTTCCGAGTACTTTTGGATTTCTGAAGTGGTTGGTATGTGATGGAGCGTTGAGTGCCATCTGGCATTGGCGGAAAAAAGAAGCGCTTGTGGAGTGGATCGTACTGTATCCGTAATTTCGTTGTGTATTTAAAAAGTGCACGATTTAAAAGATTTTTGTAGAGGCGCATGCCATCTGCTGTTTGCCATAGGTCGGCAGCCTTGTGCACAGTTATATCCCGAGGATCTATTACTGCACGGAATGGATTATCTTTGTTGTGGAGGTTGTGGAATGCGAAAAGCCGGTGGTCCAACAGCAAGAAGGGGACCAATTCAGTATCGTCTCCTGGCCATACAATTGCCTGTTTGATCTCCCACTCCTGGCTAGTACTAAAGCGGCACGGAGATGAATAGATCGCAGCCGGAAGATGGGTAACCGGTAGAAGTGTGCTGTGAACCATCTCTTCAACAAGTACCGGAGCCACATTTTTGTGCTTCATGTTGCGAGATTTGATGCGCACCTTATGATCATTCTTCATTTGAATGAGGACGGGAACGCTGTAATGGTTAGGCTGAGTGTCAACAATGTCATGGTGTGTACCACACAGTACGACCAAATTCTTAGGATCATCTAACTGATCTTCCGGCACATTGAAATCACCGCGAGGTCCTGTTCGGCTATGTCCGATGATATGAGCGATCTTGCCAATGAATACTTGATTATCCTTGCCTGTTTGATCAACAAGGAGAAATTCGTCACAGTCAGGAAAAGCACAGTAGCCACCGGACTCTGCAACAATCACTTTTATATCCGACTGAGTATAAGATCGTGTTTTGGTAGAGTTTTTTTGCCGGGGCGCTTTATCTTTGTGGTTACCGTTGTTCTTTTTATTCATCGGAGTTGCCTTCGATTTTCCCTGCGAGGATTTGTTCTTTTTTTGCGATGGCATTGTTCATCCAATAAGTGTGATCACGACTGCACTCTTCGACTTGCGCGTCTGATAATTTTCGCATGTCAGAGGCTTACTAGATCGAATATCTGCAAGAAACCCTCATGAAGTCCAACCTATTGCATTCATGACAATTCACAATCTTATGATCCGGCTTATGATCCGGTTGCACTCATTGGTGTACAGACAAAATCATCTGCAAGTTGCGACTGCCAAAAGCGCATCTCTGCGACGGTACGGAAGAATGCACTTTGGACATTCAAATTCTCCAGCGAAACCTCATCAGGGGCTATGTTATATTTCCTGAGCTGCTGCCAAAATACGATCGTGCCATATTTACATGACTCAACCGTTAAGTCTATGCTGTGCTGCGCACATAAGTATTTAAAAGCTTGATGAAGTTGATTAGCTGTGTCTGTAAAACTTTGAGCGTAAGGCGATGTGCTTACTTTGTTGTGTCGGCGAATAACTTCGATCAAATTAGACTCAGCATCCTCCCGCATTACTAAATCTTTACTAAGAAATGCTTTGACCAAATTGTTCAGCGTTGAATTTCGCGCACCGGAAGGCAATTGCTCCAATAGTTGGCGAGCTACCGAATCAGGATAAAAATCGATCTTTGGCGTGCCTGGGCGTGGCATATAGAACTCCTTGTATTGTACCGGGTATTGTACATGTACAATACCGGGTCTTGTACCAGAGCGCAAGAGATTTGTAGCAGTCTGATACACTCGGCGGCTTAGCAGATATATACAAATGGTCAAGTTACAACAACGACCACAGGCAACCCGATAGTAACGCCGATTGTTTACTGATTGTATTTAATGTGCCAGTTACATAACCATTACATAAGACCTTGAGCTTGGAATCCTTACCTACCAAGCATTTACGCCTTTGCCCCTGTGTCGCAGCTGCCAAATATGGATATCCAGTTACATAAGCACCAAAAAGTTAGTCAGAGTGAACTATAAAAAGCTAGCTAATGAGACTAACAATCTCGACCCTTAGATATTCGCAAACATTATCGAAAGGCGGCAGCTCGACAACCAGGTGTGCTAAATTGTTTTCCCAGTTTTTCCTGGCTTCTGCAATTACTTTTGGGGCGAAGAAAGACTCGACATTATCGAAGCTAACAGCCTTTAAGTTACATTTGTCGTTTAAGAAAGAAGCGAAATCAACTAAGTCAAGTTCGGCTTTGTGCTTCGATAGGATTTCCCAAAGGTCATAGTAATCCCTTGCTCTTGGTTTAGCAAAAGGCTTATCATCAAGTCGTTTAGCCCATTGAAGTAATCCTCTAAGTTTCTCAGCAAGTATTTCTTCAAGGCTATATGTAAGGATTTGAGCATCAAGCTTTTCTTCATAAGCATGAATAATTGGACGAAGTTTCGGTGATTTGTAAATTTGCTCATCAGCTGAAATTTCCAATTTAATGCGAGCCCAAGTGCTTTCACCTGTATGCCAGGGAAATTTACCGCGAATAAAAAACGCCGATTGTCCTTTTGGATGTGGTGCTTTTTCTGGAACTCTTTGCCAAATAATTTCGAATGGCTCATGCTCCCGTATGGTATTAGCTGCAATACTGCAAACTTCCGATAAAGCTGATTCAAGTTCAGCTGCATTGAATGATGGCAATGCAGAAAAGTCCAAATCTTCGCTGAAGCGATAATCTTCAAAATAGCACTTACGGAGAGCGGTGCCTCCCTTAAATATCATAGTCTCGCCTAGTGGTTTAACATTACTGATTGCAGCCAGGACAAATGAGAGCAGATAATCCCGTTCATAAACGCTTAACTCTACGTTTGTTGTCTGTCTCAGCTTGTTTAGCCGTTTTCTAAGTGGTGGCAGTGGTGAGGTCATACCAATTGTTGCAGATTCTCCCGGATTCCCCAGTGACTGTTACATTGTCCGCCTGTTGGTCTAGTGGGATCTAATGGCCGATACCCTTCACCATGACTACTTTTTAGCAGCGGCTCAAGTTTTGTGCTATCTATACCACTTTTCTCAAGCATCCAGCCAAGACGCCTGACGGTGGCGACATCTAGTTTTAACGCATAAGCAATAATTTTGTCTATATCAATTCTGTCGATACTGCTCTCGAATGCTGTGGCTACTTCTGCAAATCCGCCACAATATGCTGGCCGGGTTAGTCCGTCCAGCAAAGTTCTTTCCAGATCAGTAATCAATACCCGTGATTCGCCAAACCATTCTTGTTGAGTGCCAAAGAACCGATCTGGTTTGACTTGGACAAAAACATACCGTATGCCCCAGACTTGATAAGGCTCACTAGGACTACCTCTTTGTTTGGCTGCTACCGCGTCACTTGTGAGAACAAATACGGTACGGGGTATTTGATCAGTCAATGCATGATAGCTCATTGCTGACCAGTGGCTAATTGCTGCATCTTTCACTAAATACATAGCCACTTCAAATTCATGTATTGGTGCATTTATTAGAGGCGGAGAGATTGCGTAAAGCCCTGGGCGGAGTCGCCTTACCCAACCATCTTGCTCTAAATAATGAAATGCCTGGCGCAAATAACTTAGAGATATACCGGCGGCGGCAGAATAAGAACGAGCATCATCTAAGGTAATGATTCGCTTGCCATCTTCGGCCAGTCGCCTCAATAACTCCATTCCGCTAGTTGTATGTATCACTTTTTTTGTTGTCATGATTCGAGCTTATCGAACAAGTTGATTAATTTATATACTACTAATTATACTCATTATGTTCGATGTTGTCAAACAAATAGCACAATAAATATAGTGGTTGGCCTTACTTAGTCGCCACCTTTCCTTTCCTGCCGGGCAACAAGCCTGCCGCTACGACGCCAACACAAAGGACCGTGAGCATATCCTCAGTCGCTGTGCTCCCCTCCGGTATCCCTCCCTTTCGCTGCGCTCATCCTTGGTGCCGGTACCACGTCTGCGCTAATTCGTGGCAGTGCGGCATGGGGCTGCGGTGGCAAAGCTCCAGAAAATTATAAGGAATAGAAATCATGATTAATGCAACTGAAAACATCAAGAAAGCACTAGAAGAGCGGGCACATGAGGAATCAAGACCGTTTTGCTATGGCGACTATATAACAGTTCCCATTGACGAAGACGGTCAAGCTTTTTGTCCTAAATGTGGCAGTGATGATCTTATGCGTGAGTTGCCTTGCGTTGGTGTCGAATATGGTTATGACTGGATTGCCGAACACATAATAGAAACTGAAGGCGAAGACGTGGATATTAAAGAGATGTACAAAGACTTGCTTGATGAAATTTATAAACCGATCAAATTTAATGAGCTGGAATACTCACCATCTCAAGTTCTTGAAGCTGTTGATCCAGTTGCTTTTATTATGGGGGCTGATGAATATGCTGATTCATTAGTGGAAGACGGCTGCTTGATTGAGTTAAACGGGAAATATTACAAGCTGGATGGTGTAACAGAGTAATGATACTAAGTGAATATAGAAATAATGATTAATAGGGTCTGAACATGAGTATATATCTAGGAATCAGCACAGCTATTTATAAAACAAAAAATAAATCGGAAGCAAATAAAGTTTTAAGTGCTATTACAAAAGGAATGCGTGTAGTAACTGATCAAGGCTCATTAAAAGCGAAATCTATAATATTTAGACCTGACGGTTTTGACTGTTATTTTGAAGATAATTTTTCTTATCTTGAAGGTGAAGAAGTGCATCAAGCCTTAATCAAAGCCGTGGAAGAGCAGATCGGCAAAAAGCTGCCTATAGCTGTTACCTTTGCTTATTTGGAACAAGTGCCTACTGAAAGCTGGGGATATGATGCAGATTAAATTGGTCATAACACAGCCAGAAGATCCCAGAACGACTTTTGAAATCTTTATTCTTAATCCACCCACAGAGCAAAGTGTTTTCTCAGGGATTTTATTTTCCAATCATATTTAATCTCCTTTCACGTTGATGTCACAGGATTGCCATGCTCAACATAGTACCTTCATGTCTGTCTCCCGCCGAAGCCAAATTCTGAAGCAACCACTTAGAAGTGGCAATTGTCTCGGCTGGCGGCTTGAATTACGGTAACTCAATCTGAAGATCTCGTTGCCTTTTTTGCAATGATTAGGAGTATTTATGGCTCAGTTCACCCTTAATTTTGCTTATCACGCTGGTGAAATACAATTAGAAAAGACTGTATTTCGCCTATCGCCGGAAATAGAATACATTACTGTACGTGGTAAGACACCCGGCGCCTACAGGGGTGCAGGCTGTTTCCAATGGACGCCCGCGGTAAAAGCCATGTGCGTTCTATTTATTCAAGCTCTCGCTCGTAGCTTTGAGGATGTTTATATCCCCGAGCCAACACTCTCCGGTAGACGCGGATCACTTGCTGCCTCGCTCGACTATGCAATAGATAAAGGACCGCTATGGTTATGCGACATGTTTGGACTAGATATGTCAGGCAGGACAAATTTGCGATGGCTCATTTTAAGAACTAATTCCGGTAATAAACGTCCGGGTCCGGTATGCCTGAGTGTCAATGAATCGATTCTATCTCCAGAAAATATAACAGTAGTGGTTAATGCGATGCCAATTCATCGCAAGATACTTTTGCAAGGGATCATTGACGTTCTCACGAATGAATCGCTTGAATTTATCGGGCCACCACCGCTAGAGTCAGATGATACGGCAATATCGCTTACGAAACAAATAACTGAAGCAAAGAAGCGCCTTCTTACGAATTTATCACTCGGATTCATCGAACCACCACCGCTAGAGTCAGGTGAATCGTCGATATCGCTTACAGAGCAACCAATTGAAGACAAAGCAAAGAAGGGACTTAAGTCTGTCATTTCAGCTATGAATCCTGATCCCGCTCCGGTGCTTATAAAAACAACAACCTTGGAAATGGTTTGAAATCATTCCGTCGCTTTTTTACGATCAGACCATCTCATCAAAAAGGGAATGGCATTATGCGATGGCAGATTGTGAATAATACATTCCCCAGGTATGAGCCAATAGTAAGGCACGCATACATCACTATAAGACCTATATTTACCCATGTACACCAGGAAGTCTGCCGAATTTTTGTCTCAGTTTCCGCAGCAGTTGTTTGTAGGCGTTCTTCCCAACGATGAGCGGCAACATCCAGTTGTTTCTCAATTCTATCTCCTGCTTCTGAAATTAAGGTTTTTGCAATAGCTTCGGAATTTTGAACTTGCTGCTCTGAAGCTGCGGTCAGTTGATAAAGTGTTTCATCTAGGCTTTGGCGCATGAGATGCACATAGCTATCTAGTGCAATCTTGTTGAGGATAATCCCAACATACATGGGATCATCTTTTTGAATTTGCTGCTCGAATGGCAGTTGCCGATTGATCTCGGTTAGCAATTTGTCAATATCAATTGTTTTATCCATTAAATCGCAACAGCTAACTGCTCATAAATATTTCTTTGCACAATTTTGATGCGCTGTTTTGACATCAGTTGGAAAGTATCGCTTTTCAAGGCTTCATCAAAAGTAAGCCGACGTTTCAGCATGGTGGCAATATCCTTGCCATAGGTATTGTCGGTGCGTTTGGGAAGCCGGACGATGCCGGTTACACGATGCTTGTTGTCCAAATAGGCTCTCATCTCTTCAAAGAATTTGCCTTCGGACTCGATAGGTCCAAGGTGTTCATTTAGCCACACGACAACCTGAACGCCGACGGGCAGTTGTGACGTAAGGGTTACAAAATCACTTACAGTATTATCCTGTGCCAATCCGCCTGCAATGACTGAATGGACGATCACTTGCTTGCCGGCATCCTGGATGGTATTAAAGGCCTCGTTATCAATTAGGTAAGAGGACATAGGGATGTAAGAAGTGGCGCCATTATCAACAACGACGTTGGAATCAGCTTCCAGAATCTGCTCCATCATGTCGTCAAAGCGGCGCTCGTTAATCATGTTGTTTTCTTCCAGCAGGACGATTGAACGCACACCCAGAGATGGGAAGCTGGAAAATGTTGCATTGATAGGATCGGTATCCAAGCATAATACATGAGGGTCTTGCTGTTTAACAAATTGAGCAATGATGGTGGACACGAAGCTCTTACCGATGCCACCTTTGCCTTGAAGAATAAAATGAACATTCCTTGTCGATTCAGCCTTTCTGTCTGCTGAATCAATAAAGTAGTTTTGGGTCTGGGAGTCTTGGTCCGGGTTTGAATTTGGCTGGACTTCCAGGAGCAATTGGTTTTTCATTTTTTGCTGACTCTCGGTGTATTGGTGACCTAATGTCTGATGATATTTCAGTTGATGCAATGGATTGTGATGTTGGTTCGTTGTCTCCTCGCCGTTGAGATATAGACGGGAAGTTTTTGCGTACGAGAAAGGTGAACTGGCTGTAAGAGACTCCAGCTAGTGAGTCTTGTGCCTGCTGATATATGGTGGTCAACGGCCAGTCTGCATCAAGCAGTTCTTTAATAGCCAAACGATTGGCGTGGAATGCGATGCGTGCCTTTCCCCATGCCGTACGAGTGGAAGCGACTCTCTCTCTTTCCAAAATTGCCTCCGTAATAGAGAAGGTGCGTAACTTTATGCCGCTATTGTAGCGCCAGGTAATATCAGAACCTTCCAGCCATGGATACAGGAATGGATTCAGAATCTCGCTCCCACTGACTCTCTCCCCAGTCACTGCCGCACTCGCGGCAACTCCCAGCCGTACCCAGCAATTTCCAGTTTGTCCCAGCGTCCCGCAGCAATTTCCAGTAATGGTCTTGGAAGATTCCAGCACATCACAGCATGCCCCAATACATCACAGCAGCTTCCAGCAAGTCACAGCATGTCCGAGAATTGTTGCAATTTGCTGGAAGAATACGTAAGATTTTGTAGGCAGGATGTGTGCCGTACCGGTACGCGACAAGTCGCCTACCAGTCCGGTCACGACTGCGGCAGAGCTTACTCGCAACTTCGTTGCTCGACGCGCAGTGTCTTTGGTGGCATAAAGAAACTTTTTACGCCAGGGAGGAAATTATTAGAATGATGAATCGAGGAACCCGCCCACGAAAAAATCGTATTGAAGTTTGGTGCGATGATGATGAACTCGCAAAAATTAAAGCGAATGCAAAGGACACCAAGCTATCTGACTCCGAGTTTCTGCGGAATCTTGGGAAGGGCTATGAGCCCAAAAGTGCCTTCGACAAAGAGGCGATCAGAGGGCTTGCCAAATTGCACACTGATCAAGATCGCCTGGGTGGTTTATTGGCACAATACCTATCCGAAGGCAAAGGCGGTATCTCACCGCTCAATAATGTGGGACCCTTGTTACAGGAAATTGAAAGCCTACAAATATCCATTGCAAAACTGTTACTGGAACAGGCCCGCAGCTTATGATTATTAAAGTAATAGAGCGCAAGGCGAGCGAAAAGTCGCGTTTTGACCGGCTCGGGCGTTACATATTAAATGCTAAAGACAACGAGTCTATCTTGTTTGCGCGGACTGCCCGATATGTTATAGATGAGAAGGCAGACGGTGAGAAGGTTGCTTGGTATCGAATCTCAAACTGTCAATCAAATACGCCGGCAGTTGCAATTGCCGAGGTGTTGGCTACTCAAGCTGAAAATCAGCGAGCTAAATCAGACAAGACATATCATCTGGTAGTTTCCCTACCGCACTGGGAACAATTGAATCGAGAGCAAGCGGAAGATATCGAAGATACGATTTGCGCCGGTTTGGGATTTGCTGAACATCAGCGAATGAGTGCTGTACATGAAGACACAGATCATTTTCATCTGCATATTGCCATTAACAAAATCCATCCGAAAACATTTCGTTGTGTCGAGCCGTATTATCCTTACTACAAGCTAGATAGCCTAGCGAAAGCTCTAGAAATTAAGCACGGATTGTACCAGGATAATCGCATTGGACAGGGAACACGTTTTGCCAAAGTTGGCGAATTAGAAGCGCACCAGCAAGAAGAGTCTTTTTTGAGTTGGTTAAATGAAAAGCTGGGCGACCAACTCAAGCAAGTGCTGAAAGAAGCCAAGGGATGGCAAGACATGCACGATTTGCTCACTCCATATGGTGCTGTGATCAAGCCCAAAGGGGCTGGGTTAGTAATTGCCACTGTAAACGGTGATGTCGGAATTAAAGCAAGTTCATTGAATCGAAAACTCTCTTTCAAATCATTAACTGACCGTTTTGGCGCTTACGAGCCACCTCAAAACAATGGCAAATTGCTAGAGCAATATCTACCTGGCTCGCATAGACCGCCAGGCATTAACTCTCTGTATAAGAAATTTCAAAAAGCTCAGGAAGCTAGTCGCCAGGCAAAAGCAGAAGCCTTAGCCGACTTGCGCTCTGAGCACAACGATTACCGAATCAAACTCAAAGACTGGTATCGCCAAAGGCGCAATTCGGTGAAAACAAACACCAACTTGGACAAAAAATCAAAGAGAATTATCTATCACGAGATTTCACAGGAAATGAAAATAGACTTCGCCGAGGCGAAACAGCGTGAACGGCAACAAAATAAGGCAATTCGAGAACAATCACGGACTCAGATGTGGGACCAGTATCTGGCCAGTCGCGCCGAAGAAGGTGATGCCGAAGCATTGCGCATTCTAAGGACGCGGAAGACCTATAGACGAGAGATCGCTCAAACTTTGCTGACCATTGACAGCTTTGAGGAGGCTATGGATGTTATAAAAACTCAATTCAAGCCGACCGTTCTCAGAAATGGCAAAGTTATTTACCGGGCGCAGGACGGTGGTGTCGTTTCTGATGAGGCAACTGCAATCGCGGTACCAGAAGTAACAGAAGCATCCACATTATTGGCCCTGTCATTGGCAGATGAACGGTTTAACGGCAAGCCAGTGGTTGTGGAAGGTTCGAATGAGTTTAAGTTGCTGGTTACAAAACTCTCCGCTATTAAAGGACTATCTCTTCGTTTCGCTGATCCGGTGTTAGAGAAAGATCGGCAACGCCATGTTAGGGTAAAAGAACTGAAGCAGGAGGGGCCTACTCATCCTGCGACGCTGACAACACCCATAGCCAGGGGGTTTCAGCCATGAAAAGCAACGTCATTAAAGCATCATTTTCGGGACAAAGACGGTGAAAAAATTAGAGCAAACATTGCTGGCGTTTTATAAGAATTTGAAAAAGTAGACTGATCTGTCTAGTTTTAAAACTGTAAATGTAGAGGTACTTTTAGCTCTTGCTGTATTATTATAAGCCGCTTATTTTTATTGCTTGTTGCTGTTTTTATCCGGCTGTCTTCGCTGGCTGTTGGAATAGGCTTTTACCTAATGCACAATCCGGCAATTGAAAGTGGTTTTCTATTTTTGCTTATATCCTGGTCAATCATCTATGTCCGCGCAGCCTATAAAGACGACCTCATATCTCATTCCTTAGGACTGCCGTACCAATCCTCGACTATAGGTTTGACATCTCTTTATCAGCGGATCTTCCTTTGCAAACAAATGTGACTGCTTGATTTTTTTATATAACCTTCTTGCCTATTTACCAAAGGATTATCTTAATTGTGGCGTCCTGCGTGTCGATTTATTTTAGCTGTTATCCATATCTGGACTACCTCCCTGGCAGTTCTAATTTGATGTCTTACCGTAGCACAACTTTTTATTCAAGCAATGGCAGACCTTTGCAGGCACGCTACGCGCGTCCATTGCCAGAATAAAAAGCACCTGCGGCGGTGCATAGGCACTTGTGCTTTTACGGTGACATCAAGAACCACCCAGGAGGTGCCATATTATGAACAACAGCATAACAATCGTTGGCCACGTAGGCCAAAAACCCACAACCAAGATATTTGAATCCGGCAAGAAGGTCGTCAAATTCTCGGTAGCAGTCAGAGACTTCTCAACTGTAAAGGAAGATCCGCAAACAATGTGGATAGATGTCCAAGCCTGGAACGGAGTTGGTGACAGGGTAGCAGCCCACATCACTAAAGGACGTGAGGTCGTAGTGCAAGGACGGCTTGCCATAGATGAGTACATCGACCAGGAGGGTCGCAAGGTCAAAAAACCTGTAATCAACCTGACCGGATTCCATCTATGCAGTAAGAAGCCAGCTTCAATTACAGCTAGTCAGCTGGAACCTGAAGCAACGGCAAAGAAACTCAAGGAGGCTGCGGCTTAGAGCAAAACAAGGGCGGGAACTAAAAACACCCGCTCCTTTTTTATTCCTCGCTAGTTAGAAACTGTTCAAAACTGAGAATCTGTGATAGCCGGACTAGCATCTGGTGCGAGAAGCCGAGATCTGTCCTGCGCGCAGGGTGGTGATTCAGCTTGTATATAAATCGTCAGTTCGGCTTTGTAAGGGTTTATCACCGGTACCTTAGAAGAAACTGTGTTTCTTGCCGCCGACATAAAATTCTTGCTTGAGACCGGCTCCTTGATCATTAGGAAGTCGGTGCTAAATTTGATACCACTTCCTGAATAGTACTTTGCGACGTATCCGTTCTTGAATCCCCGGATATAATTTCCTGTGTTGTAGGCAGACAAGGCCGCCTTTAAGGCATCCTGTCCCGGACCATATAATTTCATGGCTTGGCGATAATTACCGATTAGGATTTGTGCGCCGGCCTGAATATTGATACTAGGATCGAAAGCTCGTTCTATGGTGATCCCGAGTCGCTGCAAATTCCGACTATTGATTTGCATCAATCCAAGGTCAACGCTATAGCCCTTCGAAATCCAACGACGAGCCTCAGCTGCAGCCTCTTTAGCCGATTTAGGGCGAATATGTATCCTGACTGGGCCATTAATTCCAACCCCATATTGATTGCCGCCGCTCTCCACTTGAATAATGGCAACGATGGTTTGAGGAGCAACGCCAGGAGCGTACTGCTGTATCATATCAATCGACGGTATCATTTCAGTTCCTCCAATAAGACAGGTTTTGCTAGCCCCAGAATATTGGCGCTAGGAAGTGGGCCAAAATATCGGCTGTCGAAGCTATGATCATGGCTAGAGATAAGCCAAATAGTGCCGGGTTTGACGGTATAGAAGCCGTTTTCCATTGGTTTCAATGGTCGACCCATAGTGTCTATTGTTAATGCCCTGCTGTTTGGAATCAAAACACCATTTACAGCGATTCCTTGAGCCGATATTGCAACGCAATCTCCTTCAACTGCTGCAACGGGTTTCAGCAAAGAAGAATAGCCGCCCGAACACAGTCCCCAACTGAGATAAGATCTTGAACGAGCCATCTTAAACATGGCGTTGTCTGTTGGAAAAATGCTTATGATCTGTCCTCGTTGCACCCGCCCGTTCTGAGGAACAACTCTCCAAATTCCTCTTGGTAAAGATGGTGATGAATTGACTCGATATCCTAATTCTGAAGCTATCAAACAGCTCAGTATAAGAACGACGCCTGCGCCAAAGCAAAGTTCTGCGCCATGAGAATATGGGTGAAATCGAGTTGTTGCCATATGACTAACTGACCTTCCTTTGAATATCAATGCGGGGATTGACTTCGACGTGCAAGCGATCTGTTTGCGTAGGAGCTGGGATTCTAGCTCGCTCCTTAAATTCCGGGTCGTGAAAATAAAGGATTTGCTTTCCGTAAATTGGGGAGAAGCCTGCGGTGAAGATGAGCATGTCGCCAGCTTTGTGTATGTCATTGCTGCCTTCTTTTCTAATGAGACCCGGAAGGGTCATACACTCATCAGGCGTAAGCAGGGCACGTCCAATTGAGTGCATGGATTGGTTCACGTTTTGTAAGACTGCTCCGAAACGGTGTCCGGAGGTTGAGGTATCCATTACAGAAACAGTTGTTGTGCCAACCATCTCCGAGAGCCACTTTGCCGTTTCAGGTTTGTTCGGGGCATATGCCACACGAATGTGGCAGTTTGACAAAATACTTTCGTCATGACCATAGGTGGCGCGAAGCTGCGAGATATCTTGCATGATGAGATATGCTTTGATTCCATAGCCGGCGATGAAAGCTAGCGCTTCTTGAAAAACTTCCAATCGGCCAAATGAAGGAAACTCATCAAGCATCAGTAACAAGCGATGCTTATATCCCTTCTCCGATTGCCCTTCTTTGAATTTCATTTCTTCACGTGTTAAAACGCGAACAATTTGATTGAGAAGTAAGCGCATCAGGGGCTTAAGACGATCCTTATCTGCCGGTCGCACTACTAAATACAATGAGATCGGATTTTTATTGTTCATAAGATCTTGTATGCTGAAATCGCCTCTTTCGGTATTCGTTGCCACTAGCGGATCGCGATACAACATCAAATAGGACATAGCCGAAGAAAGAACAGAACCACGTTCCTGCTCTGGCCGATTCATCATGTCGCGTGCTGCAGCTGCAACGACAGGGTGAGGAATTTTCTTGCTCCTATCTTTTGGGTCGGCAATATGCTCCGTTGTGAGCATCTCTTCGTATAAGTCGCTAATTGGTCCTTTGGGGTCTGACAGAGCATAAGCCACGTCGTATAAGCAGGCGGTGCTGCGAGTAGACACCGCCGTAGACAACGTTTCTGCGTTCTGTGTTTTCTTGAGTGCAGCTGCGCTGTTATTACTCGCCTTGTAAAGAAGATGCAGCGTGACTCCTGTTAAAAATGCGTGAGCAGTCTTGGTCCAGTGGTCATTTAATCCTCGTCCGTCAGGATCGACCATTATGGTCACTAGATTTTGAACGTCGGCTACTTCAGAACTACTGCCTAGGCGAATTTCTTCCAAGGGATTGAAACGGCAGCTGCCGGATTCAGCAGCAGGATCAAATTTCAAAACTCTGTTTTTAGCCTTTTTCTGTCGCCAACCGGCTGTCAAAGACCATAACTCGCCTTTCATGTCGTGTACAACAACCGAGTGGGGCCAGGAAAGTAAAGTTGGTATGACTAAACCTACTCCCTTTCCAGAACGTGTTGGGGCAATTGCTGCAATATGTTCTGGACCATCGTGCCTGAGATAGCGAGTCACACCTTTTCGATCCTCCCAGGCACCCACATATACACCGCGTCCATGTTCCCCTTGAGAGGGGAGCAATCCCGTTTTGCGAATTTCCGCTTCTGTTGCCCAGTGCGCAGTTCCGTGAATCCAGCCGTGCTTCTTGGTGCGTCTGGTTCCAAATCCAATCGTCAATGCGTAAGCCAGAATCGCGATGGCATCCAGCATTAGAGAAGCAACATACGCTATATTCCAGGTCATTTTGTTGTTGTTGTAATACGAAATTGACCAACTAATCCATGCGAATGGTGCATAAATGTGTGCAAATATCGGTTGGCCCAGAGGACTTTGATATTGTAGTTTAGTTGCAAAAAACTGAGTGATACCACTATTAATGAGTACTATCACCAAGCACAGAATTAAAAATCCCCATGCAGGTGCTTTAGAGTGCGGAACATTTGATGAGCTGGGAAACATCATTGTTGACTATCTCCATAAGCTACGGTATCTGGCTGCCAGGGTGGCAGAATCATGTCTTTGTTAATTAACACGTTAAAGATATAACCGGGACGTACCTCAATAGTTGGGGGACGGTTCAGATTTCGGTTCACGGTGGACATGCCAAGATTATTCATTTGCTGACCCATGCCAGCAGCTAAAACTTGTTGGCTAGAATAAGAACTGCCGTTTTTTGCTTGTGGTTGCGATAATTGAGTGGCGGCGGTAATTAAAGACAACATTAGTGCATTTCTGAATGTGGGCCAGAAATGGGCATTGACCTTATCTTTAAAGCCACTATAGCCACTTTCATTAGCTCCACTCATAGCTTCCAAGTTAACGGCAGACGCGTCAGGATAAATAAGCCTATGCCAGATCACTAAGACACGGTTTTGCCCCTGTACTATCTGATGATCATAATTGCCAACCAGCTTAGCTCCCTGCGGGATTAGCAAGTACTTACCAGTGGCTGAGTCATAAACGTTTTGAGAGACCTGCCCCATAATTTGACCTGGTAAATCACTGTTGATTCCACCGAGCATCACTGAAGGTATAACGGTTCCAGCTGCAAGCTCATATTGCGAAGCAGATAGGCTGCGGGTGTGCAATAGATAGTTGCCAGAGTCAGTAGGCTCCTTCGGAATATTTACACTAGACTGCTGGGGCTTAGAATAGTCAATTTCCTCTTTCTTCACGGAGCCATATAACATAGTGTTTCCGTTCTGATTATTTACTGAGGAATTATTTGCATAGGCTGTGGTATCCGCATTCAAAGCCGTTTTTAGCTCCGAACGCTTAGCTTGTTCTAATTGAAGCTTTTCTTGTTCGCGCTGTTGCCACATCTGAAATTCAGCATCATCATATGGATCTTTTGCAGACAGACTATCGCCAACCGGTGGTGGCACCTGTAAGGTGCTACCTTCTTTTGCTTTGCTATCAACAATGGCATTGTTATTGGTGGGAATCTCAATTAGTCCAGCACTAGGTTTTTTCTCCAAGATAGGAATAGAGTTTGTGGCCAAATCACCTCGGTTACTCTCCTCTTCTGCTAGACGCTGCGCGGCAATAGATTTCATTACGACGGTATAGGTCATAACGCTGGCAATAACACTTAAGCAGAGGCCAACTAAAATTATTGGCTTCCTTCCGATTCGGACAACCTCGGCATTGTTCTTTGGCTTGTGCCCTAGATAATCGGGGCTCTTAATTTCTGGGTTAACCGCTTCATTTATTGCGGCGTTGCCCGAATTCAAAGGCATATCATATTTCCTCTCGAACAGAAAACGGAGCATCGCCTACAATCTTGTTGTCCGAGTCTAGCGAATAGAATCGGTTCGCTTCAACCTTATTCAATTGCAGTTGAAGCCACAAGCCATCATTGAATCGACTTACCTGATATCTCAAAACTTGTGCATTTGCAGCTTGTTCTTTTGATTCCACCAGACCAAAGCCGGATTTCCGAAAGGCATTGTTCAAGGCAAGTGTTAATGGATTGTTTGCTTGCGCCCTTGGAGTAGGCGCAAGTAAAAGAATAGTCAAATCGGGCGACGACTCTTTTGTATGAGCAGCAACATAAGCGGTAATGCTGTCTGCTAGTTGTGTTGATTGCTCTTCCGTAACATCAGTAACCCACGATCGATCTTTAATGCGAGGGTCAGCTCTGAATGGTGACCTAAATCGTGGGAGAGTCGGCAAGTGTGCTTTTGAGGAATTCTCCCTTGCATATCGCTTCGTCCGTGGAGCAGAAAATGTAGGTGTGATAGCGAGTGAAAAGAGGACAATGAGGCAAATAGGACGTTTCATAATTAGTTGCCCTCCCGCGAAATCTCAACGCGTTCTTGTTGGCGACCCACTCCTCTAATTAGAGCCGCTCTGTCAATAACTAGATCGACTACATAACGGTTGCCCAGCATACGATAATTAACTAATTGCATTTGATGCCCCGAATCCAAAATAACCAACGCTGGGATTTGGTCATTTTTGACATTTGCTGGAAACTGGATATATGTTTTGGCGGAGTCCGAGTAAACCCGAACTGGCTTCCACTTGGGCGAATCGCCCTTAATTCGATAATTGAAGTTCAACTCATCGGCACTTGATCGTGCCGCAAAGGAGGTCGCCTCTGCTTTTAATGGTTGCTGGTGTGCGCGATAAGAATCCCATTGTGCTTGCGTGTCGTCAGGGTATGCAAAGGAAACGAGCGGCATCCATTGCTCCTTTGTACTAACCAGCCGAATGTTATAACTTCGACGATCTGTATAAATAACCAAATTTGTCGACAATCCTACATCTGAAGGCTTGACCACCAAATGTGCAACGGTATTATCGCCAGTGCCACTTGTGCCCGGTGAAACTTTCCACCTACTTGCATCTCCTAACAAAATCTGCCGAATTACTTCACCAGGCTGTAGCGCGATATCGCACGCATACAGGGGAGCGCAAACGATTGACGGCAAGCTAGCTCCATGGATAAATTGCACGTAACCATTTTCTCCTAAGCACGTCGGCGCTGATTTGTTTTTCCATTCATTAGCCAGGGAAATGCTCTTTCGCTGTTTCTGATCTAGCTTGATTGTGTCTTTGGATAGCACAGGAAGTGTGGCTCTGCTGAAATAGCCAGAATGTCGAATCGACGCTACTCTTACAGATGGCACTGATGGAACTTGCTGTGCAGCAGCAAACGAGATGTTATTCACAGCAAGTATGGTACCGAATAAGGTGGCTTTAAAGGTATTATTCATTTTTTCTCCTCTTTAATTAGCCTTTCAGACCAGTCAAAATTCTTGATGTAGACGCCCATCGGGTTGCGTAATAGAGCAGCTTCTTTAGTAGGTAGATCGATAACGGTAGTCAGATTGGCCTGATACTCTGTATTACTGAGCATTTCTCCTTTACTTGAATGTATTGTTTCCTTCCACTGCACACCCCATGTAGCATCGGTAATTGGTATTACAGAGCCAATCTGCACGCTCACACCTTCAGACTTTGCGCGTTCAAATGGATCATGATTGGCCAAGTATTCGTTTAAATGTATAAATGCGGGATCTGTTCGACGCAGCATTGAATATACGTATTCGATGTTGACTCGCTCCGCACCAGCATCTTGATATACACTTCTGAGGTTTTCTATCCAGCGTGCTAATTGAGCTCGAATTACACGAGTATCCGGCTTGGCTGCCACATCTGCTCGTTGTACCCCTATCGCGTAGCCAAGTTTGTCAACTGCAACCACGTATGGCACAAGCTTGCTTTGGGAGCTTACATAACATAACCCGCCACTACAAATTATTGAAATCAAGCCCATAACAAAGAAGCCCAACTTCCAGGCATGTTCACGAGCAATGTACTCCCCGTAACGCTCGTTCCATTCACGACGAGCCTCAAGATAGGTACTCGTTTTATCCACATCAGATGCTTCCTGGTTTTGCCAAATCTTATTCATTCTTTAGCCCTGTTTCCTTAAGTTTCACTGGTCATCCAGTGCATAGATTCGATTACCAGTCGTGTCACTTGTATCATCGTTACTCGACGAAGCAGCTGGCTTTCCCATGCCTTGCCCTTCACGAAGCTCTTTAAGTCGGGCTGCTTCCTGTTTTGTCGAATGGCCTATTTGCGCACCAAAGTTGCCGTGTCGGATCTCTCCTCTGAATCGCTGTCCTAGATGGCCGCTTATATGAGCAGCCGTTCCTTTGATTGCTTCGCCTGTTAAAGCCGCAAAATGAGAGCGGCTGGAACCGGGCTGATAATTTGAATCGGATTTTAGCTTTTCAGCAGCAAGCTGGTATCCACCATGCGCCAGAAGCGCCGCACCAGTTGCGGAGCTGGCACCACCAGATGCTAGTGCGGCCGAAGCCCCAGCCATAGCTCCAATAGCTTCAGAAACCATGCCGCTCAAAGCGCCTCCTGTTGCCACTGATGAACCATTTATGACGGCTTGAACCATTTCAGGAATTGCTTTTGTAATGGCTAAAAATACGATTGACGCACAGGCGATCATCAAGACATCGTCAACGCCAAAATTACCAGCCTGCATTTGCGTGGCCCAGTCCTGCAATATCGACTGACCTAGACCAATAACAAGTTGCACCATGAAGAGCTTAGCGCCTACTGAGACCGCATAACGAATAATGTTGATGGCGAACTGATTGGTCCACTGTGAACCACCAAACCCCATCAAAATGACACCAGAGGAAATTACAAAATAGCTTTCGACCAAGGCCATGATTAGCACTGCTGTCATCAATGCAAAAGCAATCAAGATCACAATAGCGGCTAGTGCAATAAGTACGCTGTCGCCAGGATTCCAAAGACTCATCGATGCCACTACCTGCTGAAGAATTTGCCACCCGGCATCCAATACATTTGAGGGGGCAATTCCACCGGTTCCACCAGCAGCTGCAACGGCTGCACTTCCTGCTTGCCTGAAGCTATCAACAATTGCTTGTGACCAAAGTGAAGAATTGAGTAGTAGCGTCAGAAAAAATCCTATATACATGATTCTATTGAGAAGTTCGGCCAAGAACTCGCTGAGGTCAGCCCCTTTAATCGCTAACTTGATTGCACTCCAAATAAATTCAATGCCTGCAAGACACCAGAAAAGGTTTAGCGCAAAATTACGCAATGTTGCTTCCCATGCGCTTGTTTTCGACTGGTAGGTGTCTACGACACTGTCAAGAAAGTTATTAGTCGGCAGCGCTTGTGATTCTGGAGCGATAATGAATAAAGCAAGCAATCCTGATAAGCAACAGACACTCCCAAAGAAAGTTAGCAATCGTTTTGTTCTTTTATTCGCAGTAGATTTCATATCAAGACCCGCTTTGAATGGCTCCATATACAATTACGTGTGACTAAAAGTTTTTGCCATCTGTATCTGGGGTATTTTTCCAATTGGTATACAGATTGACCCTATTGGCTTCATGCGCTGCTTCTTTGTCTTGTTGCATGGCAAGATAATCAGCCTGCATTTGAAGCTGCATCATCATGAGTTGCTGAAGCTTTTGTATTTGCGCAACGTTTTGAGCAGCGATCATGTTGGCGACTTGTAAGGCTTGCATGCGTCCCTGAGTCGAGCTAGCCATTCCTTGAAGTTGTTGCATCAAGTCTTGGTCCTTACTCAATTGAGAAGCCTGTAGCCCCAGACCCTTTACTGCATTGAGAGCATTATTACTGCCTTCCTGCGACCACTCAGTGTATTTGTTGTTCCAGTCGGTCGCTGTCATTTTTTCAGCAAGATATGAACTGTACGTACCGTATCTGGTGGCAAATTGCTGATCGAGATTGCCGGCGGTAAAGGCCAGAGACTGACTTTGGCTAAACAATGACTTGAGTTGACTAAAGTCCTGGACAGCTGTTCCCCAGATCTGATTTGGTACAGTGGCCGTGTTGAGCACCATATTCTCAAGCTCGCTCACTTCATTTTGAAGTTGCTTGGCCTCGTTGGCCAGTTGCTGCACCAAGGTCACTTTGTTGGATAACTGTGTTAGTTCTGTAGCCCATTGAGCCGATGCTTCCTGATAGCTACTGACTGATATAGCAATGGTTAAAGCGCTAACCAGACGATAAAAGCGATTCATACGCGATTCTCCTTTCTTTGAGCCACTCGTATGGCCATGCGTCGCCTTTGGTCGATTTCAGCTCGCGCAAATGAGCTAGGGTAGCCTTGTCCGACACGGCAACGAAAGACAGGGCTATTGGCCCTAATCCCAAATCAAACAGGCGTCTTCCCTCCGGTGAAACATAATAGTAGTGCCGTTTCTTGATAGCGGTTTCCAGGATATGAATCTGGGCCTCGTTCATGCCCATTACCGTATAAAGATCTTTTGGTCCCAGATGATTCTCTGTACCGCCCTTATTTGCTTCCTCATTTGGCAGGAGGATTTTCGTTGGGCACGACTCGATAAGGACATCGAAGATACCTGACTTAACAGCGTCAGATAGACTTTGGGTGGCCAGAACGACTGCGCAATTCGCTTTACGCATAACTTTGAGCCATTCACGGATCTTTTCTCGGAAAACTGCGTGACCTAGCATCACCCAAGCCTCATCAAGGACTAATAATGCTGGTTGGCCCTTAAGCGACTTCTCAAAGCGTCGGAAAAGGTACAAAAGAACTGGAATGGCAGCTTTATCGCCTAAGGCTAATAGCTCTTCAATCTCCAGGACAGTAAATGTGTCATGTTGCAGCCCATCGTGATGACTATCAAGCAGGCGTCCTAAGGAGCCAGCTACGGTGTAATAATTCAACGCATCTCGCAGAGCTTTATCTTGTACAGTTGTTGTAAATTCACTCAGTGAACGATATTCTGAGGTACTTGCATCACGTTGAAGAATCATTGCTCGGTGAATTTCTTGCCGCTGGCCCGGTGTAGGTCGTTGGCCCGACTGGAGTTCGTAGCAATTGGCAATCCACTCTTCAGCCCAGATCAGGTCTGAATCGCTATCCAATACAGACAGAGGCGCGAAGTTAGGTGTTACATCGGAAGCAATATCATAATGGCGGCCGCCAGCAGCATTAGCCAAAGCCCATAATGAATTGCCTTTATCAAATGCAAAGATGCTGGCGCCCGGGTAGCGCCTAAATTGGGCAATAATTGTTGCCAACAGAGTAGATTTACCAGCCCCGGTTGGACCGAAAATCAGCGTGTGGCCCACATCACCGACGTGCAGATTTAAACGAAATGGAGTCGAGCCAGAGGTGGCACCGTACAACAGAGGGGGTGAATTAGCTGGATATAGAGGACATGGGCTCGATTCATGACCAGGCCAGACCGTCGACAATGGCAACATATCCGCTAGATTCTGAGTGTGAATCAGGCTGCGGCGCACGTTTGGGTACATGTGGCCAGGCAAGGTTCCTAACCACGCCTCTAGGGTGTTAATCGTCTCAATCCGACAAGTAAATCCTTCCCGTTCTACTTCACGTACTACACGTCGCGCATTTTCAATTAGTTGCTTCTTCTCTGGCCCCATCAGCACAATTACACTTGTATAGTAGCCGAACGCGACCAGGCCAGCATTTGAATCATTAATAGCTGCTTCCATCTCTTTGGCCATTAAGAGAGAATCTTCGTTGATCATTCCCCCATTTATCTTGAAGACTTGTGATAGAAATCCACGTTGTTTTTGGCGCCACTTTCGACGTTTTTTCGTCAGCTCATTAACGCTTTCATGTTGATCAAGCATAATCATGCGATTCGACCAGCGATAGGCAATAGGCAGAATCTCCAATATTTCTAAAATATTGGGATATGACTGAGAAGGAAATCCTTCCAAAGACACGCAGCAAATGAAGTTTTCACCAATCTTTGGCATGTCACCCACCCAGAGTTCTTGCCCGCAAATATATTCATCTGCATACATCGCAATGGGAGGAATATTTATGGGATGAGACAATCCGGTGCACGCGAAGTGGAGATAATTAACGAGCTCGTCTCGTAGATCCGATTTCTCGAATCGATTGAAATGTTCGTAGCTGCCCATCTTTTGTAGCGTCAAAATTCCGTTTAGTGAGTCTGCTAACTCTTCTAATGTCTTATCAAAGTAGGCCAGATGTTGATTTGCCAGCGATTCAACGTTGGTAGCATTGACGTCATACATAAGATTAGCCATTTTAGAGTGACGGCTTAGGGGCGGTCTGTAAGCCAATGTCAGGACATAGTAAGTCTCGAAATGATTCCCTTCTGCAAGAAACTTTTTTCGATTTTCAGTTTCAATCAGTCGCGTAATGGGATCAGGAAAGTGAGATAAGTGCTCGGCGGGATATTCAGACGAAGGCACCCGAACGGCATCGTGTGTGATTGTCCAATGATTATCCAGCCGGGCAAGCGCGGTGTTCACACGTGCGGTATTGTAGTTTCGCTCTGACTCTGTTGAACTGGCTGTATCTTTGCAGCTATAGAAAAAGCCTCCAATGATCTGGCCATCTTTGCAAAGAATTCTGCCGTCACTGATCAGCGCAGCCCAGTTCAATAGGTCTGCAACTCCTTTGGATTTATTTCGATAAACTTTCAAAGCGTGCATAGTGTTTTGTCCCGTTAATCGCGCCAAGGTGTGGACCGCGGTGTATAGTAGCTTTCATACTTCAGATGGCGTAGATAGACACTTACTAAATACGGGTCAATCTTTGCCATCATGCGAAAAATGCCCATGCCTAGACACCAAATCGATAGTCCAATAATGGTGGCAGGCCAGTTTTGCGAACTGATAACCAATCCTGCACAAAGAATGCCAGTGGACATGACTAGTTCACGCTCTCCGCCAAGAAAAAGATTCGGACGGTGCAATGCTCTATAGAAAGGTGTATATCGCAGATCGCTCATGTACTAAATTACCGCTCCATTTGCATTAAACAATGTAGTCATCAAGTTCGTTGCGAAGATGATTAATGAGATCACAAGGACTAAGAGAATTCCCTTCCGCAAAAACTCGTTGATCTCACCGCCCCACACCAAAGTACCTCCACAGCCTATTAAGGCCAGTAGCGAAATCGCATAGGCCACTGGACCTTGAATGCTGCGGGTTATTGTTTGTAATGGCGCTTCCCACGGAAGTCCCGCACCAGCATTTGCAGCTTGCACTTGTTCAGCCAAAATCAGGCTGATTGCCAGAGCACTCAAGACCGATCGAGCGGCCATCGCATATTGAAAATATTGATATCTGTCTCTCATTATTTCTTTCCTTATCAAATAAGTACGTAATCCCCGTCCTGAAACCCTCTAACCGTGAGTATTTCATCGATCTTTCTTCCTTCAGGTGTTTTTATAATCGAAACAATCACGTTAACTGCTTCTGCGATGAGTCTTTGCATGGGATTCGCAGAAGACTCAGCGATTAATTGCTCAAGGCGAATTAAGCCGGCTCTAGCACCGTTGGCATGTACGGTTGCAGCACCACCAGGATGTCCGGTGTTCCAGGCTTTCAGTAGTGCCAGTGCTTCTGGTCCACGCACTTCGCCCACCAGAATGCGATCGGGCCTCAGTCGCATGGTTGCCTTGAGCAGGCGCAGCATGTCTACTGTATCGGTGGCATGAAGCAGATTTACATTTTTTGCTGAACACTGAATCTCGGCGGTGTCCTCAATAATAATAAGCCTATGGTCAGGAGAGAGCCGCTCAATGGCCTCAATGATGGCATTCGTAAGAGTGGTCTTTCCGGTTCCGGTTCCGCCTACCACTAATATGTTTTGTCGGTTTAAGACAGCGGACTCGATCATTTCCCTCTGGTGCTCAGTCATGATACTGGCGCTGACGTACTCAGCTAGAGTAAAAATTTTCGATGCTTTCAAACGGATAGTAAAAACTGGGGCAGAAACAACTGGTGGAATGAGCGCTTCGAAACGCTCGCCATTGAGCGGCAACTCACCCTCAAAAATTGGATTATCCCGAGTCACTATTTCTTTATGATAGGCAGCAACACTGCATATCACAGACTCCGCTTGAGAGGGTGACATCGTCCCAATACATTCCATTTCGGTGCCAAGACGTTCTATCCATAAAGTTCCGTCTGCATTGAGCATTATTTCTACAATTCCTGGTTCTTCTAAGAATCTACAAATCGGAGTGCCCAGGACACGGCGGATCTTTTCTACTAGGCGCAATGCTGGTTCTAGAGAAGAAACGTGTGATGGGAAATCAGGGTTTTTGGGCATTAGGTATCACTTTTATTGATGAGGAGCTGAAACGAAGGGCTGACAATGCATACACCTTAAAAATAAGACGTGACATTGCCCTCACGTCATAGTATTTAAGCAATAAGTTGCAATAAGAGATTCCAGCAATAGCTTCAGCCGGGCTTTCGGAAATGGATTCAGAATTTTGCCAACATGGCAATCGAAACTGCACGGTGAATGGCACACAAGGTGTGCAATTCAGTGGAATACCCGTCTTAAAGTACTGTTCTACAAGGACTGCATCGGTATGATCAAACAGTACTTTTGCTAAGCTGAATTTCGGGACCGGCTTTAAAGTTACGAAGCGGCTCTGTAACAGCTTCACATTTTCTGGTTAGTTGATTTTTTGCGCCCATTTCTGGTTAACTCTATCTGGCGCACTGTCGAAGCAGCTGCCGACTCTTCCATCGTTTTGATCGCCAAGTCTGTGGCCGCTTTAACAGGAGAATTATTCACCCTTTGATAGACGCTGGCCGCCGCCATAGACTTATGACCTAATTGCTTCATAATGATAGGCGTTGGAGCTCCGCTCAATACCATGAAACTTGCAAGGCTCCGCCGAAGGTCATGTATAACCAAATCGGCGCAAGATGGGCCGGCAGCAGTGATGATTGTTTTCCATGCCTTATGAGGAGTTACAAGATGCCCTTGGGTCCCAGGGTTTCCCTTTCCGCCGCCTGGTATCACATAAGGGTTTAACTCTTTCGTTTTACTGCGGCGATGTAAAATTTCCAGTGCTGCGTCAGACAGCTGAATAGTCTGACTAGAACCAGTTTTAGTATCTGGGATTACCCATAGTCCTAGGTCTAGGTTGATGTCCTGCCACTTCATCGTTTTGACATTGCCTGATCTTGCGCCTGTATACAAAAGCAATTTGAAAAAATCAACCAACCTTTGATCGGAGTATCCATTGATTGCCTTCAGCAGCGGAATGTACTCATGGGGCTGAATGAATCTCTCTCTAGATCTCATTCTGAATTTATCAACACTTTTAGCAGGGTTGCTTTTGAGCAGTCCCTGCCTGATACCCCAGTTAAGCATGGCGGTAATTTGGGTTAGCGCCCAATTAGCTGTTCTGTGCCGCCCGCTAGCGGCAAGCTTGTTAATTCTTGTTTGAACAATGGCAGTATTGATTTGTGAAAGTCTTAATGGGTGTTCTTCTTTCCAATACAGATCGAAGCCCTGACGCATCTTCTTTATAGTGGCACATCGTCCCTCAGCATAAGTATCAAAATACAATGATGCTAGCTCAGACAAAGTAAGCTCTTCCTTGCCTGCCTGACGTTGCTGCCGAAAGTCTTCACCCTTAACCATCTCAGCCGCTAGCAGAGTCGCTCTATCCCTAGCATTTTCCAGTGATATTTCAGGATAGGTGCCAATGGTCGCCCGCTGGTCTTTGTTTTTGAACTTTCTTCTAAATCGAAAAATGACTGAGCCGGTTGGCATAATCTCTAGAACTAGCCCCTTGACTTTCAAATCATAAAATTGTTGTCTGGCAGAAGATTTTTCTAGCCGTTCTATCCATCCTTGTGTAAAAATTAGCCTTTGTTCATCCATCTTCGATCGCCGGTTTCGTTTTTTTGTGCCCCGATTGTGCCCCGATGATAACGATTTTTCCGGCGGATGTCCTACTGACAAGAGTTTGGGGTTAGCTGATTTAGCCATGAACTCACCTAAAAGGATATGTTTTATATATGTAATACCCCATTCTTGGCAACCTCAACCGCTAGGCGATCCGCCTTCTAAGCGGGTGGTCGTTGGTTCGAATCCAACCGGGCGCGCCATTTTACAAAATGAAGAAAGGCTTTGTGCCCCGATTGTGCCCCACTTATAAATGAAGCGCTAATTAATCTGAAATTGTTTCAGTCCTGTTATGGGAACAGGAAAACATTGGATTAACAGTTAACGGAGCGTATATACAAATTGGCGTCGCAATAGAATGTGAGCGCCAATAATTTACACCGAGGGGGTTATAGGTTCGAATCCTATACCGCCCAAATCTTTCAGATCATGCAGTTAAAGTGATACAGCGGGGATACAGCAAAAAGAGGCAGAAAATGCAAGACGATAACGCCGAGTCGCAGGAATATTCCCTTCGATGTTATTTCATCGAACCTACAACATTGGTGAGTGATTGGACGGAGTAGTCAAAGATCTCGCAGCATTTTTAGAGTGGATTGAGCACCATGGAGTTATTGTTTCAATTCTCAGTCTCTGTATCGGAGGGGCGGGGACACGCGCTTGGGATAAGTTTGAAAATCGGCGCGAGCTAACGGTGGAGAAATCTGCGATCAGTCTTAGTAGCAATGATGACATCAAGGTTTTAGTTCTCGAAAAAACCAACCGTTTCCCTGACCATAATCACAGTCTCGATTCGCAATACAGGGAGGAGAGATCTTAAAGAGCAATTTCCCGTCACCATTAAAACAGACAAAGGCACATTGCTCAGATGTAAGATCATTTCTGCGTCTACCGGAGCCAGTTGTAACTTGCCTGTAATAGACGCACCGGTGCATGAGATTACCTTTGATGTATTGCCTTTGCAGAAAGGCGAATACATCCAGGTTCAGGTTTACGCCGACGAGGCGTCGCGCAAAGATATTGAAGTAAAAGCGCGTCCAATCGGCGATGTAAAAGTAAAAACCCTAGATTTTGGAGAAGCTAAACCAGGAACGGACAAGAAGTTAGAACAAGCAGTTTTTCTCTTGCTCATATATCCCGTCATCTTGGCCGCACTTGCAGATAGGCACCCTGACGCTAAGGACTTAGCCTGGTTTGCAATCGCAGGTATCGTTTTCTTTGTAGGCTTTTTATACTCCTTGAGAAGAAAGTAATATCAAGCGCTGCCAGCCGCTATGACTAGCTGCAAAATTCTCGAAGTGAAATCAATCCTGCCTGCTAAAATGTAGCCCGATAGATGAGCCTTCGGTCCCTGATGCCGATCGAGGGCTCATTTTATTTGTCGCTTACAAGATTCTCGAATATGATAGGAGCGCTATTCCAGCAGCCCTCCGCTTTTTTCTTTTGTCGGAGGGCTCTTTTATTTCTCGACTAAATTAGAACACCGCTGCAAGTTCTCGCTCTTTCCATGTTTTACCAAGCCCAACGAACCCTATCGTCGACACAGACACGCCAAAACAATCAGCAAGCGCCTTTCTAGGTATGCCTTGGCTGATCCCCTCTCTAATCTCTTTAGCGGCTCCAGAATTTAATTTTAAATGCCCATGTGCTTCCTTGTCTAAGACATTGTTCTCATACTGGTCTGAGTACTTTAAATTAGAAATACAATTATTGCTCTTCTGTCCGTCGATGTGGGCAACCTGATTACGTCCCGGCGGCGGGCTGCCCATGAAGGACAGCGCACAAAGCCGATGCACATAATGGGCTCGCTTGCTTCCACCCTGGCAATATAAAACAACGCGCAAGTATCCAAACCAACTTTTGGCAGGGCTGAGCGCAGCAGCTTTCCTAAATTTCGTAGAAATTATGCGGCCATCACTTGCTGCCCAGTAGTCTTGAAACCCAGGTATTGCCCTTATTTCTACGCCAGGGCTGGCTAGTCGAGCTAATTTCCTTAGGCTTTGAGCAGCAGAATGCATCCAAACCAGATTGTCGGCTCTGCAATTTTTTCGATTGCCATCTATGAAAAATATTCCATGGTTTGGGCTGGGCCTGCTGGCGAATGCCTCACACACAAGCTCTGCCACCAGACGCAATTTCTGATCATAGGGACTGGCATAGCAGGCGACCACAAAGTCACCATTCCCATTGAGAGATTGTCTGAGTTTGATCTTTCTGGTTTCAGGCTTCTTTGATCGCTGCAACCTATACTGGTTTGCCCGGCCAAAAAGCATACTGCTATAAATTTGACCAGACTCGCTCGCCCAGTAGCCAGGTTGGGGAAAAATTGGCTTCAGCATTTTTTTGAACGGGGTAACTCACACCAGTTAGAATAAAACAGCAGCGATCCAATAACGCAAAAAAAAGGATGCAAATCAAAACATTTAATTGGTGGGAAAGTTTTAAAGGGAATAGGCTGCATATGCCACAGTCTCAAACCCAAGGCATTGAGCTTGCCCAGCAGCTCCTTGTACCCCTCCAAGCACAGGTAGCTTTAATTTCTGGCAAATACGCAGGCAACTCTTTGGCATTAAAATTTTATCTCGATGCTGAAGTGATCATGTGCGAGCAATGCAAAAAAACACTCACCAAATCTGGAGGCGGTCACAATACCGACTGCGAGCTCTACCAAAAGGCATTAGAAGTATTAGAAAGTGACGAGGGCGAATGTGAAAAAAATTTACTCTTGGCCGAGCAAAGCAAACTGGTAACCAGGCTGGACCGTCTAGCTAAAAAAGTCGCAACGATTGATGCAAGGAAAAGCTAATGATGAATTTATCCCTTTCACTGAGCAAGATTGCCTTATTGTCATCGACAAGTATGGATGTGGTATCGCCCTTTGGGACTCGTTTTGGATGTTTTGCGCTAGAAAATCAGCCGCAGGTGCGCCATATAAATACATTCAGGATTGCTACGATCAACTAG
>Ga0207134_1033_pt1 | contig 43317 bp, 35 predicted proteins | sample Alteio_BWMinHeat_12_FD_153527 | JGI IMG/M metagenome (GOLD analysis project Ga0207134, IMG submission 153527) | Enriched cells from forest soil in Barre Woods Harvard Forest LTER site, Petersham, Massachusetts, United States -... | ecosystem: Environmental > Terrestrial > Soil > Temperate forest >... | reverse complement strand
TCCCCCTCTCGGTACACGCGCAACGGAACCGGCGCGGAGAGCGCATCGCCTGAGTCCGGTCCGGCCATCACTTCGAAGAGTGAACGCACATCCGCGATGGTTCGAGCCATGGGGCCGACAACGCCGATCCAGGAAAAAGCGCCGGCGCCGGGCGGAAAATGTCCCGTAGCAGGATTGCGGCCGGGTGTGGGCTTCAATCCGCAAATTCCGCAAAAATGAGCGGGCACGCGAATCGAGCTGCCGCCGTCGCTGCCAACTCCGCCCGCCGAGCATCCCGCGGCAATCGCCACCGCTTCACCTCCGCTCGAGCCGCCCGCGGAGTGCGCCAAGTTCCAGGGGTTGCTCGTTTTTCCGGTGAGCAGATTATCGGTTTCATAGGCCATCAAAAATTCGGGAGTGTTGGTATTTCCCAGGAGGATGGCGCCTGCTGCTTTCCATCGCGAAACAAGGGGAGCATCCTGATTGGCGACATATGTTTTGCGGAGCAGAGAACCGGCGGGACAAGGCCAACCGGCGACATCGATGCAGCTTTTGATGGTGAGCGGCACGCCGTGGAGAGGCCCGAGTTGCGCGCCGCGCAGTACAAGACTTTCCGCAGCGCGCGCCTGTTCGCGGGCGCCCTTGGGGTCCAGATGGACAAACGCATTTAGTTTCGGTTGCAGCGCCTCGATGCGTTTAAGATGGAGTTCGATGATTTCGACGGGAGAGATCTGCTTGGATCGAATTTCCTGCGTGATTTGCGCTAAGGTGCCGTAAGGGAAGAAGCTCACATAAGGTGCAGGTCAAGCACGCGGAGAAATACGCAACCCGGCGGGCATAAAAACGGTTGACGATGCGCAGGGCAGCCGGGAGAATTCCAACTGCGCCCGGATGCGTCGTATGCGGAATTCGGGCGTTCTGCGCGGATAGGAAGAAATATTTTCATGATTTCAACTCAGCGGCGTACCGTGGGCGCGATTTTCGCTTGTTTATTTTTGATTTGCGGTGCCGTGATATTGGTGGGTTCCAGCGCGCCGTCCGCACAGGAGAAGGCTGCGGCTGCAAAGAAGTCCGGGTCATCGGGCGGCGGGATTGCGGACGCCTATCGCTTCAATACGCTGGGCGTCGCCTATATGAACCAGCAGCGCCCCGCGGACGCGCAAAAGTATTTCGAACAGGCCCTCGAGGCCGACCCAAAATTTGCCGTGGCCCGGCTGAACCTGGGTGTTTCTCTGCTCGCCCAGCAGAAGCTGGAGCCTGCGCGCGCGGCACTCGAAGCGGCGACGCAGAAGCTTCCAAACGATGCTTACGCCTGGTACAACCTCGGGCTTGTCTATAAGGACCTCGGGGAGACGGAGAAAGGCATCACCGCATTTCAGCACGCCACGCAGATCGCTTCCAACGAACCGGACGCCTATTATTTTATCGGCTACCTGAACGCGCAGCTGCAGAAATATGACGAAGCCATCGCGGCGTTTCAGAAAGGGCTGGCCCTTTCTCCGTTTCATGCTTCGTCGGAATTCGGCTTGGCGCGCGCGTTTCAGCGGAAGGGCGATGCCGCTGCGGCGCGCGAACACCTGGCGCGCTTCCAGAAAATCACGACGGAGCATCTCGGAGCGCCGTTCGGTGCGGGCTACGGCGATCAAGGCCGTTATTCCCTTGCGGAGTTGCCGCTGAGTTCGGCTGTCGATGTGCCAGCGGCGATTCTAGTGCATTTCGGGCAGGAGCCGATTGCCTCCATTCTTCAGGGCCATGCCGAGCAAGGCGACTTGGCTGGACCTAGCACCGGCGCCTGTTTCTTCGACTACGATGGCGACGGTAGACCGGACTTGCTCATAGTGAGCGGAACGGCGCACGGCACGAGCAAACTGCTTCGAAACGCCGGTGGCGTTGGCTGGGTGGACGTGACACAAGAGGCGGGAATTAAACTGACGGGGAGCGGATTTGGCTGTGCCGCGGGCGATTTCGACAATGACGGCCACACAGATCTTGCGGTTTGTTTGAGTGACGGCGTCCGGCTGCTGCGCAACAACGGAGACGGCAAGTTCGAGGACGTGACCCAAGCGGTGGGAATCCGCAGGGAAAAAGGCTGCGCGGGCCTGACGTTCGTGGATTACGACCACGATGGGGACCTTGATCTGTACATCACGACGGCGCCGGATGCGGCTGCGGCGGGTGCGCTTCCCCACAATGTTCTTTGGCGCAACAATGGCAATAGCACATTCACGGATGTGTCCGCGGAGACGGCGCTTGATTTCGCGGCGACGGGGGCGGGTGTCGTCACCACCGATATTAACAATGACCGCGCGATTGACTTCGTCATCGCGGGCGGGCAGGCAGGAGCTTCGATCTATCTCAATCCCCGCGAAGGGAAATTCACGCCGCTGGGCGGCATCGATTTCAGCAAAGAAAAGCTGCCGCCGGCGGTGGGCGTGGTGGCATTTGATTTTGATAAGGACGGATGGATGGATCTGGCGTTCACGCATGCGGGCGCGCCGGGCATCAGCCTGTGGCGGAACATCGAAGGGAAACGGCTGGAACGCGTTCCACTCCCGGATTTCGGCTGGCAGAAGGGATGGGGAATTGCGGCGCTCGATTACGACAATGACGGCTGGCTGGATCTGGTGGCAGCGGGAGAATCGAGCGGCGGCGGGGAATTGCGATTGCTGAGAAATTTGGGGAGCAAGGGCTGGGCCGACGTCACCAAGGATGTGCGCCTCGATGCGGTCAAACTGAATCAGCCGCGCGCGATTGCGGTTGCGGATATCGATGGAAACGGCGACGCGGACTTGGTCGTGACGCAACTCGGCGGTGCGCCACTCGTTCTGCGCAATGAGGGCGGCAATCAGCACAACTGGATGAGCATCGACCTCAAGGCGCTCAATGACAATAAGAGCGGGATCGGGACGAAGGTCGAACTCTATGCGGGGACGCTGTACCAAAAGTGGGAAGTGGCCGGTGCTTCGGGCTATCTGGGGCAGAACGCGGCGCCGATTCTTGCCGGGCTCGGCTCGGCGCGCAACGCCGAAGTCGTTCGTCTGCTGTGGCCGACGGGCGTGCCGCAGGACGAAATTAACCTGGCCGCGAAGAAAGCGCAAAGCATCACCGAACTGGATCGGCGCGGAAGCTCTTGCCCCGTTTTGTTTTCGTGGAATGGCCGCGAGTATGAATTCATCGCGGACATGATCGGGCCTGGCGTGGTCGGCCACTGGGTCGCACCCGGGGAGAGGGACGTTCCCGATCCTGACGAGTACTTGAAGGTGCCTGCGCGCAGCGTGAAGACTCGGAACGGCCTGCTCAGCTTCCGCTTCATGGAGCCGATGGAAGAAACGGTGTATCTCGACCAGGTGCGGCTGGTGGCCATCGATCATCCGGCGGCGTACGAAGTTTTTCCGAACGAGCGATTCGTCAGCGCGCCGCCTTTTCCGGAGTTCCGCGTGATCGCGAGCCGCGACGCCCATACGCCCATCGGCGCGTGGGACGACCGCGGAAATGATGTGCTGGCGCTGATCTCGAAGCGCGACCGCAAGTACGTCACGAGTTTCGAGGAGTTACCGTTCACGGGATTCGCGAAGCTGCACTGGATCGAGCTCGACCTCGGTGAATGGAATGCTCAAAAACCATTGCGATTGATCATCGATGCCTACACGGACTACTTCACGGCGACTTCGATGTACGCCGCGGATCAGGCGGGAATCAAAGTGATTCCGCCGTATGTGGAAGCCCTCGATGCGCAAGGCAGATGGGTGCGCGTCGTGGAAGACATGGGTTTTCCGGCAGGGCTCGAACGGACCATGGTTGCGGACTTGACCGGCAAGCTGCCGGCGGGAACGCGGCGGATTCGCATCGTCAACAATCTGAAAATTTATTGGGACGCGATTCGAATCGACCAGACACCGGACGCGCAGGATGTGCGCGTGGCGCAAGTGCCGCTCGCAAAAGCGGCGCTGGATTTCGTGGGCTATCCGCGCGAGATCCGGCTAAGGCCGGCAAGCGACACCACCTATTCGTATTCGCAGCGGAGCATGACCGGTCCTTACGCGCGCGCGTCAGGAAATTACACGCGCTACGGCGATGTGTTCGATTTGCTGAGCGCCTCCGACGATCGCTTTGTCGTTTTCGGCTCCGGCGAGGGATTGAAGCTTGATTTTGATCCGAAGGAGCTCCCTGCGCTGCCAGCGGGATGGGTTCGCGATTATTTCTTTTATGCCGACGGCTTCGAAAAGGATCTCGATTTTTACGCGGCGCACGCGTTCACCGTCGAACCGTTACCAAGGCATTCACTTCTGCCGTATCCGTATCCCGAGGGTCGAGATTATCCGGCCGATGCGGAACACTTGGGCTACCAGCTCGAGTACAACACGCGAGCGCGTTCGGAACGCATGCCGCCGAGCCTGCGCTACCAGTATTCTTCGCCGCACTGAGGCGGCGCACTTAATCCCAAAGCACCGGCAAGCCCGCGCGCTCCCACGGGCTTGTTGCGATCGTCTCGCGGAGCAGCAACCCGTGGTCCGCATTTGCAAATGTCCGCGGGAACGCCGGTTGCCAGGTACCTGCTTTCGGGGGTCCACAACTGGAATTTAAAGAAACCAAAATTTGGATATATCCGGCCACCAGAGTAGGATGCTCGGCAAGGAGATACCCGTGTTCACCCCGAAAAGGAAGGTTTGGCATATCGTTATTGTACTGGCTGTTTGCACTCTCGCGGCAGTTCCGTCCGGCGCGGATGACGCAGCTTCAAGCATCGTGGACAGCCAGACATTTTTGAAGAAGAATATGACACCCGCGGGTCCGCCTGCCAGCGCTTCGGCCGCAGCCGTCGAGAAACTCCTAGGCCAAATGACGCTGAAGGAAAAAATTGGCCAGATGACGCAGCTGGATATCGGCATGGTCACCGACGGAATGGACCAGTCCATTCAAATCAATTCCGAGAAATTGCAGAAAGCCGTCGCCGAATACGGTGTGGGTTCCATCCTCAACGTGCATGACCAAGCCTTGTCCGAAGAGAAGTGGCACGAGATTATCCGCGCCATTCAGGAAGAGGCGAAGAAATCCCGGCTGCACGTCCCGGTGCTCTACGGCATCGATACCATTCACGGGCCGAATTACATTGTCGGGAGCACTCTTTTTCCCCAGCCGCTCGCGATGGCCGCGACGTGGAATCCGGAGCTGATGCTGCGCGGCAGCCAAATCGCCGCTGCGGAAACGCGCAAGGCCGGAATTCCATGGGTGTTTTCGCCCGTGCTCGACGCTGGGCGGCAGCCGCTGTGGCCGCGCTTGTGGGAGACGTTCGGGGAGGATACTTATCTCGCGACGGTGATGGGTGTGGCCACGGTTCGCGGTTACGAAGGTAGCGACCTTTCGGGTCCCGCCAGCGTTTCTGCCTCGCTGAAACATTATGTGGGCTACAGCTATCCCACAACGGGCGGGGACCGCAGCCCTGCGCTGATTCCGGAGAATGCTTTGCGCGAATATTTTCTGCCGACGTTTGCCGCCGCTTTGAAAGCGGGCGCCCACACCGTGATGGTGAATTCGAGCGAAGTGAACGGAATCCCCGGCCATGCTAACGGCTATTTGCTCAAAGATGTTTTGCGAGGCGAACTTGGCTTGCAGGGATTTGTTGTTTCCGACTGGGTGGACATTAAGAAGCTTGTTGGCGTGCACCACATCGCGGCAAATGAGAAGGAAGCGACGCGCATCGCCGTGCTTGCGGGGATCGACATGAGCATGGTGCCGAGCGACTACAGCTTCAGCAATTTCTTGCTCGAGCTGGCGCAGGAAGGGAAGGTGCCCACGAGCCGCATCGATGAAGCGGTGCGGAGGATCCTCACGGTGAAGTACCAACTCGGGCTATTCGACGATCCGCTGCACGGGATGGATTCGAAGACGGTAATCGGTTCGCCGGAATCACGGCAGGTCAGCTTGGAAGCCGCGCGCGAGTCCATTACTCTTCTGAAAAATGAAAACCACACGCTGCCACTTGCAAAGACGGCGCACGTTCTCCTGACCGGGCCGGACGTCGACTCCCTGATTCCGCTGAATAACGGGTGGAGTTATACGTGGCAGGGTGACCGCGCGAGCGCGTATCCCAAGGATCGTGCGACGATCCTCAAAGCCATCCAGGAAAAAATCGGCGCCGCCAACGTGACCCATGTTCCTGGCACCACTTACAACAAGGAAGTTGACATCGCCAAGGCCGCGGAAGCGGCGACAAAGGCAGATGTCGTCGTGATTTGTATTGGTGAATGGGCTTACGCGGAAACTCCGGGCAACATCCCCGATCTCACGCTACCCGACGCGCAGCTCGATCTCGCCCGGAAAATCATGGGAACGAAAAAACCCGTCATTCTGGTGCTAACCGAGGGGCGCCCGCGCATCATCAGCCGAATCGCGGATTCTGCGCAGGCCATCGTGATGGCCTATAACCCCAGCAATGAAGGCGGGCAGGCTATTGCCGATGTTCTTTTTGGCGACGAGAATCCCAGCGGCAGGCTGCCCATTACGTATCCCCGCTCGGCGAACCGCCTCTTCACCTACGACCACAAGGTATTTGAAGGGGAGGATTCTGGAGAAGGGAAAATGCTGAGCACGCCGCAATTCGAATTTGGATCGGGGTTGAGCTACACGAGTTTTTCGTATTCCGATTTGCACGCTGCTCCGGCCACGGCTTCGGCGAGCCAGACGGTGCGCGTGGAAGTAACGGTGAAGAACAGCGGCGGCCGCGCCGGCAAGGAAGTCGTTCAACTGTACCTGAGCGAACGCTTTGCGAGCGTGACGCCGCCATGGAAGCGGCTCAAGAGATTCGCGAAAGTGTTGCTCCAGCCGGGGGAGAGCCGGCAAGTCTCTTTCGAATTGACGTCCGACGATTTGTCCTTTATCGGAGCCGATAATAAGCGCGTCGTCGAGCCCGGAGTCTTCGACGTGAGAATCGGAGGACTCCAGCAAAGTTTCGAATGGAAGTGAATACGGCGAATCCCGCTGCTGAACGGCCAGTTGTCCTGCGCTAAGGCTTGCTGGATTCCTGGAACGCCTCCAGCGGATCGCGGTAGCACTGCTTCCAGAAGTTTTCGGGAGAAAGTGTGCCGGCGGTAAACTGTTTTAAGGTCGCGAGCGTGGTTCCCACGATGCCGCCGTCCGCCGAATCGAAGATTACAACGACGCCCTCAACCGCTGAAGGCAATGCGGCGTCATCCGTCGCGTATTTCTGAAAAAGGGAGCTAGCAAAGGCGAGTTTAGCGCGCGCGCCCGATTCCTTGGGGTCCTGCGAAACGGGCTGTGCGGTGAAGATTTTCACTGCCTTTCCCTTCAAGGGCTCCCAATCTCCGGGAAATGGACTATTTTCTTCGCGCACGATGCGGAACGCCGCTACTTTTTCTGCCGGAGCGGTAGCGCCCTGCGAATTGAGCCGCGCGGCGATGAATTCCGACAAGTCGAGATTGTTTCGGCGTATGTATCCGCGCGAAGGCCCGGAGATCTGCACGTGAATCCACTCGCCTTCCGCGCCGATGAATTCAAACTCGTCCTCGGCGGCGGCGTTGAACAGCACGTGTGCTCCTTCCGCAGGCTTCGTGAGCACCGGCGCACCCGCTTTTTTCACGACCACTAGGTTCTGTGGGTGCGCCTGATTCTTCTTGATTTGCTGCAAGCTTTGAAGTTCCGCGTTCAATTCCCTCATGTGTTTTTCTTCGGCTTCCCGATTGGACCGCAGTGAGCCCAATTCATCGGCCGTGCCTCCCGACTTTGCCGCAGGATTTGCGGCCGCGGGAATTTGAATGCCCGGGACGCCACCAAGATCGAGCTTCGGTTTTGGAGCGGAGATCGTTGAATTCGAAAGCGCGCGCGCCATGGAGGACGCCGGCTTGCCGCCAAATTTTTCTTCCAACCGGTCCAAAAGATCAAGCTCCAAGCGCCCATTGGACGGCAGCACCTGATAACCGGACTTTGCGGGATCTTTGTCCGCGTACCACGCCGTGATTTTAGCGGTGACGCGCACGATCGTACCGCCGGTTGTTCCCGGCAACACGTCGATGGAGAATTGATAAAAGGCGCGCTCGTATTGATTGAGCGGCTTGTCTCCGGTCGCCACAAAGCCGTCCACAATCGGGAGCTTTTGGCCTGAATACGCCTGCAGGTCCTTCAGCGCGCTTTCGACTTCTTCCGCGGACTTCGCAAACGCGCGAGCGTAAGGCACAGCTTGAGGAAGAACCCCCGCCGTCAACAACAGGCTGAGGACTCCGCCAAGTCCTCCCCTTCGAATGATTGCATTGAGGGATTTCCGTCCAGGTCTTTTCACGGAAGAGTTTCCAATTGATCCGCGGGCATCCAACCGCGCCGGCCGTCCGGTGTTTCCACGCCGTACCAGTGCGGCGTGACGATCATGATGACCACATCGGTGTACGCCGCGAGAGTCTTCACGTTAGCAGCCGCGCGGAAGGGAGCGGCCTTCAGGTCCGCGCCCGGCGCCTTCACTCGGCGCTCCAATTCATGCCTCATGGCATTGATGCGCTGCTGCAGATCTTGGACGGAAGATTGCGCCGCGGCCAGTCGCGTGGTTTCGTCTTCCCGCTGGCGGATCACCGTTTGCCGCACCAGTTCCGCGCTATCCCGTCGGCGCTTCGCGTCGGCGGCCTCCTGTGAGGCAATTTGGATAGCCTGGAGGTGATCCTGGAACACTTTGAATTCGCTCGTCTCCACAGTGAGGTCCGATGGATGCAATTTCCGCCGGGTGGACTCCACGTAGACGGCGTCGATCCGCAGGCGAAATCGTCCGGGGCTGCTGCCGATGAGAACATAGCGCACCGCAATCGTGCCCTGATCCGCGCTATCCAGAAAATGCCGGGGCGCAATGGCGTCTTTGCGTATCTTGTAGAAAACCTGCCCCGGTCCTTGCCAGGGTTCGAACAGCGGAGTCGACTCAACTACAATCGCCCCAGTCAGAGTCGGCTGTTTGTCGAAGATGTATGTTCCATGGATGATCTGATCCTCCAGGACTTCATTGAGTGCTTGAATAACCTCAGCGGAAGAGCCTGAAAATTCAGCCGAGAAACCAAGACTGGGATTTTGATCGTGAGGTGGGCGGTTAGCACGGGAGGAAACTGCCGCCAGGCATGCAAATACAAGATAACAAATGAAAACCCGCCAATGTCTGTCGTTGCGCTTCCCGCCCTGCAACTTAACCCCAGGCCCTTTCAAACCCGCTCCGTTCGAATCCTCTTGGGATTCCTTCTCTGACTTTGTGCCGCAGCAAACTTTGCGGCAAAGCAAACTTTGTTTTTGGCCCGCTTAGCGAGAATAGCACTTCTTCTTGCTTCTACCGGCATATGACCGTCAAATTCAACGCCTCGCACGCTTTTCAAATTGCAGGCCGAGCAATTCAAGTGAAAGAATTCAGATAATCCCGTCATTCAAGGACACCTACGGAAGTTCTCGAATTGATTCCCCGCGCAAGGATGACAAGTAAACTCCTATTTTACATGGGCAGTTTGCACCAGAGCAATTAGTTTGGGAAATTGTTGGCATAAGAATAAGAAAGCTCTTGCATTCGAATTTTTGACGGAGTAGCATCCGGCTCGGTTCAGGGACTCGAGGATTAGGCACTCTTTTCTTGACGGAGAAAAGGGAGCGGTTCTCTATGGGCGCAGGGTTTAAAGTTTGTCTTCGTTTGCCGAACGCCGTTGGAGCGTTGGGCATCCGTGTCGTTGTCAGTATATCTGCTCCTTATCCCTTCCAAGCTGTTCGAAGTGGCATCGTCCCGACTACAACAAGTAGCAATCGTCCTGCAGAGGAGGCGACATGTTCCACTGGGCTTCATCGTCGATGAAGGGCAGGATGCCGTGGCTTGCATCCTTGCTTGTCTGCGGTTTCCTGGTTCTCGCATTCCTGTTGATTGACAGCCATTCCGCTTCTGCGCTCCCCACTCCTTCTATTAAAGTGAACGCGCTTCCGGCCTTCGCTCGGAAATACGGAATGCCTTGCTCTTCCTGTCACGAGGCTTGGCCCAAACTGAGCCCTTTCGGGCAGGCGTTCAAGGACAACGGCTACCAGATGGGGAATGACCGCGACGCCCCCATTTTCCAGCAGCCGGCGTATTGGCCCGTGACCTGGCGCATCACGCCGCAGTGGCACCGTGATAGTTTGGGCCGCGTGGGTGTCGATGGGCCTGGAGTTTCCCCCGTCGAGGCGCGGGTCACTACGCACGGTTTCGATTGGAGCGGTCTGGATTTTCATACCGCCGGGACGCTGGCGAAGAACGTCAGCTTCTACGTGCTGCCGGCCTCGGACAACGCTGGGGCGTTTCACTTTGAAGCGGTCTGGGCTCGATTCGACAATTTGCTGGGCAGCAGTTGGCTGAACATCAAAGTCGGAAAGTTTGAGCTCGACAACTTGCAGTCCGAGAAGCGCATCCTGACATTGAGCAGTTTTGGTGGTTCATACCAGAACTATCATTTCCAGCCTCTCACTGAAAACCCAGCTAGCGTCGCTATTCCGTTCACGTTTGGTATCGGTGATAACCAAGTGGGGGTGGAATGGATGGGTCATTCGAAGAATGATCGCACTCGTATTTCTGCCTCTTTGCTGAGCTCGAACGATGGGAATCCAGGTCTCCCCACGAGCCGCGGGTATGACGGTTTCATTTCCGCGAGCCAAGCGTTCGAAGCGGGCAGCCTTGGGGTACAGCGGGTCGGTGTATTTGGCTACTTCGGACAGGCGCCGACGTACTTTCAATACACACAAAGTACCGCCGGCGTGGCGGGGACAGGCATAGGTAACAAGAGCTTCTACCGTGTTGGTTTCATAGGGATGTGGTACTTAAAGAAGCTCGACTTCACGACCATGTACTTCCGCGGATGGGACAACGCCTTTCTCGGCACCGGCACCGCAGCGAATGCCGCGCTTCCCACGGGAGCGAAGGCACCGACCTGGAACGGCGGCCTAATTGAAACCCATTACAACTTAAATCCACAGCTCATTCTGATCAACCGGTTGGAGACCGTCCGGATGTCGCAGCAGGCTCTACCCGTTGATCCCGCCGGCGCCCCCGGTACTGTTCCATCCTCGAACTTTGGCGACATCGATGTGGTGACTACTGGGTTTCGCTATTACCCGTTCATATCCAGCCGAGCAGGGTTTGCCTTCCACAATGAATTTTCCATTTTCCGTCAACGGGGCGCCTCGCCCACTGGACTTGACCAAACTAATAGCAGCTTGCTGTTTGGATTTGACTTCGCGTTCTAAAGGTGGAAACAATGCGGACAGCGAAAATTACGAAACTGATTCTTGGAATCGCCGCTGCTCTGGCTGTGCCGATGCTTGCATCGGCGCAGCAGAGAGAATCGCACGGGGGCAAATACGCGGGAGACACAGGCGCCGGCAAACAGCTTTACTATCGTTACTGCTGGGGCTGCCATGGTTTCCGCGGCGACGGCAACGGAGAAAACGGGCCGTACCTGAATATCCTGCCGCGCAATTTCGTTGCGGCGACCTTCAAGTGCCGCTCGACGCCCACCGGCACTCTGCCGACTGACGAAGACCTCTTCAACGCCCTGACGCGAGGCTTCAACAACTCCAATATGCCCGCGTGGATCACCCTGACCGCCCAAAACCGGGCCGATTTGGTTGCCTTCATCAAGACCTTTTCGCCACGGTGGAAGAGCGACAAACCAGGCGACCCGATCGCCGTTCCCGCGGAGCCAGCACTTTCGCTCCAGAGCATCCAGCATGGCAAAGAGCTCTACACCAAGCTGGAATGCTGGAAGTGCCATGGCCCCGAAGGCCGCGGCGACGGTCCCTCCGCCTCCACGCTTACGGACAGCAACGAACAACCGATTCGGCCCTACAATTTTCCCGAAGGCTCCCGCTTCAAGTGCGGCGCAACCAACCATGATCTCTATAAGATTTTCATGACCGGCCTCGACGGTACGCCGATGCCTTCGTTCGCCGACGTCATCAAGCCGGAAGACGCTTGGGACCTGGTGCATTTCCTGCGGACGCTGCAGGTCACCCACAAGAGTCCGGAGCTCACTCTTTGGATGAGTACCAAAGAGGGAGCTGAATACGTCAAAGCACAGAAAGTCGGGGGGACCCCGACCGGCTCCGGCATCAAGCAATAGCGTGGGCGTGGGGGAAGCGCGATTCGGGTGGAGCGGGGATGTGAACAAATCCTATCTTTTTGTCCGCCTGCATCATCAAAGCGGAAGACGTGGGGTCTCGTGCATTATCTGCGTACGTTCAGGTAACGCACAAGAGTCGATAGCTTGTCCTTTGGCTGGCTTCCAAAGAAGGCACTGAAAGCGTCAACGCACAGAAGATCGTGGGGAAACCAAAGGGGGGTCCGGTATCAAACAATTTCGTGACCAAAAAAATTTCGGGAGGAGTAAGAGGATGCGAACCAAGCAGGCTTTTATGACGGGAGTCGCCATTCTCGCCGCGGTCACTACGACGTCCGCGGTACCGGGTGGCGGCACGGTGAGCGGCAAGGTGACTTACGAAGGGACGCCGGCGAAGCAGAAACCGATCGACATGTCCAAGGAGCCCAGTTGCGCGAAACAGTACGCGACGCCGACGACGACCGAAACCGTGGTAACCGGCCCGAACAACGCTCTGGAAAATGTAGTGGTATACATCTCGGCGGGAGCGGCCGATGAACCGCCGCCCTCACAATCCGCAGTATTCACCCAGAAGGGCTGCCGCTACATACCGCACGTCCTTGCGTTTCAAGTGAACCAGCCACTTGAGGTTTTGAACGAAGATCAGACCTCGCATAACATCCATCCTCTCGCCAAGATCAATCGCGAATGGAATAAGTCTCAGCCGCCGGGCACGCCTCCCATCGTGGATAAGTACGACAAGATGGAATTCATTCCCGTGAAATGCAATGTCCATCCGTGGATGCACGGGACGTTTGCGGTGCTGAAGAACTCCCATTACTCCATTTCAAGCGGAGACGGTGGCTTTTCGCTTCCCAACTTGCCGCCAGGCAAGTACACGGTCACCGCTTACCACGAGTCCTACGGCGAGCAGTCGCAGGAAGTGACTATTGCCGGCAGTGAAACGAAAAGCGTAAACTTCGTCTTCAAAGCCAAGCCCTATTGAGCCTTTCTTGAACGACCGGCGGGAGTCGTCTCAGAGTGCAGATTGCTGGCGAAACGAAGAAATCAAGTCCGTATAAACTCAGAGCAGAAGTGAGGCGCCATGGGTAAGCTGTTTGCTGTCGTTCTTGTGATCATTGCGTTGGCGTCTGCGTATCCCATCGTCACGCATATGTACGTCATGCCAGAGGATATCTCCACCCACGGCCACCAGATTGACGAGCAGTTGTCGGACACTATGGCTGAGGCGGGGATCTCTTTTCTTCTCGCCCAGTTCGTCCTGGCGTTTTTCGTCTGGACGTTTGCCGAACGCAAAGTTGGCTCGAAGCTGAAGAATTTTCCAGGCGGTGCCAAGGTGATGGTGGCGGCCGCATTCATTCTCGTGGGCACGGAAGTCCTGGCACTCGGTGTCTTTGGCCAACGAGCGTGGGCCAACGTCTATTTCACCCCGCCTAGGCCGGATGCTCTGCAAATCCAGGCCCAGGCGGGCCAATTCGCCTTCTACTTCCGGTATCCAGGCGTCGATGGAAAATTCGGCGCCATCCATCCCGACAAGATTGACGAAGGGAACCAGAATTATTTTGGCCTGGACCCCGCCAACGAGATCGAGTCGCGCGATGACATCGTCTCGGCGGAGTTGGCGATACCCGTCAACCGCGAAATCCACTTGATGATGCACGCGAAAGATGTGGGCCACTCCTTCTACGTCAGGGAGTTGCGCATCCAGCAGGACTTTGTCCCGGGTCTCGATCTTTCCGTGCATTTCACGGCCACCAAAACCGGAAGGTATGAGATTGTTTGTACCCAGCTTTGCGGACTGGGCCATTACAACATGAAGGCGTATCTGAATGTGATGGCCCAGGACGATTTCGAAAAGTGGATGAAACAGAAAGCGTCAGAGCTGTGAACTCGTAATCCCAGTCCGCAGACCGGCGTGCGATTCATCGCACCCGCTCCGCGGCTTTCCCCGAGCGAGGAGAGTAGATGGAAGAGACATCAGCCCAGCAAGCACACGTTCATGCACCGCCGGAAGGATTCCTCCGGAAGTACGTCTTCAGCCTCGATCACAAAGTCATCGGAAAACAATACTATGCCCTCGCTCTCCTGGCCGTAAGCATGGGCATGGCGCTTTCCTGGCTGATGCGGTTCCACCTCGTCTGGCCAACGACGCGAATTCCCGGCTTGGAACTGATTTCGAAAGCCGGCGCTCCGGGCGGCATCATCACGCCGGAATACTATCTCTCGCTTCTCACCATGCATGGCACGCTGATGGTGTTTTTCGTACTTACCAACGCCCCCTTCGCCGCGTTCGGCAACTTTTTTCTCCCCATCCAGATCGGCGCGGAAGACATGGCGTTCCCACGCTTCAATATGATGTCCTTCTGGACGACCCTCGCCGCGTTCCTCGTGCTGATCCTCGCGTTCGTCATTCCTGACGGACCGCCGATCTCCGGCTGGACCTCCTATGCTCCGCTGAGCGCGGTCGGCAAGGATGCTGGGCCTGGCATGGGCTGGGGGATGAACCTCTGGGCCATTTCGATCGCCATTTTCTGCATTGGCTCCCTGCTTGGAGCGCTCAACTTTATCGCCACGACCCTCGACCTGCGCGCCAAGGGCATGACCCTCATGCGCATGCCGATTTGCACCTGGGCATGGTTCATCACGTCCTGCATCGCTTTGCTGGCGTTCGCTGTGCTCCTTCCTGCTTGCATACTCTTGATTCTGGATCGAACTGCTGGGACCAGTTTCTTCATTCCTTCCGGCCTGGTGGTAAGCGATCGCTTGCAGCCGCATTCGGGCGGGTCGCCGCTACTCTGGCAACACTTGTTCTGGTTCTTCGGCCATCCAGAGGTTTACATTGCGATTTTGCCCTCCATGGGCATCGTTTCGCACATTCTGATCAACAGCATGCGCAAACCGCTCTTGAGCGCTCGCGTCATCATCTACTCGATGATGTCTATTGGATTCCTGAGCTGGATGGTTTGGGGACACCACATGTTTGTGAGCGGCATGAATCCATTCTCATCGCTGCTCTTCTCGTTCCCCACGCTCACCATCACGATTCCGGCGACGATCATGACGATGATTTGGATGGGCAGCCTCTACGGCGCAAATATTCGAATCAACGCGGCTTCGCTCTTTGCCCTCGGCTTCATCTCCATGTTCGTCAGCGGCGGTGTCAGCGGCTTTTTCCTGGCGCAGCCCTCCATCGACATCGTGTTGCACGCCACGTACTTCGTGGTTGGCCATTTCCACATGGTCATGGGCGTGGCTTCCATTTTCGGCGTCTTTGCCGGCACGTACTTCTGGTTCGGAAAGATGACCGGCCGCATGATGAACGAGACCTTGGGGCAGCTTCATTTCTGGCTCACCTTCATTGGTACCTACTGCATTTTCATGCCGTTCCATTACCTCGGATTGGTGGGCAACGTGCGGCGTTATTCGGCGTTCGTCAATGATTACACCGGACCGCTGCTGCCGCTGCACAAGTTCATTACCATCGCGGCTCTCTGTACCGGCGCGGCGCAGCTCATCTTCATCTTCAACCTGATATACAGCCGTTATAAGGGTGCGCCTGCTCCGGAAAACCCGTGGAACGGAACGACGCTCGAGTGGAGCATTCCTTCGCCTCCGCCCTGGAACAATTTCGGCGGCAAACATCCCGTGATTTACCATGACCCATATCAGTATGATGTGAAGGGTTCGAAAGGCGACTACATCATGCAGGATTCGCCGGAGCCGTCCGCCGGCTGAACGGATGGAACCGATTCGGGCGGGGCGAAAGAGTCTCTGCTCTCGGTCTAGTGAGAAAAAGAATAGGAAAAAATGTCATCGACAATTTACGAGCCTGTGCGCACGCCGCCGCCCGCCTCAAGAGACTCGACCGCTTCCGGGGCCAGGGTCGCCAAAGTGCTCTCCGGAGCAGGAGAGGCTTCGCAAAGCGGCATATGGGTGGGCATCTTTGCGATTACCATGTCGTTTGCGGCTTTTACAAGCGCGCTCTTTGTGCGCCAGGGATCCGCGGCGGATTGGACGCACATCGCCCTCCCGCCGATACTCTACGGAAATACGTTGGCGCTTCTTTTGAGCAGCGCCACTTCGCAAATGGCGCGTCGCGCGCTCGCGGCCGCATCGTCCGCCGAGCCCCATGCTGTTCGAATGGGTTTGGGTTGGCTCATGGCCACTCTAGCGCTCGGATTCGTTTTCGTTGCCGGACAATTCGAAGCCTGGCGGCAGCTCGCCGCGCAGGGCCTCTACCTCGCGACGAATCCCAATAGCTCGTTTTACTACGTGTTGACCGCGATGCACGGATTGCATGTGCTCGCAGGAATCGTCGCACTTGTTTTGGTGATGGGGAGAATTGTCGCGAGCGGCGCCGCGTTTCGAAAGAGTACGTTCGAAGCGACCGCGACCTATTGGCATTTCATGGGAGTGTTGTGGCTCTATCTGCTTCTCGTTTTGCGCACCAAGCTGTGAGCGTCTGGGAGGGGGAGGGACTGTGAGCGAGTCTGAAATGGCCATGGAGGGGCACGGCGGAGCCTTGATGGAAGAATCGCCCTATTCGATACCGTCTCGTAAATTAACGATGTGGTTATTTATAATCTCAGACGCGGTTACGTTCGGGGCTATTCTGTTTGCTTACGGATATCTCCGCGTTGCGACTCCGGATTGGCAGACCCCGTTCAAGTCCGCGAGCATCATCAATGTAGCGATCATGACCTTCGTGCTGATCACCAGCAGCTTGACGATGCTCGGTGCGGTGGACGCTTCCAAGGCGGGAGACAAGCCCAAAGCTCTCCGTTTCCTCGCCTCCACAATGGTTCTAGGGCTCATTTTCGCCGGACTGCATATCCGTGAGTGGTTTGGTTTGTTCGATGCAGGAATCAAGCTGAGCTCCGGACTTTTCGGCCAAACCTTTTTCAGCATTACGGGCTTGCATTTGCTGCATGTGATCACCGGCGTGGTGGCGCTGGCGGTGGTGGCGCGCAAGTATTCCAGCGGGAGCTTGACGCCGGGACATGTGGAAACGACCGGGCTGTACTGGCATTTCGTCGATCTGGTGTGGATGTTCGTCGTGCCGCTGGTCTATCTGACGAACATCACGCGGTGAGGCGGACGGCTTCAAAGGAGACGAACCATGGCTGCATCAGGAAGGTCCGGAAACGTGATCGCGAAATATCTGCCGGTGTATTTTGTACTGCTGGCGATTGCGGCGATCGAATTTTTTCTCGCTTTTCAGAATTTTTCCACGGCGGGGCTTGTGAGCATGTTCCTCTTCCTGGCCATCTGCAGCGCCGCACTGGGCTTGATGTATTTCATGCACCTGGCGCATGAGAAGCGCACTTTGTTTCTTTCGCTGATTCCGGCCACGATCTTCGTTCTGCTGATGATGAACATGATCTGGTCGGACAGCATCCGCCTGCTGCACATGCGGCCGTTCGCGCACTGAGCAAGCGCCGAGGGGCGCTGTTTCCCCCAGTTTCTCCTGGGTATTGACCGCGCACGGCGCGAGAGGGATACTCCGGGTAGCGGACAGGAAATGAGCTATATGACGAACCAAGCTGCAAGAGTCGCCGCCCGCATGACCGCTCTGATCGCGGCGCTGTCCGTTCCAGCGTTTAGTTACGCGCAGAATTGCGCGCTCTGCTATACGCAGGCGGCGGGGGCCGGTTCCCGCATGATTGCGGCGCTCAAAAGTGGCATCCTGATTCTGGTCGCACCCCCCATGCTGATCTGCATGGGTATCGCCTGGATGGCCTACAAGAAGCGCAATCAGTTCAACGAAAACTGAACTGCAGATCCGAAGTTACAAGCTATTCGCCCCCGCGACGAGCAATTGCCCCGCGAGATTCAGAAGACCCCATAACGGATAGGTAGTGATCGGGCACGTCCTAGAAGTGTATTGAGAAAATTCCTTCCGCACTCGGCGAGGAGGTCAAGGCGCCAAGGCCGATTGACGCAACTGCAGGAAGCGGCGGACGGAGGCGTCACGCTCGAGGCCGATTGCGATTTCGTACGCGCGGCGGGCTTCGGCGTGCGCACCCGTCTTGGCCAGCAACTCCGCGCGTGCCGCCCAGTAGGGCTGATATTCGGCGAGCCGCCCATCGGCGGCTACCTCTTGCATGGCGGCAAGAGCGGTGCTGGCGCCATGCACCTCCGCGATCGCCAGGGCGCGATTGATTGCCACCACCGGTGAGCCAACGAGCCCGAACAGAGCGTCGTATAGCTGCACCACCTCGGCCCAGTTGGCGCGACCCGTGCGGCAACGGTAAACGTGCGCCGACTGCAATGCACCTTCTAACTGATAGCGGCCAATGGAGCCTAGAGCGCTGGCACGCCGGAGCAGCGCCTCGGCCTCATCGATCATCTGCGAGTCCCACAACGCCGGATCCTGCTCGGCAAGCGGCACATAATCGCCATGCCGATTGCGCCGCGCGTGGCGGCGGGCTTCCGCATGAAGCATGAGAGCGAGCAGACCCAGCGCTTCAGGCTCGGCGGATAGCAACTCGGTCACGAGCCTGGCCAGAAACATGGCTTCCTCTGTAAGATCGCGGCGGGCGACATCCGTCCCGCCAGGGTCCGTCCAACCCTCTGTAAAGGCGGCGTAGATGGCGTCCAGTACGGTATCGAGCCGGTCGGGAAGCTCTTCGCGCTCCGGGACGCTGAAAGGGATGCCCGCCTGGCGAATCTTGTCCTTGGCTCGGCCGAGTCGCTTACTCATGGCCGCCGGAGACGTGAGGAACGCCGAGGCGATGGTCTTCGCATCCAGCCCCAGCACCACCTGCAGAATCAGCGGCGCACGAACGGCGGCGTCGATCGCCGGGTGTGCGCAGGCGAACATCAGCGCGAGACGATGATCCGGGATTTGCACATCGGTCGCGGCAGCGTCGAGCCCTTCCGCCAGAACGCGCAACTGCTCGCCCGCAAGTTCATGCCGGCGCCGTCCTCGGAACATATCGATCACCTTTCGCCGCGCGACGGTCAGCAGCCATCCTTCCGGGTTCTCCGGACACCCTCTTACCGGCCAATCCGCAAGCGCCGCAGCGAACGCCTCCGAGAGGGCGTCTTCGGCGGCAGCCACATCCCGTGTCCGTGCCGCGAGAAAGGCGACGAGCTTGCCGTAGCTGCGGCGCGCGACCGCGTCTGCTGTCTTGCGTACATCGTCGTGCGCCTGCGCGTCGCCTTCGGGGAAGCTCATGCGTTCACCCTGCCGCGCAGCTCACGCCGGCATTGACCAGGTTGGACGCACCTCGACGACACCGTGACTTGCGCCCGGGCAACGAGAGGCCCAGGAGATCGCCGCATCCAGATCGGCCACGTCGATAAGATAGTAACCGCCGATCTGCTCCTTCGACTCCACATACGGACCATCGAGCACCTGCGGCTTGCCGCTCGCCACTCGTACTGTCGTCGCAGCCGAAGTCGGCTGCAGGCGGTTCGAACCCTTCAGGACGCCCGCCTTCGTTAGTGCCTCAGTGTAGGCCCTATAGGCCGCCACCCCTTGTTCCTGCTCGGCCTTTGTCAGCTTGTTCCAACCGGCCTCTTCCGCATAGAGCATCAGCAAATATTGCATTTGAAACCTCCGTTATGGGTTGTGGACGGGCATTATTGCCCGTCACTATAATGACGTTCGAAAACCGGCGATTTGGACAGCCCGGTGAATTCGACGCCTTCGCTCCTATCGACCGGTGCTCGCTAAATCGCACATCGGCGTCTCACCGAAGAGCGAGTTGCCCACCTACTGGCCGATGGGCCAGTGCGCGGAAAGACACGCAGCGCGAGTGCCCCTGCTGAAGCTTGTACAATTTATACAAGCAGGGAATACCCACCGTTCGCAGGTTTTGAATATTTACCTGGCGAAGGGGACAAACCAGCCACCTCCTTCGATTCTCTCCCAGGGTACTCCCTTCGGAGGAGCGAAATGATCGACACACAGTTCCATCGCAAACTTTGGCTTGTTGCGGCAGCAGCAGGGTTCTTGACTGTAGCAGGCTGCTCAAACCAGGCCACCAACGAGGCTGCTGCCACTCCCGAGAAAGCCGAGACGCCGAAGGCTGTCAGCGTCCCAAGCAAAGCGCCGCAGCCAACCACGATGGTCACCGTGCCGAAAGGCACGGCGATCAGCGCGACAGTAGGCCAAACACTGGCTAGCAACAAGAATCACGTCGGTGACGTGTTTGCCGCGAGGCTCTCCACACCCGTCCAGGTAGAGGGAAAGACCGTGATTCCCAAGGGAACGAAAGTGGTCGGGCGCGTCGTCAAGGTCAAGAACAAAGAATTGAAGGTAACGCTCGCTTCGGTGGAACTCCACGGTAAATCCTACGAGCTGGAAACCAACTCGGTGGCGCAATCCGCGAAAAACCAAGGCAAAAACGATGCCAAAGACAGTGATAAGACGAAGGGCAAAACGGATACAAAGAACAAAAAGGGCGTAACCACCCTCCCGGCTCAGAGTCGCCTGTCGTTTAAGCTCGCCAAGGCCGTTAGCATTCCTGTGAAAGGATAAACAGGTAGTTTTTGATTGCCGGGCCCCGGCCAGAACGACCTGGCTGGGGTTCGCAGTCTTCATGGTTACGGGCATCCACGTCCTCTAGAAATGAAGGTGGCGCAGCCGCGTTGCAGATTAAATTGTCCTCCGACTTGGCACTCGTTGGTTACAATGCTGGCATGGTCGTTCATACTTTTGCTTTTCGGTGGAAGGCGGGCGTGAGTGAAGATCAGAAGTTACGCGCGCTCGCAGAAATTCGTGGACTACAGGGGCAGATTCCAGGACTGCTGGAAACCTGGGTTGGTGTCAACGTGTCACCGCGATCGCTGGGGTATGAGCTTGGCGGCGCAATGAAGTTCACCAACCGGTCCGCGTTAGACGCTTATGGAGCGCATCCCGTTCATCAAAAGTTGCTGCAATGGCTGATGCCGCTCATTGATCCGATCGAAGTCGATTTTGAAGCATAAGTGAACCCCAATTAGCATCGTTGAATTTCCATATGAAGACTCCATAGTTTTCGATAGTTAAGATGGACGAACCTGCGAACGGCCTTCCGTGAGGTTGTAATTGGTTTCGTTGCAATGATTTAAAATTTTGCACAGAGGGAAAGGATGTGGCAGCCGCTTTGCGGAAATTCCTCCGTTCTGTGGTGGAGCGGGACGCCTGGCCTCGGGAGAGGGTGGGTAGCCCGCTCCAAACTTATCGTCGGCAGGGCACTGCCGTTTTCCCCGGCACCTACCTAGTCCTTCTGTGCGAGCAAGGAAGCGCGCACGGCTTCCAGCTCTTTCTTTTTTGCTTTGTCCACGTCTGGGAATGAGAGATGGAGTTCGTCGAGCGCCTGGATAATCGCGGAAGCTACGATCAGCCGCGTAAACCACTTGTTGTCCGCAGGAATCACGAACCAGGGCGCGTGCTTCGCGGCCGTATTCTGGATCATCTCCTCGTAAGCTTCCTGGTAGTCCTTCCAGAAGCCGCGTTCGTTGACGTCGGCCATGGCGAACTTCCAGTTCTTTTTCGGATCCTCGAGCCGCTCGAGGAAGCGCTTCTTCTGCTCCTCTTTTGAAACGTGCAGGAAAAATTTTCGAATCATCACGCCATTTCGCGTCAAGTACTCTTCGTATGCGTTGATGTCCTCGTAGCGCTGGTCCCAGATGTGCTTGGTAATCAGTTCGTCGGGCAACCTCTCCGCCCTTAACAGGGTGGGGTGGACGCGCACGACCAGTACTTCTTCGTAGTAGGAGCGGTTGAAAATGCCGATCTTGCCGCGTTCAGGAATGCACTTTTGCGTTCGCCAGAGGTAATCGTGGTTCAACTCTTCATTGCTCGGTGACTTGAAGGCGTGAACGTCACATCCCTGCGGATTCACGCCGGACATGACGTGCTTGATCACCCCATCCTTGCCGGCGGCGTCCAGAGCTTGAAGGACGACTAGAAGCGCCCAGCGGTCTTGCGCGTAGAGTTTTTCCTGCAGGCGGCTGAGCACGCCTTCGCGTGCATCGAGAATGTTTTGCGCGTGCTGTTTGTTTTTGACGCCGGTCGTGGCAGCGGGGTCCCAATCCTTCAGTCGAAACTTCTCGCCCTTCGTAATGCAAAAGGGTTCTGCCAGGCGCGAGGCCTCTTTGATGAGCTTGTCGTGATTCATGGCTTCGGCAGTGTATTACAGACGTCGCGCTCAGAACAGCGTGCCGAGTCCCCATCCGAAGACGGAGAAGCGGTTGTGGACATGGAAGAGGGAATTGTCCGAGAGGGAAAAGAATCGGTTCATACGCAGAACATTTACGGCGTAATAGGCGCGAACGGGAACCTGGACGCCGGGCACGGTCCAGCGGAGCTCGATTCCAGCGGAGCCGTGAAGCACTCCGTTCGTAGCGCCAAGCAGGATTGGCTTTGTGGGGCCCAGCCAGTTGGGCAGCAGCAAGGCTGAGCCGAGGTCGAAGAAGGCGGCGGCCTCCGTCCCGCCACCGAAAGGAAAGCGGTATTCGGCGCTGCCCGCGCCAACGAAATTTGCTCCCGAAGGTGCAGCGGAATAGATCGTCACGCCGTTCGCTGCGCTCCTGGCTGTTACCGCGTACGGGCCGAGTTCCCCGGGACGAAGCCCGCGCACCAATTCATCGCTTGAAAAGAGCCGCGCGTAAAATGGCATGTCGCCGCGATAGCTGCCTGCACCGCTGAACGTCGTTCGAAAAGCCCATGCACGGGTCGGCGTGAAAAACGGGTCGCGGAAAATGCGGCCGTATTCGGCGGAGGAGCGGACCATGTTCTCGCCACCTCCGAGCCATCCTCCGGAAGCGGAATTCGCAAACAAAACGCGCTCACTTCCCGTGTCGCGGACCCAGCCGAGCCCCAGTGAGCGGCTGGAAGTCTTTGATCGAACGTCGCCGAGCGTCACGCCGGGCAGGTCCGAGGGAGAGGCGAGAGGATATTCGGTTGTTGCGCGCGAGAGGGTGAAGTTGAAACCTAGCGAATCGGTGTTGGTCAAGGGATAAGTCCAAGGGATATTGATCCCTTCGCTGTGGGAGGAGAAAAACGGCCCTTGAGCGCTGCGCGCGAACCGAGGACGAATAACATTATTAAACACCGAGAAGGCCAGCGAGGCTCGCGTGCCGAAGATTCCTTCCTTTGCCAAGCCGAGCAGGATCTGAAGACTCTCCGGGCCGCCGTCAAGTTGGGCCGAAAGAAGTTCCTCGCGATTCAGCAGGTCGAACACGGTGTAGGCGACGCCCAGCGTGCTGCCGAATTGACCGGTGCCTCCCGCCAGAGAGGCGCGCTGTTTGCCAATCTCTTCGAGGTGGATGGAGACGTTGGCGGTGTGGTTGGCATCATCGAGCTGGACGCGAATATCTTCCTTGCGGATCGGCTTGAAATAGCCCGTCCTCGCCAGCCGTAAGAGACCGGCTTCGAGAGCACGCTCATTAATAGGGCGGCCTTCGCATAAGAGAATTCTGCGGCGCACGTAGCGGTCGCTGAACTTGTGCAGACCAAACAATTCGATGCGCTGCACGATATACGGCGGTGAGTCACTCAAATCGAACGCCACGCGCGCGGTGTGATTCTCCGGGTTGAAAGTTCGCATCACCTCCACGGAATGGGATGTGGCGGAATCGAGTTCAGAAGTCCTTGATTGAACGCGCGCTATCCACAATCGCCGTAGCTTGTCTATCTGCTGCTCGGAAAAGGCGCCGCCTTGCCCTTGTTCGGAGGAAAGAGTGGGATTTCGACCGCGCTCTTTCGCAGCTTGGTGAAGAGCGTCGGTCGCTGCGATGGATTCGAAACGGTAAAAAGGGCCCGCTTCCACAGGAATAGAGATAGACAGTCCTGACAGCTCCGACTCACGCGGCCAGGGAAGCCATCGACGTGACGGTTCCTTGGACTGGGCGACTCGCGCACTGCCGATTCGCGCTTCCGGAAAACCATGGTTTTGGTAATACGTGAGGATACGTTGACGGTCTTCTTCAAACGCTTCGCGCGTGTATGCATTCTTGCCGCGCCACGAGGCGAGTGGTTTCCACGGCGCGATGCTGCGCATCTGCCCGCGCAATAATTTTGTGGAGACTTGAGGATGGCCATCGAAACTCACCTGGCGCACTCGCAGCAAGGGGCCATCGTTGATTTCGAATCGAACGGATGCCGTCGCGTTCTTCGCTTCCTCCCGACGGATTTGAACGCTCGCCCGCGGATGGCCAAGCTCATTCAGTCCGGTGCGAATCGCGAGGGCGATCCGTTGAAGCGCCGCCGGATCGGCTGGTTTTCCGAGCCTGGGAGCGAGTTTCTTGTCTTCCATCATTTTTTCGATCTGTTTCTGCGAGAGTAGCCGGGAGCCGGAATACTCCACCTTGGAAAGAAACGGCCGCTCCTCCAGATGAAAGATAAGAGCTATGTGGTTCTGGTTTTCGAACGCTGGACGAAGCGGGAGAGTTGGAGACGTTTCTTCCACCTGAATGGATTCGAACCACCCTAGCCGCGCGAGGGCGCGGAGATCTTTGTCGATTCTCGCGGCGTCGAATGGCTCGCCCTCGCGGGATCTCAACTGGGCTGCAACTGCGGCTGGCGCGATGCGTCGCAGTCCCGTGAAGCGCACTTCGTCAAGGATCGGGACTTCGGCCGTCTTGTGGAAATTGCCGCGAGGTTCGCAGGCTACAGCGCAGGCCTGTGCCCATGCAGGTGTTACAGCGGTCAGAATTGACCCAGAATAAATCGCAGCGATGAGCCAGCGCACCAGCATCTCTCCTTGCACCGAGGAGGATGAGTGAACGGATGACAGCCAACTCCACGGGGTTGTCTGCCTCGAAAAATCACTTGGGGCGAAAACTCTAGAAATGAAAGTGCCCTGGACCACTCCGCATTCACCGAAGCCATCCAGGGCACTTGAATTACACCGTTTAGCGCTGAATCCGCTTCCGCGCAACTCTTGTTATTCGCCGAGGACGGCCCCGGTCGCGGGATCCAGGAAAAGCCTGGGAGCGCGATGGTCGGTGTCGAAGTCGAACATCCCGTTCAACGTGCCGGCAATCGCATCCGCGGAGCCATTGCCAATACGGCCCAGACTCCAGTTGTCTTCGATAAAGCGAAGGACGGATGCTTGGTCGGTCACGCGATGATCCACGAAATTCTTCCGTGCGAAGGGAGAAATCGCCAGAAGAGGCTGCCGTGGGCCATATCCGCAACGCCCGTTCTGGATTGTTCCGTTCGCGTCGATTGCTTTCGGCGTTCCACAGTTACCAGGTCCGAGGAGCTGGTCATCGGTCACGTTGGACTGGTTCACGATCGGACCCATCACATGGTCGTACCAGCCGTCGGAGTCGTCGTACAAAATGATGATGGCGGTCTCCTTCCACTCGTCGGTCTGTTCCAGCGCGTTGACCGTGTTCACGAGGAAGATCTGTTCATCCAAAGGATCGGAGTAACCCGCATGGCCGTCCTGGATAGCGCGCGCCTTCAGGAAGCTCACCGCCGGCATGTTGTGTGCTTTGACGGCATCCCAAAAGTCTGTGATGTCGTATTCGTGGTTCGCCGCATCGCCTTGGTGGCCGATCATCGCTACTGAGGTGCGCGGTGTGTGGTTGGCATTCAGCGTGGATTGCCAGTACTGAAAAAACGCGTGGTGGGGGATGTAGTCGGCCGTCGTCAGTCCTGTCGTTCCCGTGGACACCGCCGCGCAATTCGCGAACCCGCCCATGAACGAGCCCCAAGTGACGCCCGCATTGTTCAACAGATCGCCCACGTTTTGTCCTGACATCGTGATTTGAGTACGCTTCGGATTCGAACACACGTCGCCCGCAGGATCCGGGTCCCCAACCACGGCACCGCTCGTCGCAGCGCCCGCGATATTTCCACCGGCCCCAAGGCCATTCGTTATGGTGGCCTCAAAGGTATTGCCCGCGACCAGGTTCAGCAGGCCCGGCGTCGACGGCCCAAAGGTCGTGCTGAAGGAGTTGTCGCTCATCGCAAAATGCTGGGCGTAATTCCACAGCGCGGTTACAGTATTGCCGTCGTAATAGCCTAGCGTGCTGTTCGGCCCGAGGTTTTTGTCGTTGCAGCTAAAGGGCCGCCCATTCGGGAGCGTGCCTGCGAAGCGGTCCATAAGCCCGCCGTGAAACGCAAACTGTTCATCTCCGTAAGCGTGGTCCTGGTCGCAGGTATTAGGGACGCTGCGATCGATTCGGAATGGATTCGCGCCATTGGGGTTGCTGGTGAGCAGTCCGGCACTCTCGAGGCTATTCACGCGCGGGGTACCGTCTTTCGCGCCACCAAAATATTTAGTGCCGTCATTATTTGCCTTGGCGTGGGGATAGGTCCCGAAATAGTGGTCGAAGGAAACGTTCTCCTGGAAGATCACGACAACATGCTTGATTGGCGTCTTCGTCGGGGAACCGTCTTGGCTTTGCGCAGATGCTGGGTACACAGGCAAGAGCGTCATAGCCGAGGCGGCCACAACCGCCACAGTTCTAGAAAGGCGATGATGCATGGGAAGTCTCTCCTTGGGATCCTCAGTCTTGAACCACAAATGCAAACACTGGGGACGGACGCACTCACGGGGAGGCGCGGACTCGAAGGCGTCGTGGCCAGTTTTTCCTGCGCATGAAGTTCTAAGCGGGTTTTGTTAGCGGGAGGTTAACGGCTGGTCAAAACTGATGGCGCAAACGGAGAAGCTGTATAGAATCGGTGCGCACCTGGAGCCATGAGCACACTCGCGCGCAAACTCCGCCTCGCCGATTATTTCGCGTTGGCATTTGGCACCATGGTCGGCGTCGGATGGCTAGTACTCATGGACGACTGGCTGGGACGCAGCGGCCCGCTTGGTGCGATTCTGGGTTTTGCCCTCGGCGGTGTTCTGCTGCTGCCCGTCGGCTACGTTTATGGCCAATGGGTGCAGCGGCTTCCGGACGCTGCCGGCGAGGCCGCCTACACCGCTCAGGTTTTCCCGCCGATTGTCAGTTATTTCACCGGGTGGATGATGCTGCTGGCGTACTTCATTGTGTGCCCGTGGGAAGCGGTGGCGGTCGGTAAGCTTGCGGCGTACATCTTTCCATCGTTGAATTCGTTTGAATTGTATCAGGTGGCGGGGCAACCTGTTTTCCTGCCGCGTCTGGTGTTGGGCGTCGGACTCACGGTTTTTCTTGCCGTGCTGAACTACCGGGGCATCCGCTGGAGCGCCAGTTTTCAGAGCTGGACGACGGCGATGGTGCTCCTTCTCTTCGTCCTCCTCTTGGGCATCAGCGCCGATCAAGGCGCTCCTGCCAATTTTCATCCCGCGTTCCGCACGACTCCCTTCGTATCGATCCTGCTTACGCTCCAGATCGTGCCGTATTTCATGACCGGATTCGAATCGGTGCCCAAAGTAGCGGAGGAAGCTCATCCTGGATTCCGCTCGATTGGATTTTTTCGCGCCATCATGATGGCAGTCCTCGTAGGTGCTGGCTTTTACGTCCTCGCCGTCGCCGCGGTGGCCTACGTTGCGCCTTGGCAAGGCTTGATCGGAAAACGATTCGCAACCGCGATCGCGTTTGAACAGGCGCTGGGAGCACGGTGGCCGGTCCGATTGATTTTGATCATGGCCCTCTTCGGGCTGTTTCAATGTTTCAACGGCAACTTCGTAGCCTCGAGCCGTTTGCTGTTCGCCTACGGCCGCCGAGGGACCATTCCTCCGCGCTTCGGCGAAGTTCACAAAAAATTTCTGACGCCTTCGGTGGCCATTCTCGGAATCACGGCAGGAACCCTGGCCGGTCTTCTTCTAGGTGACGCGCTCCTCGTTCCTGTCTCGGAAGTTGGCTCCATGGCGTCCGCCCTCGGCTGGCTGGCAACTTGCTTGTCGTTTTGGCTCGTAGAGAAGAGGATTTCTCTGCGCGCCGTGACGGGACTTGGGATCGTCGTATCGCTGTTACTTTTCCTCATGAAGGTGCTACCCGTAGTCCCTGGCCATTTTTCGCCCGCCGAATGGATTGCCCTCGGCGTCTGGCTTGCTCTCGGCTTCATCCTCCATCGCCGCCCCCGCTCCGTTACATAGTAGTGCGTAGCTTCAGCCTGGCCTCTTCCGATTCGAACGCTTGGGCACTGGTTGCACCCCGCCAGGGCAACTCTCGTCCCAACGAGTGAGCAAACTACCTCCAAATGTGTCTCGATGTGAACAGATATCCGCCTTCGTCTCTCTTAAAATAGTGCCTCAGCGGGAACCGGGGTGCTCTTCTGCGGACGAGTCACCCAGCTTCTTCTGACTTGGGAGAAAGCAATGGAAACTATATTGATCGTTCTACTCGTTTTGTTTTTGCTCGGCGGCGGGGGCTGGGGATTTTCCCGTTGGCGCAGGAACTAGCGCTTTCTTGGCGCGCGGTGAAGCCGAAGGACGCTTCGCCGGGCGCTGGAATTCAATTTCGTCAGAGGAGGCAACAAGATGAAGCCAAGTACTGAGAATGAGATCGCCGGCAAGGTTCACGAAGTGAAGGGCGCGATTAAAGAAAAGGTGGGCCAACTGACAAACGATCCCGACTTGGAAGGCGAAGGCACTGGCGAAAAGATAGGCGGGAAGGTCCAGAAGAAAATCGGCCAGGTGCAGAAAGTTCTCGGGGAATAGACTTTTTCCATGCAGTGGGATAGGCGGCGGTTTGGTTAGTTGATGGGGCTTGCCGAAGCAGCATTTAGAAGCCTATCGAGGGCGCAGCGGTCAAGAAACTAGCTATGGAGGACGGACGCGATGAGTCAGATTAAATGGACAAACAAGTTCACTGCATTTGCCGTGGGGGTTGGGGCAGGCGCGCTTCTTGCAATGCTTTTTGCACCGGCTTCGGGAGAGGATACGCGCGAATATCTCACCGGCACTTTGAAACAGGGTTTGGATGGTGCGGCATCGACAGGAAAGCGCTGGACCCGCCGTGCGCAAGATACGGTGGACGACGTGAAGGTCAAGGTAGCCGGAGCGGTTGAAGCTGGCGGAAAAGCATACCGCGCGGCAAGAGATGCCTGAGTTTTTCGTCAGGCGGTCCGTTCCTCAAGGCCGGCGATAGTGTCGAAGTCTGCTTTCCCGGCTGTGATATAGCAAATGTAGAGTTTCTCCGGTCAGCTGGGGCATTCGCGCCGGACCAGACCATTTGATGAAATCCCTCCTCCGTCTAACTGGGTGACGAAGGCATGTCGCGATCTTCCCGCCAATAGAAGTGTGATATCAGCCGCCCGCGAGCGCCGCTCTGCCGTACTGTATACTCAAGAGGGAGCCTTACTCTTTGCATCGATGATTCCTTTTCTCCATCTTGGGCCGCTCACAATTCCGACCTTCGGCCTCATGGTTGCCCTCGGCCTGCTGGCCGCCGCCTATCTCTTGCAAGCAGATTTTGACCGCCGCCGCGCCCAATTCCTAAAGAGCGGCTACCTAAAGAGTGGCGGCGAGCCGAGCCATCACGACGAAGGATTTCTTATTATCGGCATCGCCGGACTCGCCGGCTTGGTGGGAGCACGTCTGTACCACGTTTTGGAAAGCCCCCGAGAGTTGATAGCCGATCCCTCGGTACTGATCAGCCGATTTGGGTTCGCCTGGTTCGGCGGATTCCTCGCTGGTTTTGTTGCGCTAGTGTTTCTGGCGAGGCATTACGGGATTCCGGCGCTTGAATTCATGGATCTATGCTCGCCTGCAGCAGCGGTTGGATACGCCATCGGGCGCATTGGCTGCTTGCTCTCCGGCGACGGCGATTACGGCGTTCCGACGACGCTGCCCTGGGGAATGAGTTTTCCCAACGGCGTGGTTCCGACGACCGAGCGCGTGCATCCGACGCCGCTCTATGAGTTTTTTATCTGGCTGGCGATCGCGGCGTTCCTGTGGCACACGGGGAAGAAATCAATAAGTGGGGCACGGCCCAAGGGGGAAATCTTCTGCGGCTACCTCATTTTGACGGGTGTGGCTCGATTCCTGATTGAATTCATCCGCATCAATCCGCGATCGTTTTTCGGCCTTTCGAATGCGCAAGCGGCCAGTCTGGTGTCCGTCGTCATAGGCGTCGTTTTGATCTGGCGGACCAAGAGCAGTTCGCGTCTGCCAACCAGGTCCGCCTAAACTAAGGCTAGTCTAATCTAGACTAGCTATTGAGAAGTCTTCGTGGGGACATCCGGGGACCTTCGGATCAGGGAACTAGGCGAGTGCTAGAGCATCTGCCGCAAGACGTATTGCAGAATGCCTCCGTGATGGTAGTAAGAAACTTCCTCCGGCGTATCCACACGCGCGACTACAGAGAAGGTCTTTGCCTTTCCATCTTCCGATTTAGCACGCACCGTGATTGGCTTTTTCGGCGCCAGTGACGCCACGCCCTCGATCTCGAATATTTCGTGGCCCGTCAAGGCAAGGGATTCGCGGTTTTCTCCTGGCTTGAATTCGAGCGGGAGCACCCCCATGCCGACGAGGTTGCTGCGGTGGATGCGTTCGTAGCTTTCGGCGATGACCGCGCGCACGCCGAGCAGCCGCGTGCCCTTTGCCGCCCAATCGCGCGAAGAGCCGGAACCGTATTCCTTTCCGGCGATGACCACCAGCGGCACACCGGCTTCGCGATATTTCACAGCGGCGTCGTAGATCGACATCTTCTCGCCATCCGGAAGAAAAAGAGTCCACCCGCCTTCGGTGCCTGGGGCGAGCTGGTTGCGCAGGCGAATATTTCCAAACGTGCCGCGCATCATGACCTCGTGGTTGCCGCGGCGCGCGCCGTAGGAATTGAATTCATGTGGCTTCACGCCGTTGGCGATGAGGTACTTGCCGGCGGGCGATTCGACCGGAATCGAGCCGGCTGGCGAAATGTGATCGGTGGTGACGCTGTCGCCAAGAATGGCCAGCACCTTGGCGCCGTGAATGTCCGCAAGCGCAGGAGGCGCTTTCGGCATGTTTTCAAAAAACGGCGGCAGCTTGATGTACGTAGATTTCGGATCCCACTTGTAGATATCGCCTTTGGGAATGGGCATGGACTTCCAGTGCGCATCGCCTTCGAACACTTCGCTGTATTGCTTGCTGTATTGCGCCGTAGTAACGGAAGAACGAACGGTTGATTCGATTTCTTGCGGCGTCGGCCAGATATCTTTCAGATAGACGGGTTTACCCGCCGGATCGCTGCCGAGCGGTTCGGTGGTAAGGTCAAGGTCCATGCGCCCAGCAAGAGCGTAAGCGACGACGAGCGGCGGCGAGGCCAGATAATTCGCGCGAACCAGCGGATGAATGCGGCCCTCAAAGTTGCGATTGCCGCTGAGCACCGCAACGGCGATCAGATTGTTATCCTTGATGGCGCTGCCGATGGCCTCCGGCAGCGGACCGCTGTTGCCAATGCACGTGGTGCACCCATAACCGACCAGGTGAAAATTCAATTTCTCCAGATAAGGCGTCAATCCTGCGGCCAGCAAATAGTCGGTCACGACTTTCGAACCGGGCGCCAGGCTGGTCTTGACCCACGGCTTGACGTGCAAGCCGCGCTCGACAGCTTTCTTCGCCAGCAGGCCGGCTCCCAGCATGAGTGAGGGATTTGAAGTGTTGGTGCAGCTGGTGATGGCGGCTATGACCACGGCGCCGCTCGAGAGGTCAAACGAGTCGCCATTGTTTCGAACGGCAATCTTCTTGGCCGGCGTTCCTTCCACGACTTTCGTGAAAGATGCCTTAGCCTGGCGCAGCGCGACGCGATCCTGCGGACGTTTGGGACCTGCAACTGTGGCCTCAACGCTTCCCAGATCCAACTCCAGCGTGTCGTTAAACAGTGGAGGAGGCGTCTTATCGGTTCGAAAGAGCATTTGCTCTTTGCAGTACGCTTCGACAAGAGCGATCTGCTCCGCCGAGCGCGCTGTGAATTGCAGATAAGCGAGTGTTTCCGCATCAACGGGGAAGAAGCCCATGGTCGCCCCGTATTCAGGTGCCATGTTGGCAATGGTGGCGCGGTCGGGAACGCTCAGTGTGGACAGACCAGAACCGTAGAATTCCACGAATTTTCCGACGACGCCTTTTTTGCGCAGCATTTCCGTAACAGTCAAAACCAGGTCCGTCGCCGTCGCGCCTTCGCTCAAGCGCCCGTGCAGACGGAAACCAACGACTTCCGGAATAAGCATCGAAGAGGGCTGGCCCAGCATGGCTGCCTCTGCTTCGATCCCACCGACGCCCCAGCCGAAAACGCCCAGGGCATTGACCATGGTGGTGTGTGAATCCGTGCCTACAACCGAATCGGGATAGGCCTCAAACCTGTTGCCGTAAGGCATCGCACAGACGACCCGCGCCAGGTATTCCAGGTTCACTTGATGGCAGATGCCCGTGTCTGGCGGAACGACTTTGAAATTCTGAAACGCCGTCTGCCCCCAGCGCAGGAACGCGTAGCGCTCCACGTTACGCTGAAACTCCAACTCCGCATTCAGGCCGAACGCGTTGACGTTTCCAAAATTATCGACCTGCACGGAATGGTCGATGACAAGCTCGGCAGGGAAGAGCGGATTGATTCGCTTCGGATTACCGCCCATGCGTTGCACGGCTTCACGCATAGTGGCGAGATCGACGATCGCGGGTACGCCTGTGAAGTCCTGCAACAGGACGCGCGCGGGCATGAAAGCGATCTCTTTTTCCGGAGCACCAGGCCGCCAGTTGGCAAGCGCGCGGATGTCCTCGGCATGGACGAAGCGGCCATCCTCGCAGCGCAGGAGATTCTCCAGAAGGATGCGCAGCGAAAAGGGAAGCTTTGCCAGGTCGGCGACGCCCTGCTTTTCCAGAAACTCAAGGCGGTGAATATCGAAAGTCTGAGCCCCGACGTTGAGTTTGTCGCGTGTGCGGAAAGAATTGCCCGCGTTAATGGCCATCCTGACAGTCCTTTCGCTGTGATGCGTAGCCTTCCATCATAACCGAAATTGAATCCGAGCGCCGCGCAGCTATACTGGTATGGTCGTGAACATCGTTCTCATTTCGACCTACGAGTTGGGGAGGCAGCCTTTCGGGCTGGCGTCGCCTGCGGCATGGCTGCGCAAACGCGGCCACCGAGTCGTGGCGCTCGACCTTGCCCGGCAGTCCCTGGATAAGGCTGCGATTGGTGACGCCGAGCTAATCGCGATCTATTTGCCCATGCATACGGCCACGCGGCTGGCCGCGCAACTCATTCCTCAGCTTCGGAAACAGAATCCACGCGCGCATCTCTGTTGTTACGGCCTTTACGCCCCTATGAACGTTGACTACCTTCGCGCGCTCGGAGTATCCACGATTCTCGGCGGCGAATTTGAAGAAGGACTCATCGATCTTGCGGAGCGCCTTGCCGCGGATGGAAACTCAATCCCGCAATCGTCGGAATCCCTGATCTCCATGGCCCGGTTGCAATTCGAAGTGCCCGATCGATCGGGAATGCCTGCGATGGAAAACTATGCGCATCTCATCGTTCCCGGTTACGGCTATCGCATCGTTGGTTCGACGGAAGCGAGCCGCGGCTGCAAGCACCTCTGCCGGCATTGCCCGATCGTGCCGGTTTACAAGGGAGTGTTTCGAATCGTCAGCCGGGACGTGGTGCTCGAGGACGTTCGCCGCCAGGTGGCGGCCGGGGCGCAACACATCACCTTCGGTGATCCCGATTTCTTTAACGGCATTCGTCACGCGATGGAACTCGCGGAGGCATTTCATCGGGAATTTCCGGCCGTGACGTACGACGTGACGATCAAGATCGAACACTTGCTCAAATATGAGAAGCACTTGCCCGCGCTCCGCGATACGGGCTGTCTCTTTGTGATCAGCGCGGTCGAATCCGTGGATGATGCAGTGCTAGGGTTCCTCGACAAGGGACACACGCGCGAAGACTTTCTCCGCGTCATAAAAACATTCAACGAACTTGGCATGACGCTTCATCCGACTTTCGTGCCGTTCACGCCCTGGACCACCGTGGATGGCTACCTGGATTTGCTGCGCGTGATCGAGCAACAGGGCGTGATCGAAAATGTCGCGCCCATTCAGCTCGGTATTCGTTTGCTCATCCCGGAAGGCTCGCGAATGTTGGAATTGGAAGAAGTGCGTCGCCTGGTTGGGCTTTTCGATCCACAGTCGCTGGCATATCCCTGGAAAAACGCCGACGAGCGCGTGGACGCTCTCAGTGAAACCGTGCAGGAGATCGCCGCCGCAGCGGAGCGGCAAAAAGAATCGCGGCCGGCCACATTCGAACGCATCTGGAGGGCAGCGCACGCCGCAGCCGGACTGCCTGCTCCAAAGATCAGTCCACACGTGCGATCCCGGGCTGGCGTTCCGTTTCTCAGTGAACCCTGGTACTGCTGCGCCGAGCCAACCCGGGACCAGTTGGTCTCCATCGGCGCCCAGAAGCCACTGGTGAAAAATGCCGTCGCAAGCGCCGATGGCTTTGTTTGATCCCGGCGCGGAAACGCGGTTCTCTTGCTTTGTAAGGCCCGCCTTCCGAGGCGGGCCGCTCTTCGTGAATAATCTAGACTACCAATGACCGATCCCTCCAAACGCTTGCTGCTCTTTACCGCGAAACTCGGTTACCAAACGCGAAGTTTTGAAGATGCCGCGCACAAGCTGGGCGTGCAGCTTGTTTACGTCACCGATCGATGCCATCAGCTCGAAGATCCGTGGGGCGACCAAGCCATTGCCGTCCATTTCGAAACGCCGGAAGTGGCCGCTTACACCGTGATGGAAGCCCTTCGCGGCCAGGATGTCAGCGGAATTCTTGCTCTCGGTGACCGCCCCGCTGCCGCTGCCGCTTACGCTGCGCGCGGTCTGGGAGTCCGTTACAACCACCCTGCGGCCGTGGAAGCCTGCCGGAGCAAGCTGCGCATGAAAGAAGTCTTTCGAAATGCCGGGTTGTCTGTCCCGTGGTTTCGCAATCTTCCCATTGATCCCGCGCCCGAACCTGTGCTGCTGGGTACCTCCTATCCCTGCGTGCTGAAGCCCCTTTCGCTTTCGGCGAGCCAGGGAGTGGTGCGCGCGAACAATCGTGAGGAGTTTGTCGCGGCGGCTGCGCGGGTACGGCGGTTGCTCAAGTCCCCGGAGATTCTTGCCACGCGCGAGTCGAATCTCGATCAGATGCTCGTGGAAGGTTACTTACCGGGAAGGGAAGTAGCCGTTGAGGGACTTCTCACGGATGGCGTTCTGAAAGTATTGGCGATCTTCGATAAGCCCGATCCGCTCGAAGGCCCGTACTTCGAAGAGACGATCTACGTCACACCGTCACGGCTTCCCGAATCCGTGCAGCGCGCCATCGAGAAATGCGCGAGAGATGCAGCGCGCGCTCTGGGTCTGTCGCATGGACCAATCCACGCGGAGTTTCGAATCAACGACGATGGAGTGTGGCCATTGGAAGTCGCGCCCCGGCCGATCGGCGGTCTCTGTGCTCGGGCCCTGCGATTTTCGTTTGATGGGGCAAATGAACCGATCGGGCTCGAAGAGCTGCTCGTTCGTCACGCGCTGGAACTTCCCGGCTGGAATTCGCCGCGCGAACGAATTGCCTCCGGCGTCATGATGATTCCCGTCCCCAAGAGCGGGATTCTGGAAGGCGTCTCTGGAGAAGATGCCGCCCGTTCGATTCCGGGGATCACCGAATTGTCGATCACCGCCCGGTTGCACGATGCCATCGCTGCCTGGCCGGAGGGCTCGAGCTACCTGGGATTTCTTTTTGCGCGGGGAACCACGCCGGAGAAAGTCGAGCTAGCGCTGCGCGAGGCCCATGAAAAATTATCATTCACGATTACCCAAAGCCTGCCGGTCGAACATCCCGCGACACACCGAATGACGAACCAGGGGAACTAACCTTTTGCCTTGGGCGCAACGTATCCCTCGGGCAATTTAGCGCCTTCGCCGAAGAAAAATTGCTCCATCTGCTCTTCCATGATTTTCTGTGAGTTAGGATCGAGGGGATTCAGCCGGTACTCGTTCATTACCATTTTCGAGTGCTCCAGCCAGAGCTTCCAGGCGTCTTTCGAAACGCTCTCGAAGACGCGTTTGCCAATCTCTCCCCGCCACGGGATGCGATCCAGCCCGGGCAGATCTTTGTCAAATTTCACGCAGTGCACCATGCGCGTGCCAGGCTTCACTTCTTCGCTGGATGCCGGTGTTGGACCGCAAGATTCGTTCGCCATGCTCGTCTCCTCACGCGCGTTCTTTATACTCACCTTACTGCAACTTCGTGGAAATTCCTAGTTGCATGCAGCTTTTCCATGCCGGTCCGCGCAAGTCCCATCGTCTCGGAGACGGGGCCGTGCATAGTCCGCAACGAAGATATTGAAATAGTCAACACGCCAATAGTAGGATCAAGATTCAAAGAACTCCCAGGAGACACCTTGCCGCTACCCACGCAAGCGATATTTCCAGGTCTTCTTGAAAGCGCCTATCGGCGGGAGTTGCAGAACCTCTTTTCCAAGAATGTGCTCGCCCGGCTCTGGGCCAAAGACACTTCCCTGTGGCCGGCGGAAGATTACCAAGCGGAATCCATGGAGAGCAATCTGGGTTGGCTCGATTTGCCCGGGCAGTTAGGGCCATTGCTCGCCCGCGTGGTCGACCGTGCCGCGAAGATTGCACCCGCAGGCTTTGAACGCGTCGTCTTTGTCACCATGGGAGTCTCCAGCCTGGCGGCCGAAAGCATTTTGTGTCTACCTGCTGCAAGCCTCAGAAAAAGACCCTTCCTGCTCGATACCATCGATCCCGATTCTCTCCGCGCCTTCGATGAATTGCTGGACTTCGACACGACTCTCTTTGTCTTTGCCAACAAGTCAGGCGAACTCATCGAGACACACTGCTTGCTTTTGTATTTTCTTGAAAGATTGAAAATGATGGGAATCCATTTTCCGGCCCATCATTTTATTACCCTGGCCGAAGAAAATTCCTATCTGGGCCAGCTCGCCGGGGAATACGACTTCCTTGATAGTTTTCTTGATCCCCCGGGCATCCATGGCCGGTTTTCATCGCTCATTCATTTCAATTTTTTTCTCGCGGCGCTCTGTTGCTTTGATCCAGGTGACCTGCTCGCACTCACGCAATCGATGCGCGATGCCTGCGGTCCCTCGGCCCCAGGGGAAGCAAACCCTGCGGTATCGCTCGGTGCGTTTCTGGCAGCGGCGGAAATCGAGGGCCTGGACCGGCTGGTGTTTTTCACCAGCGACACCCTAGACCCTGTCGCGCGCCGGATCGGGTATCTCGTGGGGGCAAGTACCGGCAAGAAGGGTCGCGGAATCGTCCCAACTTTCGGACGCCCGTCCTACGGGCTTAAGATGCTTCAGCAGGGCTGCCTCGTCGTCATTCTCAAGATGGCTGGGGAAGAAGACCAGGAACTCGCCAGGAAACACGACGAGTTACGCGTAGCCGGCGTGCCGATGGTCACCATCGAATTGAACGGCCCCGAGGAATTAGCGGTCGAGCTATTCAAATGGGAGATTGCGACCGCGCTGGCTTGTTCGCAACTCGCGGTCGATCCCTTCCACGATCCAGACATCCGGGAAAGCAGGTCCAGGACCGTGCACATACTGGAGCATATCGCGACGAAGCGTGAAACTCCTGCGCCTGCCACGCGCGTGCGAGAAGGAGAAATCGAGCTATATGCCGAGGCCGAAACGCGCCAGCAGATCTCGGCGCTGAACATGACCGAGGCGCTGCGTACCTTTTTTGGCTTGCGGCATCCGCAAGGCTATATCGCGTTGCTGCCCTTTGTGGGTTTTGGGGAAGCCCCCAAAATAATATTCCGCCGGATTCGTGAGCGGCTCGAATCCACACTTGGGGTGCCGGTGCTGGTAACTCCTGATCCTTCTTATCTTCACACCATCGGGCAAGTCTACCAGGGCGGCCCCGCCAAAGGACTTTTCCTGCTGTTGACCGTGTCCCCGGCGAACGATCTCGCCATTCCAGGCGCGGACTACTCCTTCGGGCAGTTGCAACTCGCGCTCGCGCAGGGCGACTTCGAATCTCTTGGCCGCCGGCGCAGACCCGTAATACGATTGCATCTGTCGTGCGGGGCCGAACAAGGCCTGCTACAGTTGGAAACCGTCCTCAACAACGCGCTCAGGAAGAGGCATTTCGCTGCGCCGTAGATTTTGGGCCCCTTCACGTGCTCGCTAATCGCATAGTATGGCCGGAAGATAAATGTATTGACCGGAGGTGTTGCGCCCTTGGCTGAGATCACCACGTTGTTCTGGGACATCGGAGGCGTCATCCTCACAAATGGCTGGGACCGCGTATCGCGGAAAGAAGCCGCCAGCGCCTTTCGCCTGGATTGGGAAGAATTTCAGGACCGCCACGATTTTTCTTTCCCGGCCTTCGACTCCGGACAGATCACCCTGAATGAATATCTCGACCGGACCGTTTTTTATCGCCAGCGCGGCTTCACGCGCGAGGAATTCTCCGCCTTCATGTTCGCGCAGTCAAAGGAATACCCGGAGACGCGCGCAGTTCTCGATAAGGTAGCGAGTTCTGGGAAATACCTCGTCGGTGCCATCAATAACGAGCCGCTGGAGCTCAACCAGTACCGCATTGAAGCCTTCCACCTGCGCAAAGATTTTCTCGTTTTCTTCAGCTCTTGTTACCTTCGAACCCGGAAACCCGAGGAAATGATTTTTCGCGTGGCGCTCGAAGTCACACAGCGGCCGCCGGAACAGTGTCTTTTTATCGATGACCGGCCGCTCAACCTCGAAAGCCCGCGGCGCTTAGGGATGAACACGATTCATCATCAGAATGCGGACCAATTGCGTTCGGAGCTTGGAAAGTATGGGGTTGAGGTATAGTTTTGGGCGGACGCGGCATCAGATACCTGAACACGGCGCAACTTGGCGGAGGGAGAGTCGATGGCTGGCGACACGGGCGGTTCTGGTTCAGCGTACGGTGGCGCGGTTGAGCCTTGCACGGTAGTTCTCTTTGGCGCCTCGGGAGACCTCGCTAAGCGCAAAGTCATTCCCGCCATGTATGACCTGGCGATTCACAACGCGCTCGGAACACGTTACGCCATCGTGGGCTTTGCGCGCACGGCTACGTCCGAAGACGCGTTTCGCGCTGCCCTGGGTGAAGCGGCCAAGAGTATCTCGGAAGTCGGGCCTATCGATCCGAAACGGTGGAACGAGTTCGCATCCAACCTCTATTACAGTCCAGGAGATTACGCCAACCCCGAAGCATACACGCAGCTTGCCAAGCGCCTCGCGGAGCTGGATTCTTCAAAGAACATTGGCGGCAACCGTCTTTTCTACCTTTCCACGCCTCCTGAAGTTTATCCGGACATTGTCGAGCAGCTTGGCCGCGCCGGACTCGCTCGCCCCTCCTCGCCGAACTCCTGGGTGCGCATCATCATCGAGAAACCCTTCGGACGGGATCTGGCGTCCGCCAAGGCCTTGAATCAGATTGTCCTAAATGTTTTCGACGAGAAGCAGGTCTACCGCATCGATCATTACCTGGGCAAGGACACCGTGCAGAATCTTCTCGTGCTCCGCTTTGGCAACGGTATTTTCGAGCCTCTCTGGAACCGCAATTACGTCGATCAGGTTCAAATCACCGCCGCGGAGACGCTTGGCGTCGAGCGGCGCGGCGGTTTCTATGAAACGACGGGTGCGCTCCGCGACATGATTCAGAGCCACGTTCTCCAATTAACGTCGCTCGTGGCGGTTGAACCCCCCGCTTCGTTTGATGCCACCGCGGTGCGCAATGAAAAGTTAAAGGTGCTGCAGTCCCTCCGCCCCTTCGATTTGGAAATGGTCGCGCAATCGGTCGTTCGCGGACAATATGCTCCCGGGAAAATTGCGGACGCGCCTGTGCCCGGCTACCGCCAGGAGCCCAACGTAAATCCTGCTTCCAAGACCGAAACCTTTGTTGCCGCTAAATTATTGATCGACAATTGGCGCTGGGCTGGCGTTCCGTTTTATCTTCGAACCGGCAAACGCCTCAACAAGCGCACCACCGAGATCGTGATCCAATTCCGCAGCGCTCCCCATATCGTCTTCCGCGAAAAAGAGATTGAGCCCAACCGTCTGATCTTGAATATCCAGCCGGACGAAGGCATTTCCGTTTCCTTCGGCGCAAAGCGCCCGGGAACCGAAATGAGCATCGGCAACGTCACCATGAATTTCTGCTATCGCGAAGCTTTTGGAGAGGCCACGCGCAGTGCCTACTCCACGCTCTTGAACGACTGTGTTCGCGGCGATGCCACGCTCTTCGATCGCGGCGACAGCGTCGAGGCCGCCTGGTCGCTGGTGGACCCCATCATCGATGTCTGGAGTGCCGCCAAGAGCGCCACCGTGCCACAATATCCAGCCGGAAGCTGGGGACCGAAAGAATCCGATCTTCTGCTCGAACGTGACGGCAGACAGTGGTACAACCCGTAGCTGCTACAATTGGTTCATTAAATCGTTTCAGGAGATTCGGAGGGAGGGGACGCTTGATCCTCGCGGGAGACGTTGGTGGGACGAAGTGTAATCTGGCGCTTTTCTCGGAAAAACGCGGCACGCTCGCGCCCGTCTTCAAGCAGCGCTTCGCAAGCAAGGAGTTCGCGCAATTCGAGCGCATCGTCAAGGAATTCTCGCGCCAGGCGGCCGAACATCTGGGCAAGGAGCGCATCGTTGCCGCCGGCTTCGGCATTGCCGGACCGGTGATCAATGGCAGCGTGAGGGCCACGAATCTTCCGTGGATCGTCGATACCGCGTCCCTCATCAAAGAGCTGAATGTTCCGCACGTCGTTCTTTTGAATGATCTTGGCGCCACGGGCCATAGTATCGAGCATCTTCCTCCCGAAGACTTCTGCATCCTCAATACGGGCAAGCCCGAGCCGGGCGGAACCCGCGCATTGCTCGCGGCGGGCACCGGTCTTGGCCAGTCGATTCTAGTCTGGGATGGCGGCCGCTACCGCGTTGTGCCTTCCGAAGGTGGGCATTCCGACTTCGCTCCGCACACCGAGCAGCAGATCGAACTGCTGCGCTTCATGCGCCGCCGTTATCCTCAAGTTAGCTGGGAACTCATCCTCTCCGGCCGCGGCTTCCGCACCCTTCACGAATTCCTTGCGCCGAAGGTAATCCACGCCTCCTTCGAAGATCCCGACGCCGATCCCGCCCCGGAAATCACGCGTCGCGGTCTGGACAAATCCTGCCGCGTTTGCTCCGACACATTGGATCTCTGGACCGCCATCTATGGCGCCGAAGCAGGCAATCTCGCACTGAAAGTTTTGGCGCTAGGCGGCGTCTACGTCGCCGGCGGCATCGCCGTCAAAATCCTCGAAAAAATGAAAGACGGCACTTTCTTCCACGCCTTCAAGGACAAATGGAAGTTCGAAGGCCTCTTGAGCGACGTCCCCGTCTCCATCGTCCTCAACGAATCCGCCCCGCTCCTCGGAGCCGCCTACGAAGCCCTCGCCGCCATCGATAAGTAGCACCTCTTGGAGTGCGGGAGCTTGCTCCCGCTTTTCTGTCAGCCCTTCTCGCCCCGCCATCGCGGTTGTCCCCATAACGGCCCACCGCTCCACCCTCCTCCGAATTTCGTATTTGGGTTTTCCGAATTTCGTTCTTTCGCCTTTGCAGCTTTGACTGACCCCCACGGTCTTACCGGCCGCGTATAATGCAGGAATGCAACACCCTGAGCTTGTTATCGTTAAAACGTTTGGGAGCCGGCCCGAGGCGGATATCGCGAAAGGCGCGCTTGCGTCAGCAGGTATCGATGCGATGATTCAAGCGGATACAGCCGGCGGCATGCGCGAACACCTTGCATGGTCCGGGACCGGTTTTCGTTTGCTCGTGCGCGAGGACGACGCGCGGGCGGCACTCGAGATACTTACGCCCGCGAACGAGGCAAGCGTAAATGACGGCGAGGGGAAGTCTCCTATCCTGTAGGGCCCGCCTTCCGAGGCGGGCCGCTCCCCCATCGTCATGTACGCGCAACACCACGTTCCAGAATACTTCCGTGGGTGAGTCGACCTTGCTACGCTTACCCCAGTGGCCCTCCTCGAAGACAAATTCGGAGAATGGAAGCCCGTTTCACGCGGTGCGGGAATTGCCTGGCTCTGTTTTTACGCACTCTTCCTCCTTTACGCCTTCACCAACCGTTCCGGATTTCTCTTCCTGGATTTCGTCAATCTGATCATTCACGAAGGCGGCCATTTCTTCTTCAGTTGGTTCGGCAACACCATCATGATTCTCGGCGGGACCCTTGGCGAACTTCTGGTTCCACTCTCCTGCGCCATCTATTTCTTCTGGCAACGCGAAGCCACCGCCTTCGCTTTTTGCAGCTTCTGGTTCTTCGAAAATTTCCCCTACATCGGCACCTACATGGCGGACGCCCGCACCGCAGCGTTGCCCCTGGTCGGCTCCGGTGACTCCGACTGGGAAATTCTCTTCACCCAATGGGGCCTCCTCGCCCAGGACCAGAAAATTGGCGGAATCGTCCGCACCCTCGGCTGGCTCGGCATGCTCGCCACCATGGCCTGGCTAGCCTACCGCCTCCGCCACGACGCAGCACAAAGTAAGGCTCCGAAAATTCCTTTGTAGGGGCGCAGCATGCTGCGCCCGTTTGCCCGAGCGCCGCATGTGAAACTCTATCGCGCTCCGCCCGCCTTCCGAGGCGGGCCGCCCCTCTATCGAGGAATCCGCGGCACAAGCCATCCTCAGCCTCGCCGCCTGGCTTCGCGCCAACGCCAAGCGTCTGTGACGGCCCCGCCAAGCACTTCCAAATTACCTTCAACTTTATCTTGACAGGTATGGTACTTGCACGCTAACATTCCGTGTGGTTGCTAGCCGCCACTCTGACCGTTCCGCCCCCGCGTTCCTCACTTCCCGCAACTTCACATGTAACAAAATTTCCCGTCGTCCATCCTCTTTCAATTCAGCAAGTTACAAAATGCTTTTCCCGCAACTCCTTTGCTTTCAAAACGATCCATCTTTCATGGGGGGTGTACTACCCTCTGCTTGCTCTGCCCCACGACCGTCATCCCCTCGACTGCCTATCCCCCATTCCCTATCCCCTTTGTATTCACATTCTTCCGCACTCTTTTGCACTCATCAAAACTCAACTCTTTTCTTTTCAAGCGATTCCGCACTGTGCGTCGAAAAACGGCCCGCGGTGGGGTATTCCCACCGATGCCCACGAGGATCAAAATGAATCTGGCAAGGACTAACTCCATTTCCAATGGCGAGGCTTTGAGTCGCCGTCAACATTGTTCCATCCGCGGCGAGGCCTCCCCTCGCCCGCGATTCGCCTCTCATCCTCACTGTTTCTTGGTAAACTACATCGTTCCGATTCTTTACAGTTGCTGGCCCTGCGGGACACTTATCCCATTCCGCGCCGAGGCCAAGGAGCTAGGTATGAGCAGCGCCGTAACCACCCAAGTCTCC
>Ga0207134_1024_pt2 | contig 43553 bp, 37 predicted proteins | sample Alteio_BWMinHeat_12_FD_153527 | JGI IMG/M metagenome (GOLD analysis project Ga0207134, IMG submission 153527) | Enriched cells from forest soil in Barre Woods Harvard Forest LTER site, Petersham, Massachusetts, United States -... | ecosystem: Environmental > Terrestrial > Soil > Temperate forest >... | reverse complement strand
TGGCTGTGCTCTTCTTCGCTTTGCGAGAAAAGATGATGGTATTCCTTGAGCGTGGAGCCGCAGCCGGCGGCGTTGGTGATGATGGCGTCGAAGTCTTTGCGAAGAAATACGGAGAGATTTTTTCGCGCGAGTTCGCGGGCGGCGTCGCGAACCCCGGCGTGCGCCGCGAGCGCGCCGCAGCAGCGCTGGCCACTGGGGACGACGACTTCGCAGCCGTTGGCGGTGAGGACGCGGATGGTGGCTTCGTTGAGCTGTGAAAAAGTGACGTTGGCAACGCAGCCGGCAAAGAAGGCGACGCGGGCGCGGCGCGGACTGGCGGCAGGAAACGCCCAGCCGAGACGACGAAAGAAAAAATGGTCGTCGATACGCGGGAGGAGACGTTCGCGCTCGGCGAGACGGAGAAGTTTCAGGACGCCGATGCCGCGCGCGATGGCCTGTAGGCCGGAGCGTTGATAGAAACGCAGAACGCGTGCGGCGTCGATGATGCGGTGCGGATCGGGGAGCAAGTGCCGGAAAACGAAGTTGCGCGTGACGCGAGCGAGCCAGGAGCGGGGATAGTCGCGCTCGATGCGCGCGCGGGCGTGCTCGACGAGTTTTCCATATTCGACTCCGGAGGGGCAGGCGGTCTCGCAGGCGCGACAGTCGAGACATTTGTCGATGTGGTCGACGAAGGAATCGGTGATGGGTTGTTGGTCCAATTCGACGTGAATCATTTGATGGATGCGGCCGCGCGGCGAATCGGCTTCCAGGTTCCAAAGGCGATAAGTGGGACAGGCGTTGAGGCAAAGGCCGCAATGTATGCAGCGGGCGTAGTCCTCGAAGATGGGGGCTGGGCCGGGGATAGGGGGCGGGGACATTTTGGGTTCGGTGTGAAGGAACGATGATAAGGCTGCCGGGGCCGCTTCGGAAGTGCCACGTGGGTGGATTGAGGTAACTTGTGACTGACGACTCGTGGCTCCCGGTCGTGAGGGGAAGACCAGAGGGGTGCCGAGCCTGTGTGGCAACTACAAGTCGTGCCACGAGTTGTGTGTGGCCGACCAACTAGTCTCAATGTGTTGTGGTCGCGGCAGCCAAAAACTCAGTACCGGCACAGGCTCGGTAGCCCCTGCTTGCTCTCCCTCACACGAGCGCGATCCCTTCGCCTCTATATCTCGTCTACTATCCCCTTTCCTTTCATGTTCTTGCGGCCTCTTTTGCGTTTTTTTGGACTCACCAAAAACTCAACTCCTTTATTCTGAAACGATTCCGCACTCTCTACCAAAAACGCGCGGAGGGGGTATGGTCACGATGCTTATTCCTAAGCCGAAACTCCAATCTTCTTTACCTCGCCTCCTCTTAACAGCCACCCGTCACCAACCACCAGTCACCAAACGTTGTATCATTCCATCGTGAACATCCTCCTGAACGAAGTCGAATGTCGCGTCCTGGGCTCCCTCATCGAAAAAGAAATCACCACGCCCGAATATTATCCGCTTTCGCTGAACGCCCTCGTCAACGCCTGCAACCAGAAATCGAATCGCGATCCCGTCATGAACCTGGACGAAACTGCCGTCCGCCAGGCCTTGCATTCGCTGGATGGACAATCCCTTGTCCGCTACGTCAGCGCCGCGGACAGCCGCGTGACCAAGTATGAGCACCGACTCCAGGAAGCCTTCAACTTCTATCGTCACGAGGTCGCCATCCTCTGCGTCTTGTTGCTGCGCGGCCCGCAGACGCCCGGCGAACTCCGCACCCGCGCCGAGCGCATGCATCCTTTCGACGACCTGGGCGCAGTGCAATCCAGCCTGCAACACTTGATGAAGCGCGAGCCTCCGCTGGTCAAGGTTCTTCCCCGGCAGCCCGGCACCAAGGAGGCCCGCTACGTACATCTTTTGTCCGGCGAGGTAGAGGAATGGGATACTAAGTCCGTAGCGGAGCCACAACTCGCTCCCGGGTCCGCCGACGGAGAAAGGATTGCTCACCTGAACAAGGAAGTTGCCGCACTTCGCAACGACGTTGCCGACTTTCAAAAGGAGATTGCGGACCTGAGACAAGAGTTCGCCCAGTTCAGAAAGCAATTCGAGTAGGAAGCACTCTTCTTGTAGGAGAGCCACTCTGTCGGCTGCACTCGGCAGGCTTCTTGTGTTTGCACCGCGTCTTGGCACTTAACAGGGATTTGTTACGGATGGATGCGCGCCGCCCAGCCGCCGCCGGGTGCCAATTTGATTTTCAGTTTCGTGGAATTGTTGACCTGCATTTTCACTTTCTTATAATCACTGGCCATGCGATCGGCGTTTACTCCGTCCTGATAAGCATCTATCGAAAAATTGCCTTCGGGCAGGAAGGAAAAATCAACTTCCAATTCACGCGCGATCCAATCTGTCATCGCGCCCACATACCAGTCGTTGCCGTTTCTTCTTGCCACCAAAACGTATTCAGCGATGCGGCCATCGAGGACTTTGGTGTCATCCCAGACGGATGGAACTGGAGCAAGAAACTCCATGGCCTCCGGTTCGCGCAAGTAATTTGAAGGGCTGTCGGAAAGCATCTGCAGGGGGCTTTCGAATACCACGTACATCGCGAGCTGATGGCAGCGAGTGCCGAGCGCCATCGGCTGCTGGTGGATTGGTGCAAAGGTGGTTCTAGTGGCGTTCCGTATCGCTCCGGGCGTGTAGTCCATGGGGCCGAGGAACATTCGTGTAAAAGGCAGCGTGACGTTGTGTTTCGGCTCGGAGTCGGCGCTCCATTTGCTCCATTCCATCCCGCGAACTCCTTCTCCACTGATCATGTTGGGCCACGTGCGGGTCATGGTGACTTGTTTCTGTCCGCCGTGAAAATCGACCAGCATTTTGCGCTTGGCGGTTTCGCGGCAGACTTTATGATAGAAGTTGATCAGCAGCTGATCGTCCCGCTGCATGAAGTCGACTTTGATTCCCTTGATGCCCCACTTCGCATATTGATCGAGAGCGGGGATCAACTGATCGTCGAGCGACTTCCAAATCACCCAAAGAATGATTCCCACGTTCTTTTCTTTGGCGTAGGCAGTCAGCTCCTGCATATTGATTTCGGGAACGACTTCCAGCACGTTTCCAAGTTTGTACCAACCCTCGTCCAAAATGATGTACTGAAGGCCATATTTGGCGGCGAAGTCGATGTAATACTTGTAGGTCTGGGTGTTGATTCCCGCTTTGAAATCCACATCGTAAATATTGTTGTAGTTCCACCAGTCCCACGCGACCTTGCCCGGCTTGATCCATGAGGCGTCTTGCAATTGCGACGGCTTCGCCAACAACCACACAAGCTGGTTTGTCAGCAGGTCTCCGTCCTTCTCAACGATTCCCACGAGCCGCCAGGGAAAAGTGCGAGTGCCGGAAGTAACTGCGATGTACTCAGCTGCCTCAACGACCCTGAAATCCCGGTCCTTCTGCAATTTTTCTTTTAGCGGGTAAGGAGGGAACGTACCGACAAGTCCGAAGCCGCCGGTGCCGCGCAGCCACATTCCCGGATAATCTTCCACATCCGATTCCGCGATCGCGAGTTTTGCGCCTTCTCCGGCGTCCGCAACTGCGGGCATGGTTGCGATGAACGCCGGATCGATTTCGCGCAAATGTTGCGGAACATATTTTCGCTCGTTGTGCGAAAACATGCTGTCTTCCTGAGGATAATAGACGATGAAATCTCCGGGGAAAGTGAACTTAACTTCTTCGCTGAAGACTTTCACCTGCTGCTGAGGAAGCGACGTTTCGAATCGGTAGGCGGCGCCTTCGTTGTAGGCCCGAAAGGCAACGGCGTAGCCACCTTCCATTTCGAGGCGCAATTCATTGTAGTTTTCGCGAATACGGGCAAACTTCTGACGCACCGGAGGCTCAACGGTCTGGTCGTAAGCTAGTTTTTTTGCGGCGAGGACTTTCGGGTCTATCCCCAGCGTCTTGTGGTCGACGTCGAGAGACAGAGTGCAATCCTGCAGCAAAGCGCGGCCTTTCAGGAGCACGTCGTAGCGGAGGTGTTGGGCGGTGCGGATTCTGATTTCGATCCTGTTGTCAGGAGAGCGCAGGTCGTAACTCGATTGCGCAGCGGCTGTACCAGCCGTGGTCAGCAAGGCGGAAAGCAGGGCTAGCAAGGGCAGCGACCTTTTTTTCAGACTATTGACCACGCCAGTCTCCTATCCGATAGGACTGTTGCAATTTGCCTGTCCGGCGGGCAGGCCGCGCCACTTTACGTTCTAGGCGGAGCTTTGTAAAGCGGATGAAACGAATCACTGGAGGCTCACCGGACGACCAGCCCAGGTGATAACCGGGTGCGAGACGCGATGCCCCAGGGGACGGTGGAACCCCAACGGTGTGAAATGAGGAGTCCCCTTCTCCAGAGATAAACCCATACAGACCATACAGTTACCTGTCCTTGGTGTTTGAGTACTCCAGTTCCATGGGTCTCGCACGATTCTGGTGGATTTTGCCCCGCTGAGCTAGAGGTCTGCTATTCTCACTGAAACATGGCCCGCAACTCAGGTATTTACCTGATGGCAGTTGCAGGGCTTCACCTGCTTGTAGGGGCAGGTGGGTCATGGTACTTGTTGCAAATCTGCAGGGGGTTCAAGCAATCCGTCTTTACAAGTTCAAGCCGTACAGCGCAAGGAGAATCGATTCATGTCCAAACGAGAGAACACTTCAAAGGACTCGGAGGCACGGGGCGGTCCAGGGGTGGAAATAGTGCGGAGTGAAGCGCCGTCAGAACTTCTTCGCGAACTCGTGGCGCACCTTCGGCAAAACCGAACGCAGTTGCGCGAGGAATGGGTGGTGCGCATCACGGAGACGCGCCTGCTGACGGCGATGACCAAGGAAGAGATCTTCGCGGAAGCAACTTCGGTGTACGACAGCTACGTGGAGGCCCTGGAAACCGAAGCATTCGAAGCGCTGCAGGCTTACGCGCGCAATCTGTCGGAACGCATCATTCCGCGAGGCGTGGAAACGCACGAAGTCGTGGGAATCGTTCTGCTGCTGCGCGACGTCCTGGCGCGGTCCCTCTTCGCAAAGTACCAGACGGATTTCAAAAAATTGAATCGCATCCTGGACGCGTACGAGCCAGCCGCGAACCGCATCGCGAACACCGTGGCAGTAGGTTTCGTGCAAGAGCGCGAGCGCGTCATCCGGCAGCAACAGGAAGCAATCCGCGAGCTCTCGACGCCGGTGCTGCAGGTCCGCGAACGATTGCTGATTCTGCCAATCATCGGCGTGATCGATCCACAACGCGCCCGGCAGTTAACGGAGCAACTCCTGCGGGGCATCCGTACGAATCGCGCAAAAGTCGTGGTGATCGACATCACCGGTGTGGCGGCCATGGACTTGACGGTAGCGAACAACTTGGTGCAAACGGTGGAAGCTTCGCGGCTGCTTGGCGCGACGGTGATCGTCACGGGCCTTTCGCCGGAGATTGCCCAGACGCTGGTGACGATCGGCGTGGACCTGGGCAAGATGAACACGGTGGGCGACCTGCAAGGCGGCATCGAACAGGCGGAAAGACTGCTGGGATACAAAGTGGTGACACTGGCGGATCCCCGCCAATCTTAACGGAAGAAGGGCTACGTGGAAGTCCCCATTCTGAAACAGGGAGAGGTCTTGATCGCCACGTTTCAGGCGGCCCTCTCGGACGCGGACCTGGAGCACCTACGGCGGGGCCTGGTGCAGCAGGTGGTCAGGTTTCGCTCGCGCGGGGTCATTGTGGACGTGACGGCGATGGACGTGATGGACTCGTTCGCCTCTCGGACGCTGCGGGAGATCGCACACATGATCCGGCTGCGCGGAGCGGAAACAGTGATCGTGGGGATTCAGCCGGAAGTGGCATTTGCCATGGTTCAGCTTGGACTGACGCTAGAAGGGGTTGCGACGGCGCTGGACCTGGAAGAAGGTCTGGCGTACTTGATTGAGAAATTCAAGAACATAGACTGAGAGAGACACTGTGAGGGCGGGAGAAATCCGGGTGGCCATCAACTCGGACCAAGATATTGTAGCAGCCCGTCAGAAAGGCCGCGCTCTCGCAACCGAACTTGGCTTTTCTACGGGAGACGCCACGCTCATCGCCACGGCGATTTCCGAGCTGGCGCGCAACATTGTGTCCTACGCCCGCAAAGGTGAAATCAGCCTGAAAATGGTCTATGGGTCGAGCCGCCAGGGCATCTTGATCATCGCTTCCGATAACGGCCCGGGAATCCGGGACATTCGTCAGGCAATGCGAGATGGCTTCTCGACATCGGGAAGCCTCGGACTGGGGCTGCCGGGAGTGCGCCGCCTGATGGACGAGTTTGAAATTACCTCCGAACCAGGCCAGGGGACGATCGTGACGGTGAAGAAGTGGAAACAATAAAGGCACCGCTGGTGGAGTATGGCGTGGCGAAGTTCGTTCTCCCGGGTCAGGGTGAATCGGGCGACCAGCATTTGGTTTGCTGTAACCACACTGGAATTCTGATCGCGGCAATCGACGGAATAGGGCATGGAGAAGAAGCTGCCAACGCGGCGAACGTGGCGGTTTCCATTCTCAAAGCGGGAGCGGACGAACCGGTCATTTCTCTGCTAAAGAGCTGCCACGAGGGGCTGCGCTGGACGCGGGGTGTCGTGTTGAGCCTTGCCTCCATTGACCCGGAGCATGGGTTGATGACGTGGGCCGGTGTCGGCAATGTGCAAGGAGCATTAATGCGCGCCGGCGCCCAAAAGGGAAGCGTGCAGGAAGTGTTGCTGCTGCGTGGCGGTGTCGTGGGTTCGCAATTACCCGCGCTGCAGGCCGCGGTGCTCCCCGTTTCGAAGGGGGATACTCTGATATTTGTTACGGATGGGATTCGAGGTGAATTTGCCGAAGACCTCTCCGCGCTGGAATCCCCGCAAAGAGCCGCGGAGAGAATTCTGGAACGTCACTGCCGGGGAAATGATGACGCGCTCGTTTTGGTGGTGAGGCTAACCGGAGTTCACCCATGAAGACGGCAACGAAACGGAGAGGGAAGACGCCTGCAAATTTTGAAGAAGAATACCGCTCGGCGTTTGGGGAATACACGAGGAGCGGCGGCGAGGCCGCGCTGGGGCGGGCCTACGAGCTGGGGCGCCGCGCCATCACCGAGAAAAAGAGCTTCATGGAAATCGCATTCATGCATCATCAGGCGATCCACGGGATGCTTGTTGAGGCGCAAGGAGCGGCGCGGCACCAGGAGTTGCTGAAGGCGGCTGGAGATTTCCTGGCAGAGATGCTCTCGCCTTACGAAATGGCCCACCGCGGAGTGCAAGATGCGATCGCGGCGTTGCGGCGTCTCAATGAAACGCTGGAGGAAGAGATCAAGCGGATCGCGTACGCCGTACACGACGAGGCCGGGCAGCTTTTGGTGGCCGTGCATCTTGCGCTCGCCGACGTCGCGCGGGAATTGCCGGAACGTCACAAAGAGCAGATGGGACGGGTTGAAGAATTACTCAACCAAGTTGAAAAGCAGTTGCGGCGGTATTCCCACGAGCTTCGGCCAACGGTTTTGGACGATCTTGGATGGATTCCGGCGATCCGCTTCCTGGCCGAAGGGGTTTCGAAGCGCGCCAATCTGCCTATCCATATCAAGGTGGCATTTGCCGGGCGGCTCCCCAGCACAACCGAGGTAGCGCTCTATCGAGTCGTCCAGGAAGCCTTGACCAATGCGGTCAAGCATGCAAAGGCAAGCAATATCTGGGTGCGCGCGTGGCGAGACGAGTTCGTGTTGTGTTGCTCGATCCGGGATGACGGTGCGGGTTTTGACGTTCGCGCTCTTCAAGCAGTGGGCTGCCGGAAGGGGTTGGGCTTGATCGGGATGCAGGAACGCTTGAGTGCAATCGGCGGAACGGTGCGCATCGAATCGCACCGGGGGCGAGGAACTGAACTTTTGATTCGACTTCCAATGGAGGATACATATGCCAATTCGCGTAGCGCTCGCTGATGATCATGTCCTGGTACGCCAGGGTTTGAAATCATTGCTCGAGCGAGAAGAATTTAAAGTCGTTGCGGAAGCTGCTGATGGACAGGAGGCGGTGACCCAGGCGGTGTCACTTCATCCGGACATCGCCATCATGGATATCAGTATGCCGATGCTAAACGGGATAGATGCAGCACGGGAACTCGGCCGTTCCTGTCCGAAGACGAAGGTGATTCTGCTCACGCAGCACGAAGAAGATCAGTATATCCTTGAGGCCCTGGAGGCTGGGGTGAAGGGATATGTGCTGAAAAACCAGGTGGCGAGCGACCTGGTACACGCCATTCAGCAAGTTTCACGAGGTATGTTCTATCTGAGCCCAGGTGTCTCCCGGACAGTGATTGAGGCGTACCGAACGAAATCGGAGAGGCCTGCAGATCCGCTGACTGCCCGCGAACGCCAAGTGCTGCAACTGATTGCGGAGGGAAAGTCGACGAAGGACATTGCTTCTCTGCTAGACATCAGCGTGAAAACGGCCGAATCGCATCGATCAAGACTTATGCGGAAACTGGATATCCATGAAACGGCTACTCTAGTACGCTACGCGGTCCGTCGAGGCTTGGTACAAGCCTGAATGGCTGAATTTCCCGTTATTTGGTCTTTGTTAAATCACTGAGCCCACTGGCGCGTGAATATGCGGGTGTTGTCTTGCCGCAGAAGATTGTTTCGAATGGAAGACGAAGTATTCTTTGGCCATCCCGGTGTCGTTGTGAGTTTGTCGAATCTTCAGCTCAACAGACCTAACCGACCAATCAGTCCGATATTCACTTGGGGCCGCTAATTACAACCTGTAGTGAGCAGGCCGCGATATTGCCTCATGGCCTCGGCATTTCCTTTTTTCGAGGCCGCAGAAAGCAGGACACGAGCTTGTTCGCAGCTTTTGGGCACGCCGTTTCCTGTCAGGTAAAGCTGGGCGAGTGCAATTTCCGCCGTCGTGTTGCCCTCGGCTACTGCTTTCCAGAGTTGCTGTGATGTTGTGGCGCTGTTTCTCGCACTGATCGCGTGGCGCAGAGTTTGCGGAGCGTTCGGCCGTTCGGCGGCAGGAGGGTTTGCCGGCGGAGAATTTTCCGGCAGAGGCCCGACCGTGGAGGGCAGGGGAGAGCTTTCCAAGGTTTCGCTAGAAGATGTCTCCTTACTCGACTCGCCGGCGACCGGGCGGTCGTCCTGAACCGGGCTTGCGGGCAGTTCTGGCGTCGCGTCCGGCGAAGGTGGCACCGGCTGATTTATCTGCACCAGTTTCTTTCCGAGCCGTATCAGCGAGCCAGCGATTCCCGGGCGAAAATTCTGTAGAAACACGAAGATCATCAAAGCGAAGATTGAAATGAGAATTCCCGTGGCGGCCCCACGCAAGAATTGCGGCCGAGATAGAGCCATTTGCGGATCGCGTGCAGCCGATTCCGGCGGGAACAAAGTCGTTGGGAAAGCGTAGATGCTGGAAGCCCGGGCGGCGGGAATCATTGAGTCAGGAGGAGGAATGTGGTGCCCGAAAGAAGAATGGAGAGCCATCTCGTCTCTGGCCCGCTGTTCCTGTCTTTTCATTCCGGTTAATTCATCAGGATTCAAAAGTTCTTTGTTTGCTTCAAGGATTGCGGGCGCGGCTTTCTGACTCAGCCAGACACGCACCCGTTCGCGAACATCGGGGGCAAGTTCCGCAAAGCTCAAGCCACCAACCTTTTTCAATTCATCCGTCCAGACGACTTGGCCGGCGGCGATGATCCGTTCGTGGGTGCTCGGCACGATAGTGAAACGGAGCGTGCCCGTCTGATGGAGGGGAGCGATGGCGAAAAAGGAGATACCACCCTCCGAGGCGTTCAAAACGATGCCCCCGTTCTCCGGCTCAAAATGGACGTAGGTGAGTTTCTCCGGCTGCTTCCTGGGTTGATGGCGGCGCTCAGTTTCCATTGCGAATTTGGGCGTTGTTGACTTCCAATGTTGGGCTCAATTCGTCTGCCCGGAGAAGCGGCGACGGGACCGGTGAGCCGGGCGGGGAAGGACTCCGTGAGAAAACTTTGCGGCTCCATCGAACATGGGTTGCCAGCGAGGCGCCCCACGATCGGCGTGCAAGACGTGATTGATCCAAAGAATCATATCATTCACGCGATGTGCAAGTGTACTTGTTTTGCGGACTGCACTAAGCCTTCTTTCTCTGAAGGACTCGCTTGCCGAGGGTGCCGGCGAAAAGCGGTAGATCGAGAAGTCCGGGCAGTGGATCGTCCCAGGCAAAAATGGCAGACTCCAGGGGCCTTCGCAGTGACCGCGCATAATCCCGAAGTGAGAGCCGGCCGCTCAGGATTTCGCGGATCGCTACCGACATATCGCTGCTCATGTGCATCCAGCGCTGGCCGGCGCGCCCGTGCCGTTGCGAGAAAGATTCGCCCCTGAGTAGGAGCCAAAGGAGGTGAGGGAAGTCAACCCCACAGCGCCTGGAAAGTGTGTGCCAGCCCCAAACGCGCGGATTGATGTCGATAACCTTACATTGACCGTCCCGCGGATCTTTCTTGAACTCGATTTCTACAAGACCCGTGAAGCGCAACGCTTTCAACAGCCGCATGGAAGGTTCGATGACCTGTGGCTCATCCACTGTTTCGACGTAGGTGCTGAATTGCCCGAAGTCCATCGGGTACTGCCGAGTGCGCCTTGCGACAATGGAAGCGAGGGGCACACCGTCTTTGCAAAGAGCGGCGTAGGAGAACTGCGATTCACCGCCTCCTGGCACCAATTCCTGGACGATTAGGTTTTCTGGGGCAATCAGAGCGCATGCCTCGTCATAGCGCGCCAGCAAAGAAGAACGATCATCGATCCGCCAAGCTTTGGGGACGGCAAGACTGCCGGGTTCCATCCTGAGCGCGGGCTTAAGGATCAAAGGGAAAGAATGGTCGAGGGCTGCGAGTTCTTCGCGGGTGTTTGGAGCGGCGGCCCAGGGTTGATGAACGCCGAGGTCGCGTGCAAGACGATGCAGCAGCCGCTTGTCGCAGGCCCAGCGAAGTTCTTGCCAAGGAGGCACCGTAAGCCGATAGTGACTGGCCAGCGCCTCATGGTTGCGCGAAACCAGAGTGACAGCGTAGTCGTCGGTGGGAAAGAGCACCCACCCGTTAAGATAATATTTGTCCGCCAAGTCCAAGAGGAAGTCGATTTGTCTGCGTTCGTCCTTGGGTGGCCAGGAAATGTTGCGGCAAACGTATCGAGAGGTTGTTGCCACCAGATGTCCACCCTGCTTGATGACCCAAACAGGAATTCCACGACGACCTAGGCTGCGCACCACACCGAGACCTCGGTAGTCCGCACCCATGATCAACGCGCCGGTGGCTCCGGCGGGGACGCCGACGCAAAGATTCGAAGAAGTCAACGTCTCCGGAAGCGCCGCTGCAGCTGACATAGCTGCCTACGAGGCGGCGTGATTCGACGTATTGCGAAGGATCTTGCGCGTCAGCTCACGGGCGGCGAACGCCGAGCCAGCGACGAAACGCGACAGCGGGCCAAAGCTCCAGGCGGCTGGGGCGCCCAAGAAGTGCAGACCGGGAACGGAGGATTCGAATCCGACGTCAAGTTGTGGATAGCCACCGATTTGACGAATCGATGAAAGCAGTTTCCCGGTGAGGAACGGATAGCGGGAGATGTCCACGCGGTAGCCAGTCGCAAGCAGAACGTGGTCGACGCGCCGCTCACTGCCGTCAGCCAATTTAAGAATTACACGGTCGCCGAGCGTTGCGGTGGAAATGACTGCACGTCCCGTCGAAATTGGAAAGTGTTGGCATCGCGGTTTCAACCAAGCGGCACCCGCGGGCCGGATGGCGCGCACCGCAAGGCGGTTCTGCACCAAACGGGGCAGTCGCCGGAACAAATTTGGACGTGCCACGAGGTGGCTAACCCCGGCTTGGCCCACGTCCGGTGGCGCGTAGAGCATGCGCGCGATTGGCCGGCAGGTGTGCACCCAAGGACTCCGCCAGAGCCAACGGACAATCGGGGTACGGACTAACACTTCAACCTCGGCTCCCATCTCATTTAACAGTGCAGCCGATTCGAGTGCGCTCTGCCCTCCGCCAATCACGGTGACTTTCTTTCCCGAAAAACGGCTGAGATCGGTGTGCGCGGAGGCGTGCGAGGCCAACGCGGACGGGAGAGACCTAAATTCCTGTGGATGCCAGGCGAAGGGCATGATTCCTGCGGCAATGACGACTCGCCGTGCCTTTAGATTTTCTCCGTCTTGGAGTGTCAGCTGGAACCCAGATCCATTCTTCTCCACACGGTCAATCTTTCTGGAATCCAAGTCGGGCGCGACGTGATTCTGAAACCAACGCCCATAGTCGGTGAAGCGGTGGAGCGGGAACGGCGCGGCAAGCGGGTTCCCCTTGGCCGCCGCATAGGCTTCCAATGACAGCGCCCCGGCGGGATCGGAAAGGTGTGACCCCTCCAGAGGAGAGCGGAGAAGCATGCCCTTGGGCATGTGTCTCTCCCAGAAAGACATCGGTTCACCGAAGACACGGACATCCAGTGCATCGGCAGCTCTCAAGTGCGCGGCCGCCGAGAGTCCGTACGGACCAGCTCCTACAATTACTACATCACACGCCGACATTGGCTTCCACTCCTATGGATTGTCCAAAATGCTCTCATAATAGTGAGTAGCTTCACGTTGAACATCCTTGATGAAATTGATGAAACTTTACAGGCTCATACTCATAGATACCGTACCCGGCCTCCACAACGGGGACAAGGCGGTACATACCGGAACGGTCCGAGGGGAATGTCCGCAGAACGGGAGCAGGTAGAGACCTGCAGGAATCGGGCGAAGGGATCCTGCTCGAGTAAGACTGAAATTCCTGAGATCAGAAATCATGGCTGGCATGGGTTCTAGTTAGGCGAGGATGCGGATTTGGGTACGCCAATCTCTGCAGGAAGGTAAGTCGCCACTGCCGACGTGAAAAGCGCTGCGCCCTCGGAATTGAGATGGAGTTCATCCAGCTGGTAGAACCTTTCTGAAAGTGTCGCGGGATCGATAGGCACCAGGGAATCGACCCCAACCTTTTGCGAAGCGATGGCCATTAGGCGGACGGCCTGTTCCGAGGAGGGAGTCGGTGGGACCAGGATGATCAGCTTTGCTCCGTGCGCCTCACACAGTTGACGCAAACTTCGAATCCGAGCAGTAGTGATCGCTTTGAGTTCCGGACCGGGAGGAAGTGCCGGTTTGGGCTTTACGAGCGAGAAAAGCTCTTTACAATTAGGAACCATGCGGCGGAGCACCTGCGTTCGAATGACGCTGCGCGTGTCCCAGAATACACTCGAGTGCGCAAGCAAAAGGTTACTCGTGGCAGTGCGATCCAGATTTAAATCGGAAGCGGCACCGAGGACGTCACGGACGTCGAAAAACATCATCGGAGAATAGTCCTGCCGCACGCTATTTTGAAGAAAGCTATTCACGCCGACGCCCAAGACCACCACTTGGGGCCTTGCACCTTGACGAAAGAGTCGCTGAAGGCCGTACAGCCAGTCGTAGTAACCAGTGGCTTCGAGAAAGATGGGATAAATTCGCATCTTGCTGGAGGTCAATTCCTGCAGGCGTTCTACGTCTATTCCTTCCATGAGTAAGGAATTGCCAACCATCAGAACGGATGCTGGTTCGCCAATTCTTGAGGGGCGCACCTTGACGGCATCAGCGTATTGCTGAGAAACGCGAGCGTAGGTTTCCGAATCATGTTTGAGCAAGTAACCGGCAAAAATCTCAAAAAAAAGGACAAGAATAGCGCAGATCCCCAGCAGCACCCTCGCGTAGACCATGGCCGGCGACTTAGAACTGGAAGTAGACGAAGGCATTGAGACTGTTCCCCGAAAAGAACGCAAGGATGATGAGTGTGAAGGCCGCCAGCGCGGTCCGAACAGAATATGGAGCGGTTGCAAATAGGTATTCCTGGTTGCTGGCCTCCATCAACAGATCCACAACGAACAAAGGTATGGAGAAAAGGCAGAGCATGAAGAACGCCGAGGCGTACTCAATGCGCCAAGCGAAATTAGACAGGCCGGCCAGAAACTGCACCGCCGCAGGGAGTGAGGTGGCACGAAAGAATGCCAAGCTCAGGCAAAAGACATTGAATGTCAGGATTCGCTGTGCCCAAAGGGAGAAGACGCCAGTAGAATGTTGAGGCAGTGCTGCATCATTTTGCTTTATTTTGGCAGGGAAAAAGTAACGTTCCGCAGCCAAAACGAAGCCATGGATTGCCCCAAAGACCACAAAGGTCCAGTTTGCGCCATGCCAGAGCCCCGCCAGGACCATGGTAATTAAAAGGTTTCGCGAAGTTTTCCATTCGCCGCCGGTACTGCCTCCCAAAGGAATGTACAAGTAATCGCGGAGCCAGGTGCTCAAACTGATGTGCCAGCGCCGCCAAAACTCTTGAAGGCGATGTGACAAATAGGGCTGCCGGAAGTTGACCATGAAATGGAAGCCCAGCAATTGAGCGCTACCGCGCGCAATATCGCTGTAACCGCTGAAGTCGCCATAGACTTGCCAGGCAAACGCGTAGGTTCCGATCAGAACAACCCAAAAATTCGAAGGACCGAATTGGCCGCCAAAAGCCGCGTTTGCGAGCAGGGCACAATTGTCCGCGACAACGCATTTGCGCACGAGGCCAGAAAAAATAAGCATCAGGCCATCGAAAAAACGATCCGCATCGAAGGTGCGGTCCTTCTGAACCTGAGGAAGAAGATGTCCCGGTCTTTGTATAGGTCCGGCAATCAAGTGCGGGAAGAGGCTGATGAAGAGGCCATAGTCCAAGAAGGACTTCGCCGGTTCGAGCCTTCCTTTATAAACGTCCACGATGTAGGCAACTTCTTGAAAGGTGTAAAACGAAATGCCCGGTGGAAGAATCACGCGAATGAGGGGCAGAGGAATGTGGTGAATGCCCAGCGTCTCCAGCGCACTCGAAAAGGACCCCGTGAAGAAATCAAAATACTTGAAGATCCCGAGAATCCCAAAATTCAACACGAGTGAGAAGATAAGCCACTTTTTGCGGTTCGAGTCCGTGCGGCTGGGGGTAATTTTCTGGGCGATCAGAAAATCCATCGTGGTACTGCCGATCATGAGTGCAAGGAAGCGCCAGTCCCACCAGCCGTAGAAAAAGTAGCTCGCCAGAAGGAGGAAAATGTTTTGCGCGCGATGACTCAGACGCCAATACACCACTACTACGGGGATCAGGAAGAGGAAATAGGCTGGAGAGTCAAAGAGCATAGGGCCAAATCAACGTTCTCATTTCAGTCTCTCGCACCGGGTCGGACTGAGCATATTCAAAGGAGCATGACCGGGACAATCCATCGAATCAGGGCATTGGAGTTAGGGGAATCTCTGAGTTTCGAAGTGGGATATACCTGCGGATCAGACTAATGCTGGATCGGTTTCTGGGAAATCCTGGACGGCAACAGAGCAGCCACTTTGTTAACGAGGAGTCTGCTATTGATTCGGACATGACGGTTTCGGCATTCCTAGAATGGAATTTGAGGAGATTGGAGAATCCTTACGTGGTGGAGGATTCCGAGCGCGACCGTGAGACCCACAATTTCTCCCAATGAGCTGAAGCTGTTTTCGGTTTGTCGTTGCGACAAGTCAAGGTTCGCCAAATCGTCAAGGACTCGTCTCCGCGTCCGTGGTGCTCGTGATGTGCCAAAAAGGAATCGCGCCTGTCTCGTTAAGGCATGTACGTTCAGGTTTTTAGGGTCTTGACCGGATTGTGAGGAGGTTGGGTGTCAGCTAGCTTACTGCCCTGGGCGATTTCCTTCTACTACGGCGCTGCGGTTGAAAGACGACAGGAGCGTTCGAGGGAACCCCGGGCCAACACCGTGGCAGAGTCGTCCGAATCTTGGGACTCTTACGGCGGTAGCTTCTCTAGGGAGTCAAGGATGAGTTTACGCCAACTACAGTGGCCATGGTTTGCGATTCTGGCCAGAACCGGCAGAGAAAAGTCGACGACGCTCCTTCTGGAGAACTTGGGCTACCAGTGCTTTTTGCCCGTTAGCAAGTCCAGGAGGCAGTGGTCTGACCGCGTAAAGGAGTTGGAGGTGCCGTTGTTCCCTGGTTACCTGTTTTGCAGGATGAATCCGCACAATCGCCTGCCCGTGCTCCAGACTCCGGGTGTTATCCAGATCGTGGGGGTCGGCAAGAGCCCGATTCCAGTAGAGGAAGAGGAAATTGCGGCCATCCAGTGCGCAGAGAAAAGCGGTCTATCAGTAATGCCGTGGCCCTACCTGAAAGTCGGCCATGTTGCGCGAATTGAGGACGGGCCTCTGTCCGGTTTGACCGGAATCGTCGTAAAGATCAAGTCGGGATTGAAGCTCGTTCTATCCGTTACGCTCTTGCAACGATCCGTGGCTGTTGAAGTCGATCGCCACTGGCTGAGCGCACAGCCGAACGGAGTCCCAAGTGCACTTAAGGATGCCACTGACTCCGCGACTCCTGTTAATCCGGCCCATCTATCCGGAGCGCAAGGATTCCCGAACAAGATGGTTGAGGCGGACTGATCGTGCCGGAAAAACTTATCATGCGAGAGAAGGAGGCACCGGTGCTTCACAAAAATATGGCGCGTGCTAGTTTCCTGGTTTATCTGACAATCATGGGAGCTGTCGCGGCACGGGCGCAGGAGGCTGTCCCCACAACTCCTCCCGTTCCACGTGCCATTACCGCCGCCGGAGGCGGGGACGAGGCTGAACACGGACAAACACCTGTGCTGCAGCACCGCAAAAGCCGTTATCAATTGCATTCATCGGATGTTCTGGAACTAAGTTTTCCTTTCACGCCGGAGTTCAATCAGGCTGTGACCATCCAGCCTGACGGATATATCACACTTCGCGGCGTGGAAAGCATCAAGGTGGATGGAAAAACGATACCGGAACTGGTTGATTTGCTGCGGAGCACCTACGCCAAGATTCTGCACGACCCAGTAATCAACGTGGAGCTGAAGGATTTTGAGAAACCGTACTTCATTGTGGGTGGTGAAGTGGGACACCCTGGAAAATTCGATTTGCGCGGAGATACCAGCGTGGCACAAGCGGTGGCCATTGCCGGCGGCTTGAATGCTTCCGCGAAACATTCGCAGATCTTGGTGTTCCACCGCGTGCCGGACGGCTGGATGCAAGTAAAAAAGGTGAACCTGAAGAAGATGCTCAAGGAAGCCAACTTGGAGGAGGATGCCCAACTGCAAGCGGGCGATTTCCTGTTCGTGCCAAAAAACACCTTTTCCAAGATCGAGCGATTTATTCCTACGTCGTCAGTCGGCATGTATACGAACCCAATCTTACACTAGCCCGTTTTTCCGGAGAGTGAGGTCAAAACGTCATGATCGATAGAAACTTGGACGCCACTGCAGCTGAAGGCACACAATCCTTCAATTTGCGTGGCTTCCTGGAAATCGGTTTTCGGCAGCGCCGGGTGATCATCAACTCATTCCTGGGGATCTTTTCAATCGCGGTGCTGCTGGCGTTCCTGCTGCCGAAAAAGTACGAAGCGCAGATGAAAATTCTGGTGAGACACGAACGCGCGGAGTCGGTGGTGTCGCCAGAACGTGAGTCACCGGTTCAGTGGCGCACCGAAGTGAGCGAGGAAGAACTGCAATCGGAAGCGGAATTGATCAAGTCGAGGGATTTGCTCACAAAGGTGGTTGTCGCTTGCGATCTTCAAAATCTTGGCGTCAGCTCCCTCTGGAACAGAACGGGGGACAAGGACGACCAGAGAATCTCGCGCGCGGTTGTTGCACTGGAGAAGAACCTTACGGTACAGCCCATCAAACTTACGAATCTGATCAGCGTCGCCTACAAATCGAAAGATCCACAGCTTGCAGCCCGCGTGCTGAACTCTCTAGCCAGCCTATATCTCGAAAAACATCTAGCCATGCACCGTGCTCCGGGCGAATTTGATTTTTTTCATCAGCAAGCCGAGGAATACCGAAAAGCCCTGGCAAATGCAGAGGCCAAATTGACGGATTTCAGCCGCGAACAGGGAGTGGTTAATCCAGCGCTCGAGAAGGAAATCACCGTGCGCAAGCTCACCGAATTCGAAGCGGAGGCGAAGTCGGCACGGGCGTCCATCGCAGGAACGCGGCAGACTATCCGCACGCTCGAGTCGCAGCTAGCCACGCTGCCCAAGCGTCAGACCACCCAAGTGCGGACGTCAGACAATCCGCAGCTAATGGAACGTATGAAATCCAAGCTGCTGGAATTGGAGCTGAAGCGCACCGAGCTCTTGACGAAATTCGAACCGACTTACCGCCCCGTGCAGGAAGTTGAGCGACAAATCGCTCAAACGCGCGAAGCCATCGCAACGGCTGAAAGGACGCCGCTGCGAGATGAGATTACGGATCGTGATCCGACCTACGAAGCATTGCGTTCCGAGCTTGCCAAGTCGAAGACGGAACTCGCCGCCGCAGAGGCCCGCGCCACTGCTACGTCTGCTCTCGTACGTAATTACCGGACGGAAAGCCAGCAATTGGACCACAAAGAGGTCCTCCAGCAAGGCATGCTCCGCGCCGCCAAGGCTGATGAGGAGAATTACATGCTGTACCTCCGCAAACAGGAGGAAGCGCGGATTTCCGACGCGCTTGACCAGCAGCGCTTTTCCAACGTCGTGGTAGCAGAACCCGCCACAGTGCCCTATGCGGCCCAAGGGCGGTGGCTGCTCGTCCTGCTTCTCGGCGGGCTCATCGCAAGCGTGGCGAGCGTGATGATGGCTTTGGCGATGGATCGCTGGGATCCATCGTTTCGGACACCGGATGAGGTCGAGTCGTTCTTGGGAACTCCGGTAGTCGCGGCATTTCCGAAGAACGGACGATAAAAGCAATGTTCCTCGATTACTACGGTTTGCGTGAGCAACCTTTCGGAGTGACTCCGGACCCCCGCTTTCTTTACTTCTCTCCAGCGCACCGCGAGGCGCTGGCATCGCTCTTTTGCGGTATCGATGCGGGGCGCGGGTTTCTTGCGCTCATCGCAGAGCCGGGGATGGGTAAGACGACGCTCCTGTTCCAGCTTCTCGAGCGGTTGAAGGGCTCTGTCCGGAGCGCCTTCTTGTTCCAAACTCAGTGCAATTCCCACGAACTGCTTCGCTATTTGCTGGAAGCCCTGGGTCTCGATAGCCGCGGTCAAGATACCGTACAGATGCACGCGCAACTGAACCAATTACTCTATCGCGAGGCGCTGGCGGGCAGGCGCGTCGTGGTTTTCATTGACGAGGCCCAGAATCTTTCCGATTCGGTGCTGGAGACGGTTCGCTTGCTCTCAGACTTTGAGGCGACCGACAGAAAGCTGCTCCAAATCGTTCTTGCCGGCCAGCCGGATTTGGCACATAGGCTTATGAGTCCCGGCTTAGCCCAGCTGCGCCAACGCATTTCCGTCATGGCAGGCTTGGAGCGTTTGCCGGCTGGCGAGACCGTTCGCTACGTCAATCACAGACTCCAGGTGGCCGGATTCGACGCCTCCGAGTTGTTTACTCCGGGCGCTCTCGTGCTGATCGCCGAGCGCAGCGAAGGCATCCCGCGCAATGTCAACAACATTTGTTTCAATGCCATGTCGCTGGGTCTTGTAATGGGACGCAAAAAAATCGAGGCCAGAGTAGTGCAGGAGGCTCTTGACGATTTGTCATTGGAATCTCTGGTCCCCCAGCCGAAAATGGCGTTCGCTGCCGCCCCAGCCGTCCGCGACGTAACCCAGGTTTACTATTCTTGGATGAAAGACAACCTGTTCCGACGGAGGGCTTATCTAATTACGGCTCTCGCGGCCCTGTTGGTATGTTTGGCGATCTATGTTGGGACACGCAGCAGCGCCAGCACGACTCACTCCTCCTCGGAAGCAACCCATCACGATTCTTCAAGTGTTAAGGCAACGTTCAGCGCGGAGCCTCTGTCCGCGCGCACAATCCCAGCTGCATTTGCCAGCGCGCAATCCCCAACGCCAGCCCCAACCAAACCTGACGCTGACGCCGCCGGATCCTTAGCGTATGTGGTTCAGCCGAGCGACACATTGCGGGATCTATGCCTGTCGATTGTGGGGCGCTACGACGACGCGGTCCTGGCAAAGATTCGGGAGCTCAATCCAGATTTGAAGGATCCCAACCGGCTAGACGTCGGACAAGAAGTTCGCCTTCCTTTGTCTCTCCCGGATTGAACGGGAATCCGCTGCTAGTGAACATGAGTTTCGATATCCGAAATCGGAGCAAGTGAACATTCATGAGCAGGAATTTTGAACTTCTCCAACAAACGAGCAACGTGGAAGAGCTGTTCCAGACGTCGGGCTATCCGGCGGGCCCTGTGGGCACGTCAGATTGCCAACCGAGTCCTGCATCGGGCGAGAAGCTTGAGACGAAGGCCGTGGGGAGCAAGGCACTGCCCGTTCGTTTGCCTGACTTGATCAAAAAAAAGGCCAGAAGTCGGGGGCAGCAATTACGGAAGCAAACCAATGAGCGCCGGACCGATCTCGAAGCCATTTCCCGCGAGGAAGAAATCAAGCTGGTCCACCGGATCTTCCCGGCGGGGGGGCAGCGTTCGCCCCAGATCGTTCTGTTTTCCGCTGTGGAGAGCGATGCGGGGTGTGCTTCGATTTGTGTCCGCACGGCCGTGATCCTGGCTACTCGAGGCGATGGACGCGTCTGCGTGGTTGACGCAAACCTCCGATCACCCTGCCTGCATCACTATTTTGACATAGACAACTCCAGAGGACTTGCCGAGGCTGTCCTAGAACCCCTCCCAATACAGGACTTTGCACAGAAGCATGCGGAGGCGAATCTCTGGATCCTGCCGGGCGGTTCCGCTGCCGGACAGCTGAGTTTCCCAGGGATTTACGAGCGCTTGAGTTCAAGGATGACGGAACTGCGCGGCCAATTTAAGTATGTCGTCATCCACTCGTCTCCCCTCGACCTGGATTGTGCTTCGATTCTACTCAGCAGTTGCGCGGACGGTGTGGTCATGGTGGTGGAAGCAGACACCACACGACGCGAGACAGCGCGGCGGATGAAGCAAAACCTTGATGCCGCGAAAGTGAGCGTCCTGGGAGTAGTGCTGAACAACCGCAGCTTCTCCATACCAGAGGCCCTCTATCGCAGACTTTAGAAGGCTATCCCAGTGAGAGCGCGGGAGGCGCGTTGCCGCGAACGCACCCCTCGTACGAGCCTCTTGCAATTCACCACTTAGAATTTTCGCCCCCGGCGACCCCTGCGTCCGGTGAGTAAATCGCGGAGCCATTTCGAGGATTCCAGCAAAGCAACTGCTTTTCTCTACTTCGCAAAATCATTGGAGACCAAATGGCACAACAACAAACATGGCAATTTCCGAGCCACATAGCGGTAATGGCAGAAGAGTCGGAGAATAATCTCTATTTCGTTTGCAAGCGAGGAATGGACGTCACCCTGGCGTGCCTGCTGCTCATCCTCCTATCACCTTTGCTGCTCCTCATCGCCATCCTGATCAAGCTGGATTCACCAGGTCCGGTCATTTTCAGCCAGGAACGCGTCGGGTCTCAACGCCAGTGGCTGGGGAGGACATCCCTCTGGGTTATTCGGCACTTTCGCATGTTGAAGTTCCGGTCCATGTCTCAGAACGCAGACCCCGCAGTGCACGAGGCTTACATTCGGGACTTCGTCGAAGGACGAGCGCGCCCTTCCGAAGAGAGTGACGGAAAGTTCAAGTTGACCAACGACCCTCGCGTCACACGGGTCGGGCGCATTCTCCGGAAGTTCAGCCTGGATGAGCTGCTGCAACTGGTGAATGTCTTGAAAGGCGACATGAGTCTGGTCGGACCCCGTCCCGTTCCGCCTTACGAAGTTGCTGGCTATCGAAGCGGCCACCACAGGCGACTGGCAGCTCTGCCGGGCATCACGGGTATTTGGCAGGTGAAGGGGCGCTGCCGGGTCACATTCGAAGAAATGATTCGCATGGATATTGAATACGTCCGCGACGCGTCCCTGTTGCTCGATCTCAAAATCCTGTTTCTTACGATCCCAGCAGTCATATCAAGGAGAGGTGCCGAATGAACACCACAATCCTTTCACTTGGAGTGAAGGAAGATCCCCCGAGCGCGAAACCCTTGGGTATCGCGGTCGTAGGCTGTGGCTACTGGGGAATGAACTACGTTCGAATCTTCAACGAGATGACGGATGCGCGCGTGGTTGCGGTTTGCGATCAAAGTTCCGACCGCTTGAAGGAAGTGGCGCGGCGTTTTCCAGGCCTGTACTTGACCACGCAGATCAATGACGTCATATCGCAGCCGGGCGTGGACGCCGTCGTGGTTTGCACGGAAGCGACGACCCATTACAACGTCACACGCGACCTATTGCTGGGTGGGAAACACGTCCTCGTGGAAAAGCCTCTGACCACAACCTCGGCCGATGCCGAGAAACTCATTGCCCTGGCAGACTCCAACTCGACGACTCTGATGGTGGGCCACACGTTTGTTTTCAATGCGGGCGTCCAGAAAGTAAAGGAGTACGTTCAGAAGGGCGATGGCCGCGTCTATTATTTATATGCCCGCAGAACCAACCTGGGTCCCATACGCCGCGACGTAAATGCTGTCTGGGACCTGGCTCCGCACGACATCGCCATTTTCAATTATCTTCTCGACAGCTCGCCGGAGTGGGTCAGCGCGGTAAGCGGCAAAGTATTGCGGAACTGCCGCGACGACGTGGGATTCATTTCACTCGGTTACCCAGGAAATATTCTCGCTCACGTTCACGTTAGCTGGGCCGATCCTGACAAAGCGCGGGAAGTCGTGGTGGTCAAGAGCGACAGGCGCATCGTCTTCAATGACCTCAACGGGCTCGAGCAAGTGAGAGTGTTCGAGAAGGGCGTAAGTCTTGTGGAGCAAGAGCCGCTCAACTATGGCGAATTTCGCTTCCAGATTCGTGATGGCGACATCATCAGCCCTCGTATCGAAGCGGTCGAACCACTCAAGCACCAATGCCGCCATTTCCTGGAAAGCGTCCGGACTGGGAAGCGCCCGGTTAGCAGCGGAGTCGAGGGACGGGATGTTGTGCGGGTTCTCGAGGCCGTGAATCGATCCATTGAATGCAAAGGACTACAAGTGGAGGTGGAAAGCAAAGGTGATCATGTCTACGCAAATGTCGATGCAAGCAAAGCAGCAAGTACCCTTCGTTGATCTCGGCGCTCAGTACCGCACTATAGCTGCCGAAATCAATGAGGCGACGTCCAGAGTAATCCAGGAAGCGGACTTCATCCTGGGGCGGGAAGTGCGCCTTTTCGAGGAGGAATTTGCGGCTTTCTGCGAAGTTCAATACGCCGTCGGCGTGGATTCCGGCACTTCGGCATTGGAGCTGGCTCTCCGAGCGTATGACATCGGACCTGGCGACGAGGTCATTACCGCGGCTAACAGTTTCATCGCCTCGGCTTTGGCCATTTCCCACACCGGTGCCACACCGGTCCTGGTGGATGTGGATCCATTTACTCATACGATTGACGTGATTGGGATAGAGAGGGCGATCACTTCGCGCACGAAGGCCATTCTTCCCGTGCACCTTTACGGGCACCCCGCCCACATGGATCCCATTCGGCAACTCGCCGAGCAACGTGGTTTGATCGTGATCGAAGACGCATGCCAAGCTCACGGCACGCGTTACAAAGGAAGGCGGGCGGGTTCTTTGGGTCATGCGGCGGCCTTCAGCTTTTATCCGGGGAAAAACCTGGGGGCTTACGGCGACGGTGGCATGGTTGTCACCAACGACCGCGAGATTGCAAAACGCCTAGAGATGCTGCGCAATTACGGACAGCAGGAAAAATATCACCACCAGTTTAGGGGTTTCAACCGCCGGCTCGACACGCTGCACGCTGCCGTACTGCGAGTTAAGTTGAAGTACCTGGAAAAGTGGAACGCGGCCCGCCGCTGGAACGCCAATCTCTATCATAAGTTCCTGGAGGGAAGCGGAGTCATGACTCCGGTCGAGGCGGGGGGCGCCGAATCGGTGTGGCACCTCTACGTGATCCGCACGGAGCAACGCGACGTGTTAAGAGAGCACCTCGTGAGCCGGGGCATCAGTGTAAGCATTCATTACCCGATTCCGATTCATTTGCAGCCGGCCTATCGAGATCTAGGCTACCAGCGAGGAGACTTCCCGGTCACCGAAGCGCATGCGCAGCAGATTCTGTCTCTGCCAATGTACGCGGAGTTGACGACTGAATTGGTCGAGTATGTCGCGAAAAGCATTGTCACTTTCCTATCGGCAAACCGGAATAGTCAAGGATTGTACGAGCAGCTTGTCAGCCACGCTACCCCGTCCCAATGAATTCAGCGCGAATTCAATCACCCGGACCAACCAGCCGGCTGTCTCTGGCCGCTGGAAACGGTCTGCCTGCGAGAGTGGGCGGTTCGGCCTCGCTGCAAGGTGAGGCCGGGCGGCTAGGTATCTACCCGCGCCTCCGGACCCTGAGTGCAAACTCTCTCGTGGTTGCGGTCCTCAGTCCTTTCATCGCATTGACAGCCGGCTATGTGCCGAGAATTCTTCTAACGATCGTCATTCTTGACATACCCTTCCAATTCGGTACTCACCTTTTTTATAGGGAAGTGGACGCCGCGCGTGGTGCTCTCGGGGGATTGAGCATCTCGGCCACAACCATAGCTCTGGCCGGGTTGTATGTATCGTGGTTCATCCGGTCACAGGCCAACAGAAGCTCAGATGCGCGTCCCTCGTTTCGCATCAACCTGCCACTTCTGCTGTATCTCGCCATCACCGCCATTTCCGTGGCCGTCGCTCAGGATGTCAGCCTCTCCCTCTTCGAGGTGTTCCTCCTCCTCGAAGCGTGCCTGGTTTATTTCTACGTGGCCAACAATGTTCGAACCCGGCAAGACGTCTTGTTTGTTGTTTCGTTGCTCCTAATTGCTTGCCTGCTGGAAAGCATAGCCATGATTCTCATTAAGTTTAATGGCATGCCGTCGACACTTTGGGGCGCCCCAACCCACGTTCACATCGAGACCGACGCGAAAGAAGGGTTCATGCGCATTGGCGGCACAGTAGGGTCATCCAATTTCGCGGCAGCCTACCTCAGTATCTCGCTTGCATCTGCGGCCAGCTCGCTATTCACGAACCTGGGACGCGCGTATAAATGGCTGGCTGTGACGGTTCTTGGGCTGGGAGGAGTGGCCCTGATTTTCACATTTTCGCGAGGGGGTTGGATGGCCTTGGCGCTGGCCGTCACGGTGATTTGTTTGCTCGTCTGGAGCCGCCGCGGATTCTCTTTGAAGACGCCGATCGCTGTCCTGTTGATACTCGGGATTCTGTATTTGCCGTTTCAAAGCGTTATTTCTGCTCGACTGCTCGGGGATGATAAGGGGTCAGCGGAGTCCCGTATTCCATTAATGAAGCTCGCGTTTCGGATCATCGAAGATAACCCGGTACTCGGAGTGGGTGCCAACAATTTCACGGTAGTAATGGACCGCTACTTGACCCCCGAGTTTCGACACAGCTTCCTCTTTGCCGTTCATAACAAATATTTGTTGGTCTTATCCGAGACGGGGATCATCGGGCTGTTAGCTTTCCTTGCATTCTTGCTGGATGCTTTGCGCAAGGGGTGGCAATGCTGGGTACTCCAGGACCGCCTCCTCTCTCCACTTGCGCTTGGCTTCGCGGCAGGCATAGCCGGTCACATGGTGCACATGAGCGTGGACGTTTTCCGTGGCCGTCCGACGCAACAATTGCTCTGGCTGGTTGCCGCCCTCCTGACAGCCATGCACAGGATGTGCGCAGCGTCTCCGAATTCACCATTTAGCGCGACATGATGATCGCGCCTCCTTCTCCGGCAAAGGTGGCCACACACCTGAGGCAGGGCCGCGCCAGAAACCGCGGCAAAGTTGTTTTCACGGAATGCGTCAAAAGCCCCCGTCACGTCAATCGACGGGGGTTAGGAATCGAACTCCCCAGCGAGAAAAATCGGCCAAAGGAGTCCAATCATGTTCCCGCAGAACTATCTCACGTTTCCATTCTACATTCCGCGTATCTGCTCCCTATGGACTAACTGGCCCGAATACCTTTTCAATTACCTCCTGCGCAGAAATAGACCTGCAGAATATCGAACGCGGACCGGGTTCCGTCTGATTGACGGGCGGGGAACATTGGCGGGAACGCTTGCCGAAGTGTTTGTTCGGCGCGAGTACGGCTCGCTAGAGCGTTTCCGAACCATCGTGGACATTGGCGCAAACATGGGCAGCTTTGCGGTTTACGCGGCGCAGTCTCGCCCGGACGCAAGAATCTTTTGTTACGAGCCGGAGCAGCAGAATTTTAGACTTTTGAAACAAAACATCCAGATCAACAGACTGGAAGGGCGTGTCTCAGTCTTCCACTGCGCGGTCGCGTCACACAACGGCCGGCGGCAGCTGGCGGTAGGCGAATCCCCTGTGAACTCATTCCACATTTTCTCCGATGACGTCGGTCATCAGATGGTCGATTGTACAACTCTGAGAAACATACTCGCTGACCAGGGGTTGGAGGCGATTGATCTGCTGAAGATAAATTGTGAAGGCGCGGAGTATGAAATCCTTGAGGGTTGTTCGGAGAATGATTTTAAACGAATTGCCAATATCCGGCTTGAGTATCACAAGCTTGATGCTCACGGTCGAAACGGAGAGTTTCTCTCACGGTGGCTTAAAGCGCGAGGGTACAGAATTGAGCGGTTCACTCGGCGCCCGAATGAGACTGGATTCATTTGGGCAACTCGAACAACGCCAGCCGTCTCCGATCCCCAAGTACCTGTCGCGTAAGAGTTCGCCGTTACGGGAGCGCTTTGGAAGGCGAAGGGGCGCTCGAGTTCTGGCGCATCGACCGGCCTGGCTCGATCTCGCCGAGCAAACAAATAGAAGATCTACAGAGTTCATCAGCTACTCCGTTAGCGGAACGAAAGGACTGCTCGAATGAAAGTGCTCGTCATGACTTCCATCTATCCGACCCCTGCAGATCCCGCACTCGGTTCATTTGTTCGCACGCAAGTCGAAGCGCTCAAGCAAGCGGGTGTCGAAATTGAACTGCTTGTATTGAGTGGGCGCTTTCGGAAATTGAACTATCCCATGGCTGTATTTCAACTCCGCCGACGCCTTGCCGAGGGATCCATTGATCTTGTCCACGCCCACTATGGCTATGTCGGGATGGTGGCGCGCACGCAGTGGAAAGTACCTGTCGTGGTCACCTATCACGGGGGCGACCTGATGGGGCTGATCGTCAATGACCGGGGCGATAAAGCGCGCTCAGGCCCACTTATCGCCGCGGCAGGTCGGATGCTGGCGCGGCATGTCGATGCGGCCATCGTGCAGTCCGCGGAGATGGCCAGACTGCTCGATTCATCGAACGTGTTCATCATTCCCCATGAAATCGACTTTGAGGTCTTCCGGCTCGCGGACAGAGGACAAGCCAGAGCGGCACTGGGATTAGAGGCGGACAAGAAGTACGTGCTTTTTGCGGCTAACCCACAGAATGGGGTGAAGCGCTTTCCTTTGGCTAAGGCAGCGACGAACGAGCTGATTAGGCAGGATCCCTCAATAGAGTTGGTGGTCGCCTATAAGGAAACGCAGGACCGTCTGGCGCTCTACATGAACGCCTGCGATGCACTCGTCTTTACTTCTTTCATGGAAGGTTCGCCCAATATTGTAAAGCAGGCCATGGCATGTAATTTGCCGATTGTCTCTACCGATGTAGGAGATGTCCGTGAAATCATCGGCTCGACAGAAGGATGTTACGTCTGCAAGCCAGATGTGGGCGAGTTCGCCGCGCGCCTTGCTGACATCCTGCGTCATCGCGAAAGGACAAGGGGACGTGAGAAGGTGCAGCACCTCACCGGACCGGCGGTTTCACAAAGGATAACCAAGGTCTACGAACAAGTCTTGAGGAATCGTGATATGCGCGCCGTAAATCGAACGACCACCAATGCAAAGCCGCAGACAAACATTCTCGGCGGCAAGTGATACGAAGATGAATGTCCGCCTAAATGAAGAATTATGGTGCGCCAGGAGAGCCGATGACCGGGAAGGGGATAGCTAAGAACGTGTCCGCCAAGAAGCGAATTCTGATGCTTTTGGAGAATCGACCTTATCCCCAAGATCCTCGCGTCCGCCGGGAAGCCATGGCGTTGAGCGCTGCAGGCTACAAGGTTACGGTCATTTGTCCATCGGACCCAGGGCAGCCCTCTCGGGAGACCGTGAAGGGTGTGCAAGTATATCGTTACGCGCCGCCGCCCCCAGCCAATGGTTTCCTCGGGTACCTTCGGGAGTACGGCTACGCCATGGCTGCCACGTTCGTACTTTCCTTGCGGGTCTTCTTCGGCGATGGTTTTGATGTTGTCCACGCTCACAATCCTCCGGACACGTTTGTTTTCATTGCAGGCTTTTACAAGTTGTTTGGCAAGCGCTTTATCTTTGACCATCACGACCTGTCCCCGGAAATGTATCGAGCGCGCTTTCCGGGCGGTGGCAGCCTGCTCGTTTATGACATGCTCGTACTGCTGGAGAAACTCACGTGCCGCTTGGCCGATCACGTCGTTGCAACAAACGAATCTTACAAGAAAATCGAAATGGAGCGGGGCCGTGTGCCCGGAGCGCGCATCACGATTGTGCGCAATGGGATTGAGCTGGACCGCCTGCGTTCCGTGGAGCCCGACCGCGCCCTCCGGCAAAAGGGGAAAATGATTATCGGCTATGTCGGCGTCATGGGGTTTCAGGATGGCGTGGACAACCTTTTGCGGGCGCTTCATCACCTGGTTCGTGATCTCCGCAGAACTGATTTTTATTGCATTCTCATCGGCGACGGAGATGCCTGGCCCGGCTTGAAAAAGCTCGCGCACGAACTGGCTCTCGACGAGTATGTGTGGTTGCCGGGGCCCATATTTGGCGGCGACCTCCTGCGCTATCTCTCCGCAACGGATATTTGTGTGGACCCGGACCCATCGAACCCGTACAACGATCGTTCGACGATGATCAAGATGATGGAATACATGGCGTTGGGGAAGCCGATTGTTGCATACGATTTGCCCGAACACCGTTTCACGGCGCAGCAAGCCGCGGTGTACGTGCCGCCCAACGATGAATTCGCATTTGCCCAGGCGATCTCGGAGCTCATGGACAATCCGCAGCGAAGAGAAACCCTTGCCGAGTTTGGGCGTCGCCGGGTCAGAACGGAGCTGGCATGGGACTTTTCCGTTCCCCAACTGCTCAAAGCCTATCGGGCTGTCCTGCCTGTGCCGACGGGCGCATAGCAACCTTCGTCGTACGCAGGAGAGATAAATATTCAGGCTTGACGCCCGCCCCTCTCACGAGCTGCGGGCTGCGAATCAGGCTATCCGAGATGAATCACGCTCAAGAAGATCAGTTGCCGGGGTTTTGCTCCGGGGCGCTCCGCGATAAGAGTGTCCCAATGAATGGGGGTAAACGTACTTGAACATCGTGTGTGTGGATCCTCGTAACGATCTATTGTGGCGCAGGCTCGTGGATCGAGCTCCAAGCGGCGTTTTTCACTCCCCGAGCTGGATTCAAGTGTTGACGGATACCTATGGCTGGGAGGCCAGCGCTTACGTGATTCTCGATGACCGCGGAGAGCCCTGTGCCGGAATTCCTTTCTGCCGGATCACGGACATCCTTGGAGAGCGGATCGTAGCCTTGCCCTTTTCGGATTATTGCGACCCGCTGGTCAATGACGCGCAGTGCTGGCGCTACCTGGTCGATCAGCTGATGCCCGAGCACTGTCCCATTACCGTGCGCTGCTTGCACAATAACCTGCCTCTTGCCGATGAAAGGTTCTCTCGCTTCAAGGAGGCCAAGTGGCATGGCCTGGATTTGAGGCCGGAGCTGGACGCCCTTTGGGGTGCCATGCATGATTCCACCCACCGGGCCATCCGGAAATCGCAGCGTGAGGGCCTCGTTGTTCGCCTCGCGCAGTCGGAGGAGGAGCTCCGGGCATTCTTTGAGATGCATCTGAAAGTACGGAAATACAAATACGGCCTTCTCGCGCAACCTTACAGTTTCTTTCAGAATATCTGGCGCCAATTCATCGAAGCGCAACACGGGTTTCTTCTGCTGGCTCTCTGCGACGATAAGATCGTTGCTGGCGATTTATTCCTCGAATGGAAGGACACGCTCTACTATAAGTTTAACGCCTCTCTCCCCGGCGATCTTTCTCACCGGCCGAACGACCTGCTGATCTGGGAAGGGATTCAGCACGGAAAAAATCGAGACCTCAAGCTTCTGGACTTTGGCCTGAGCGACATCAACCAGGAAGGTTTGGTGCGCTACAAACGAAAGTTCGGCACGGAAGAGAAGACCATTTCCTTCCTGCGCCACGAGCCCAATGGCGGGCCAACCCCTGCTGAGAAAGAGATGCGCCAACTTCTCGGCAAACTCACAAACCGATTCACAGATCAGTTGGTTCCCGATCTCGTCACCGAGCGGGCCGGAGAAGATCTCTACAGACTGTTCACTTAAGTCGGGTTGAATCTGCGCTGTGTTTAAGAGGATTTCTCTGCCGGCACTCGCGCTTACACAAAGGTTCCTTCGGCCTTTGCCAGTTGTATAGCGCTTCACAACCCGATCGAGGCCGAGAATTTCCTAATGAGTCTGAATCTAATCAAGACCGGCGGCAACGCGCTTTCGATTCTGACCAGCGACGTGATGAATCGGGCGACAAGCTTTGTCTTGTACGCCTTGGTCGCGCGGCGCCTGGGTGCGCACGAATTTGGCCAGCTTACACTGGCATTTACGTTGTTCTACACGTTCCAGGTGTTCGCCGTCGGGGGCTTGAAGACGCTCATCGTTCGGCAAGTCGCAAAAGACCGGACGCAAACGCGGTTGTATTTCATCAACGGTTGCATGATTGTGGCGCTCTCCTCGCTTGCTTCTATCGTTGCGCTATGGAGTTTCGTCCATTTAATGCACTACCCGCCCGCGACGAATCGAATCATTTTGTCGCTCTCGCTCGGCCTCCTCCCCTATACCATCTCCGCGGTCTGCGAGGGCGTCTTCCAAGCCTGGGAGCAGATGCGCTACATCGCGTACGTCAATGTGCCCGTGAATATCGCGAAGGTTGCCGGGGCCTTCCTTCTCCTGACCACGAACAGTGGTTTATATCCAGTCGTCCTGATTTTGCTGTCTTCTCTTGTCGTCACCGCCGCGCTTGAAGTTTGGATTCTGCTCGGGAAGTTTTCCGCGCCGCCAGCTTCCATTGATTTTCATTTTTCGCTAGCAACGGTGCGCTCCGCCGCCACTTTTCTGGGCATTGACGGGACGCTGGCCGTCATGAGCAGTTTGAATGTCCTTCTTCTCTCCAAACTGGCAACCGAGACTGAAGTGGGCCTGTACAATGCAGCGACACAATTAATGGTCCCACTGCTTCTCGTCTACCAGAGTATGGCTCAGAGCATATTTCCGGTAATGTGCCGGAAGGTTGAGCCGGGTTATCAAAGCCTGAAGCGGATCGCGGAACAGGCCATTGAGTTTCTTCTCGTTCTTGCTCTCCCGGCCGCCGCCGGGCTTTTTCTCCTCGGCGACCGCGTGCTTTCGCTTCTATACAAGAACCCGGCATTTTCCCAGGCTTTCCCGGCTTTGCGTATCATCGCCTGGGTCCTGATCTTGCAAGGATTCACGAGCGTGCTTGGCCAGGTGCTGGTAGCAAGCCACCGTGAGAAAATCACGCTGAGAATCGTTATGGTCGATACCTTTGTCAACTTGCTCGTCGGCTGGCCGTTGATCAGCACGTTCGGTTTGCGGGGCGCCGCCATCGGCTTGCTCCTGACGCGAGTGGCCGATTGCTGTCAGCACTACATCCCGGCCGCGCGCTTGCTCTCCGGTATCCCCCTCGCGGGCATCGTCTGGAAACCGCTCGTAGCCGCAACCTGCATGGCTGCTTATCTGGCTGTCTCCACGAGCCGTCGGGACATCCTAACTTGCGTTTCCGCCACGCTGATTTACGGCAGTGCCCTGGTAGCCCTCGCCATCTGGGCCTCCGGCGGCCCCCGGCAATTTAAGGAAAAATTTCTCCCTCTACTGTCGCAGTAGTGTTGCGGGAACACTTGTGCTAGACCAAAGACGTTTCGCGGGTTCAGGAAATCGCTTGCGCGTTGCGCTGATTTCCTTCGGGTTTGGAGAATACTGTGTCCGATTGGCCAGCGCTCTGGCTCAGCATGCGGAGGTTCTGCTGGTTCTTCCCGACGGCGCAGTTAACCCTCACGCCGCCAAGCTCGATGCCGCCGTGCACCTGTTTACCTTCCGGAGTCCCAGGCTCCGGCAACCGGTCCAGCAATTCCGTAGTATTCGCGCGATCTTTCAAAGGGTACGGGACTTTGCCCCACACTTGATTCACTACCAGGGCGGCCATCTATGGTTTGACCTGGCGTTACCTTTGTTCCGTCGGTATCCACTGGTATTTACAATCCACGACTTCCGGCCGCACCCCGGCGACCAGCTCTCACGGAAGACTCCATTCTGGATTGAGATGTTTGCGCGGCGTCGTGCTGACGAACTGATTGTGCATACGCAACACGTCAAAGGTTTGGTGGACCGAGAGTTACACATCGACGGAGAGAGGATCTCCGTCATCCCGCACATTCAGATTGGCGAGAAGCCATCTATATCTGCCCACCATGAGGAAGAGCACCTGATTCTCTTTTTCGGCCGGATCTGGGAATACAAAGGGTTGGAGTATTTGATCCGAGCCGAACCCTTGATCAGTGCCCGGCTGCCGGATGTACGCATTCTTATCGCCGGTGAAGGGGAGGACTTCTCCCGCTACACGCGAATGATGGTCCACCCGGACCGCTTTATCGTTCATAACGAGTACATCTCCGAAGAGCGCGCCGCCGAATACTTCCGGCGCGCCAGCGTTGTCGTTCTGCCGTACATCGAGGCTTCACAGAGTGGCGTGATCCCCATGGCCTATTCCGCGGGAAAACCGGTTGTGGCCACGACCGTAGGTGGGCTCCCTGAAATGGTCGATGACGGCTCTACGGGCTACCTGGTTTCCCCCCGGGACGCTACACAGCTGGCGGAAACTCTTACCCGCCTATTGCTCGACGCGTCCCTTCGCCGCCAGATGGGTATGAACGGGAAGCGAAAGATTGAGTCCGAATGTTCTCCGTTCCTGATCGCAGAAAAGACAATGCGTGTCTATTGCCGCGCCGTCGAGCGAGCTGCTAAAGCTCCAAAACGCGTGTCGGCCAGAGTCTCTGCGGCCGCGGCTGCAAAGCAAGACAAGCCTCCGAGTAATCCGAATGAAAAGATCTACTTACGGGAGTTTCCATTGATACGAAGGAAAAACCCGTAGCCCTTTGTGGGGCTCAGTAATTTCACCCCTTTTGGATAAGGTATTCACTTGATTGCAAGAGTGTCCTCTCTCCGTTATTTACTACCATGAGGGATGAAACTTCGGCGCTGCCGAAGAAGAGCTCTCTGTCTCAGCCCAAGAAGCTCCTTCAAGGTTGGTGAAAACCTCACGGACAGCACGACAATCGAGGACGCTACGCGGGAGCAGACGCTGGCCTTCGATTTCGCCGCTGACGCCACTGTCATGTTTTTTGATTCCACAGCGTACGTCGTCTTCTTGAGCTTTGTCACGCTGCTGTACTGGCGCTTGCCATTTCGCAAGCAGAACTATCTGTTGCTTGCGGCCAGTTACCTTTTCTATGGTTGGTGGGACTGGCGGTTCCTGCTTTTGATGGCGGGCTCGACTCTCGTGGATTTCATCGTGGCCCGCAAGATTGCTTCGGCCTCAAACGAGCGAACCCGCCGGTCCCTGCTGTTTTTCTCCATCATTCTGAACTTCGCCTTCCTTGGCATATTCAAATATTTCAATTTCTTCCTGGATTCAACGGTTCATCTCGCCGCTCTGCTGGGACTGGAGCAGATTCCCGTCAGCGTGTGGCGCATTCTTTTGCCGCCGGGAATCTCTTTCTACACGTTCCAGGAAGTCGCATACATCGTAGACGTATATCATCGGAAAGTAGAACCCGGTGAATCGTTCGTGGACTATGCACTCTTCATCAGCCTTTTCCCTCATCTGATTGCTGGACCGATCCAACGCCCATCCCATCTCCTTCCGCAAGTACAGAAGCCCCGTTCGTGGGATCCCTCCAAAGCTTTCGACGGCTTGATCCTGATTCTGGAAGGGCTTTTCCGAAAAGTGGTCATCGCTGACAACTGCGCTCTCATTGCAAATGCCGTCTATTCTGGCAATTTCGGCGGGCCCAATACCATGACAGTGCTGCTTGGAGCATATGCGTTCGCTTGGCAGATTTACGGCGACTTTAGCGGTTACAGCTGCATCGCTCGCGGCAGTGCGCAGCTTCTTGGCTTCCACTTTATGGTCAACTTCCGCCAGCCCTATCTCGCAGAAAGCCTGCAAGATTTTTGGCGCAGGTGGCACATTAGTTTAAGTACGTGGCTGCGCGACTATCTCTACATCCCGCTCGGTGGCAGCCGTCTCGGAAAGGTCCGGACCTACATCAACCTGATGCTCACCATGCTGCTTGGAGGTCTGTGGCACGGAGCCAACTGGACTTTTGTTATCTGGGGCGGAATCCACGGTGCGGGGCTTGCCATCGAGCGGTTGCTCATGGGCGCCCGTGAGGTGGTTGGATCCTCCGCCAACTTCATCGCACGTTGGGGCCGCAGAATTATCATCTTCAATCTCGTTTGTCTGGCCTGGATCTTCTTTCGGGTTCCCTCTCTTTCGGGCGCTTGGGAACAGCTCGCAGGCCTTGCGACTTGGCAGTGGAAACCTGAATACCTCACCGCCATTGTGTTTTTCGCGGTCTATGCCGCAATCCTCTTCTTGCTGGACTTGCAGCTCGAGGCCACCAACGGGGAGCATGTGTTTGCGTCGAGCCCACATGCATGGCGTATCGCCACCGCAGTCGCGTTCTGCGTACTGATTACACTTTTCGGAGCAAATCAAGAAAATGCCTTTATCTATTTCCGATTCTGAACGGAAGAACGCCACCCGGGCGATTGCGGTCTTGCTGACCTTGCTGGCCGCCTATTTCTGTGTACTCGAGATCGTGACCCGCATTGGTTTCCCGCGCATCAATCATGTCTGGCGCACCATCCAAGCAGACCATCGTACGGCTGTCTCACTTCGGCCGGCCCTGGCGCATGAATCAGCCACCATGCTGATTGTCGGTAACTCCTACTTGGAGCTCGGCGTAAACCGCGACAGTCTGCAACAGGAAATATCACCCGCATACTCTGCGGCATATCTGCCAATCCAGGGCACGAGCTATTTGGATTGGTACTTCGGATTGCGCCGGCTCTTTGCCGAAGGTTCTCGTCCCGGCGTCGTTGGAGTGTGCCTCTCCACGCGAGACCTGATTTCGGATGCGACGTCTGGCGAACCCTTCGCTCATAGCCTGATGTTGGAACGCGATATCCTCAAAGTCAGGGTAGAAGGCCGCCTGGACAATACGACAACGAGTGACTATTTTTTTGCAAATTTCAGTAGTTGGTTAGGACATCGTGGAGAGATTCACAACTGGCTTCTTCGAAAAACCGTGCCCAATGTAACGGATTTGGCTTCCTCTTTTCGGCCAAGAAACCTGCCCCTCCCGCCCAGTGACATTGTCGTAGCAAAGGCCCTGCCACGCTTGCGCTTACTTAACCAGTTGTGTGAGGAAAATGGAACACGCTTCTTCTTACTCATTCCTCCTTCGCTTGATGTACAAGACGCTTCCAATGCGCTTCAAGAAGCGGCTGGCAAAGAGGGTATGCTCGTTGTGCTCCCTTACCGACATGCTGAATTACCGGAGAGCGCGTTCCTGGATGGATCGCACCTAAATCCCACAGGCGCTGCTCTTTTTACCGAGCGCTTGGGGCCGACGCTACTACATTCCCTTTATCGAAACTAGGAGCTGTTGCACAACCTAACTGACTTGATGTCTCCAAGACACATGAAAGGTTTGTGCAACAGCTTCTGTCAGCGGGCTTGGGCTCGGGCACCCGCGTTCTTGTCTATTCCGATCACGCTTTCGTGCCTGAGGAGTTTGCTGAGTGCGGGACTAGTGTTGGTAAGCGCCCAAGTCCGAACCACCGCCCTGCGGGCGCGTTTTGCCGTTTATGTCCGTATAGATGTAGTTCTTCAAGTCGGTGACGATGGCTGAGGACAACCCGGATAATGTACTGGGATCGATGCCCCTACCGTAAGCGGGGCTGAGCGACGCCAGCGTCAGTCCGTTACGTAGCAGAGCGGGCGCAAGCGACGCCGCATACTGCCCCAAAGCGGTCGGGCTATAGACCGGGGGAGTGAGAAACAGCGGATCGGCCTGAATGAGCTGCGCGGGATCGGAATAGCTGAAACTGTTGGCGCTTCCCAAATACATATCCGCGTAGTAGCGGATGTTGGCGTTCGTCCCGCCCTGGTCGTAGGAAGGATTGTTGCTATGCCAGGCCACCGTGATGTTGTTGATGAAATAGCCGTCGTTCGAGTTGATGGTGACGAAGGAACCGGCGTTCCCCAATGAAGTGTCGAGGTTGTTTTTGTAGCAGGTGTTGTTTACGATCCAGAAATTGGTCACCACAAAGGCTTGGATGCACCTTCCGCCGTTTCCGTAAACGACGTTGTTGATGATCAGCGCGGGCGGCGTATTGGCGGTGCTGTAGACATAGGAGCCGTTGCTGAGATCAAGGATAATCCCATTGCCGTCGGTGTGATTGGAGGAGCCGTCGTATTCGCCGGCGATGATGTTGTTGGAGATGATGTTGTGGAAGCCGGGATAGGAATCGAACCATTGGGCGCTGTTGTAAGAGATCCCGCTGGTCCAGCCGTAGAGATAGCCATTGTGGTTGATGAGTTTGTGGTCGCTGGTGAGATAGTCGCACCTGACGGCAGCGACGCCGGAGCCGCCGGTGTTGTTGATGATATTGCCGATGAAGCGCAGGTGGTGACCGCCCTGGCAGAAGAAGCCGTCCAGGGCGTTGTTCTGGCCATCCAGATTCAATCCGCGGAATTCCAGATAGGCAGCGCCGGAAGGGAAGGTGCCGCCGCCGAATTTGAACATGGGCTGAGCAATGGCACCGGCCGTCCAGACGAGATTGACCGGGCCGTTGCCGTAGTTTTTGTAGACGATCCAGGAGGAAGGTGAGCCGCTGGTGGGGGCAAAGAAGGTGGAGTTTAGGTTATAGGTACCGCCGAGGAGGCAAACGACGGAACCGGGCTGCGTGACGGCGGCCGCGCCGGTAAATGTCTTAGGAGAAGAGGCACTACTGCCGGAATTGGCGTCATTTCCTGAGGGTGAAGCAAAGAGTGTGCAATCGGAGGCCGTCGTGCCGTTGTTGACGGTCAGAGGCAGGGGCGAGCTGGTAGCAGAGATGCCTGCGGTATCGGTGGTTTTTGCGGAAAGGGAATGGGCACCGTTGGAAAGAGAAGCGGTATTCAAGCCGAACGTCCAGTTGCTGGTGCCGGAAGCGTTCGCATAACTGCCGCCGTCGACGGCGACCTGCACGGAGCTGATACTCACGGTATCGGAAGCGGTGCCGGAAACGCTGATGGTGCCGGAGACGGTAGCGCCGCTGGCGGGAGAAGTGATAGCCACGGTGGGCACGGGTGAAGCGACGTTGATGCTGAAGTTTTTGGAAGCGGATTGCGCCGCAGCGTCCTTCACCTGCACGGTGAAGGAGAAGCTTCCGGCCAGGGAGGGAGTGCCGGAGATGGAGCCGCCGGCATTCAGTGTAAGTCCATTGGGCAGTGTGCCACTCGCGAGGCTCCAGGTGTAAGGTGTTGAGCCACCGCTGGCAGAGAGCGTTGCGCTATAGCTGCCAGCTACGGTTCCACCAGCGAGCTGCGCCGTGGTGACTTGCAACATCGTAGCACCACTCGAAACGAACGCCACATCTACCCAGTAATTCGCAGCTTGGTGCGTGCCGGTTGGAAAAGCGCTGCCGCCGCCGTACGCAAATCGCCCGTCCGGCGTGCCACTTGTGGTTGCGAAGGCATGCAATGGGGCATTATTCACCCCAGCGGTTGCGAAGTAGCTCCAGTTGACGCTGTAATGCCCCGCTGTGGTGTGGTAGGAAGCCACGTACACGGTGTTCGCGGTGATCGCTACGGGTTGCGCAAAATTCACCTGCTGCCACCCGGATGCTGTCTCTCCCGTGAAAGTTGCCGACGCCAATAGCGCGCCGCCGCTCGTCCACAAATTGCCCACGTGTGTGCCGGTGTTGCCCGCGCTCTTGTAAAAGCGAATGCCAGTAATGGAGCCGCTCGTATCAGCCTTAAAGCTAACCCCCAGCTCCACGGGCGAGTCGGGTCCCACATCCGGTATCCAAGGTACGGTCGTGCCCGGCCAGATCGTCCGCTGGGTTTGCGCCAGGGAGTTATTTGAGCAGCCCAAAACGATAGCTAGCGTCAAGAGCGTGCCCTTAACGTATCTCAACTTCTTTGGTCTGGACGTGCCGCCGGGAATTTCTGCTCCCAATCGGAGCAATTTCCGTTGCGGCGCCCACAAAAATAAAAATACTTCCTCATGAAATCGCACAGCTACACCTCCAGGTTTTTTTGTGGGTTTTTGGCTCAACAGCTCGCTGGCTGGGTACAATCGCGACGAATCGGAAGGAGAGGGTCCCCGGTTACTGAGGCTTGCCGAGCATTTGAAGTTCGGCAGCCCCGGCGAGAGTGCTAACCACCTCTCTTAGTATTTCGCCCACAGGCCCGAGGTTACGTCAGTGGCTTTCTTGTTTCTGTCGGTGGGGAAATGATTCTGCCGTCAGACCTTGGGTCTAAGAACATCCCCCACAGTCCTACAGAAGGACAGGCTCCACCTGTCCTTTCTCTTAAAATTTTCTTAGAAGCCTGCGGTTGAGTTAGAGGAAGAACCTGAAACCGATTTCAGGTACTTCGGTCTCCCGCGACCGAACCTTTCCCGATTGTCTAGCGGTGTTACTTCGCGTCACGTTATTGGCAGGGAACAATGACCACACGCCGAACAACTGGGCCTCAAGCCCACGCTGTAAAATCTGCATTGGCTCCGGCCGGAGATGCCACCCTCCCTCTCTATTCAGAGATTTTCAGCGGTCTGCCGGTGGGGATCGTCGTATTGCATCTCGAAAACTCTAAGGATGGGAGGAGTCTTAGGATCATGGATCTCAACCCCGCCGCTGCTTTTCTCACAGGGTCCACACTCGAAGACCTTCGCGGCAGGACACTCGCGGAATTCCCAGAGCTCCTGAAAACCGCGTTTCCAAATGAGTGCCTCGACGCACTTCACGCTCGCAAGCCAAAAAACCTGGGAGAGATTTCCTGCGGTGACGAGCGCATTCGCCGTGGTATCTACGCTGTCCAGCTTTTTCCCCTCTCCGGGAATTTCCTGGGTGTAGCCTTCGAAAATGTCACCGATCGCAATCGTTCCGAACAGACATTGCGCGAAAGCGAGGAACGCTTCCGTTTGCTCGTCCAGGGCGTACAGGAATATGCCATTTTCCAGTTGGATCCTCTTGGCCAGGTTGTTACCTGGAATAGCGGCGCCGAGCGCTTAAAAGGCTATCGTGCCGAGGAAATCCTCGGGAAGCATTTCTCTGTGTTTTATCCTCCGGAGGACGTGACGAGCGGAAAACCTGAGCAGATTCTGGCGGTGGCAACGGAACGCGGACAAAGCGAGGACGAGGGATGGAGAATCCGCAAGGATGGCTCTCGTTTCTGGGCCAACGTCGTCGTCTCGGCCCTGCGGAACGCTAAGGGAAGTTTGCAGGGGTTCGCCAAGGTCACCAGGGACATGACCGATAGGCACGGCAAAGAGGAATCACTCGCAAAAGCCAAGGAGCTGCTGGAACGCCGCGTTGAACAGCGAACCTCCGTCCTCGCTCGAGTGAACAAGGAGTTGCGAACTGAAATTGCTGAGCGCGTACGCGCCGAGGAACAATCCAAAGCGTCCCTCGAGCAGCTCCGCGCTCTGGCGGAACGTCTCCAGAGCGCGCGGGAAAAAGAACGTACCTCCGTCGCTCGAGAGATCCATGACGAACTCGGGCAGGCCTGCACGGCGATCAAGATGGATCTCGCACTGATCGGCCACAAAGCAACCAAGCGACAGACTCAAGTGCGCGCCAAAGTTGACTCTGCCACTCGATTGGTTGACGAGATGATTGTCACCCTGCGAAGAATCGCCTCTGATCTCCGGCCCAGAACTCTTGACGACCTGGGTTTGATCGCTGCCCTGGAATGGCAGGCTCAGGAGTTTGAAAGCCGTACTGGAATTCGCTGCCGCGTCACTTTGCCCCAGGAACCCCTTGCCCTTGATTCCGAACGCTCCACGGCCATTTTCCGCATCTTTCAGGAGTCACTCACCAATGTCGCGCGACACGCTCACGCCACACGGGTCGAAGCCCGCTTGGAACGGGGAGCGAACCAGCTTGTCTTTCAGGTTCACGACAACGGAAGAGGCTTTGACGCTGAGGAGGCCAAGGCGCGCAGGTCTCTCGGCCTCGTTGGAATGCAAGAACGCGCGCTTCTGCTCAACGGGGAGCTCAAGGTGGAAGGAGTTCCAGGCGCCGGCACGACCATGACTCTGAGGGTTCCACTACTACCAACGACACCGCCCAAATTGGACTCGAGATGAGAGTGCTGATCGCTGATGATCATGCGGTCTTTCGCCGCGGGCTCAAGGAAACCATCGGCGAAGCATTTCCCAAAGTGACCTTCGGAGAAGCAAAGACGGCACAGGAAACGGTCGAGTGTGTGCGCCGCCAAGATTGGGAAATCGTCATTTTGGATATCAGCATGCCCGGAAAGAGCGGACTCGATATCCTGGATGACGTGAGGCGATTGCGCCCAAAGCTGCCCGTTCTTTTCCTCAGCATGCACCCGGAAGAGCAGTATGCCCGGCGGGCTCTCAAATCCGGGGCAGCGGGTTACCTGACCAAGGACAGCATTCCGGAAGAACTCAAAGAAGCCGTTCGGCGAATACTCACCGGCGGCCGGTACGTCAGCGCGACTCTGGCCGAAAGGCTGGCCTTCGACTTGAGGAAAGGAGCCGACACGCCGCTCCACGAACTATTGTCAACTCGCGAGTTTCAGGTATTGCGGATGATTGCTTCGGGCAAATCCGTCAAGGAAATAGCGAATGACATCGCCCTAAGCGTGAAGACGGTGAGTACCTATCGTGCGCGCATCCTCCAGAAAACAGGGATGAAAACAACCGCAGAACTGATTCGTTACGCTCTTCAAACACAGCTGGTGGGTTAAAAACGGCCGGACACATCAGTCCAACAACTGCGAACGTCTAGGAATTCCTCCGCCTTAGGCCCACGACTCCGCCCTGTGAGACGCACCCGGTCACGGATACTTCCTTTTTTCCTACAAGAAATTGCTGTTTCCACCCGATGTATTTACGCTTGAATTCGTAATTCTATATGGATGGGCGGACAATCTCCGAGGAGGAGGAAGATGAGAGTCTTTATCGCGGACGACTCGGCGGTAATCGTCGAGCGCCTCGCTGACCTCTTGAAGGAAATACCGGGTGTGCAGCTCGCAGGACATGCCACCGATGCCACGGAAGCGATTCGCTGCATCCAGCGAATCAAGCCAAATGCTGTGATTCTCGACTTCCAAATGCCCGGAGGCTCTGGTCTCGACGTACTACGTGCGATTGGTCCAGACCACCCGGGCCTCCACGTTTTAATTTGCACGAACTACCCTTATCCTCAATACCGCGAGGAGTGCTTGGGCGCTGGTGCAGATTTCTTTCTCGATAAATCCTCGGAATTCGAAAAGATCCCTGCCATTCTCCGTGAATTGACCGGAAACTTCGCAAAATCGGCTGCTGGGAGTCGGTGAGGGCAGGGCCCCGGCCTTTTTGGGGACAGCTGCGAATGGCTCGCTCACTTTCGTGCCCGAAGAATTTCCAGCGGGGGCGGGCCTAGTGTTGGTAAGCCCCCAGGTCCGAACCGCCTTGCGGGCGCGCTTTGCCGTTGATGTCCGTGTAGATGTATTTCTTCAGGTCCGCGATGATCGTCGCCGGCACCCCAGGCAGCGTACTGGGATCGATGCCTCTTCCCAGCGCCGGGCTGAGCAGCGGCGTCAGCGTCAGTCCATTACCGAGCAGAGAAGGCGCGAGCGCCGTTGCGTATTGGCCCAGCGCATTCGGATCAAAGACTGGCGGAGTGAGGAAGAGCGGATCGGCCTGAATGAACTGTGAAGGATCGGAATAGCTAAAGTTGTTCGGACTACCGAAATACAGGTCCGCATAGTATTGGATATTTGTGTTGCTGCCCTCTTGATCGTAAGACGGATTGTTGCTGTGCCAGGCCACGGTGATGTTGTTGATGAAATAGCCGTTACTTGAACCCTGCGATGTAAATGCGCCGGCATTACCGAGCGAGGGATCTAGGTTGTTTTTGTAGCAGGTGTTGTTCACAATCCAGAAATTGATATGGTCTAACGATTGAATGCAGCGGCCGCCATTCCCATAAACAACATTGTTGATGATCAGGTTAGCAGGCGTGTTCCCTCCGAGATCGAGGATAATTCCGTTTCCATCGGTGTGGTTGCTCGAGCCATCAAATTCGCCTACCACGATATTGTTGGCGATGATGTTATGAAAGCCAGTGTAGTTGTCGAACCACATGTCGGTGTTGTAAGAGATCCCGCTGGTCCAGCCGTAGAGATAGCCATTGTGGTTGATGAGGTTGTGGTCGCTGGTGAGATAGTCGCACCTGACGGCGCCGACACCGGAGCCGCCGGTGTTGTTGATGATATTGCCGATGAAGCGCAGGTGGTGACCGCCCTGGCAGAAGAAGCCGTCCAGGGCGTTGTTCTGGCCATCCAGATTCAATCCGCGGAATTCCAGATAGGCAGCGCCGGAAGGGAAGGTGCCGCCGCCGAATTTGAACATGGGCTGAGCAATGGCACCGGCCGTCCAGACGAGATTGACCGGGCCGTTGCCGTAGTTTTTGTAGACGATCCAGGAGGAAGGTGAGCCGCTGGTGGGGGCAAAGAAGGTGGAGTTTAGGTTATAGGTACCGCCGAGGAGGCAAACGACGGAACCGGGCTGCGTGACGGCGGCCGCGCCGGTAAATGTCTTAGGAGAAGAGGCACTACTGCCGGAATTGGCGTCATTTCCTGAGGGTGAAGCAAAGAGTGTGCAATCGGAGGCCGTCGTGCCGTTGTTGACGGTCAGAGGCAGGGGCGAGCTGGTAGCAGAGATGCCTGCGGTATCGGTGGTTTTTGCGGAAAGGGAATGGGCACCGTTGGAAAGAGAAGCGGTATTCAAGCCGAACGTCCAGTTGCTGGTGCCGGAAGCGTTCGCATAACTGCCGCCGTCGACGGCGACCTGCACGGAGCTGATACTCACGGTATCGGAAGCGGTGCCGGAAACGCTGATGGTGCCGGAGACGGTAGCGCCGCTGGCGGGAGAAGTGATAGCCACGGTGGGCACGGGTGAAGCGACGTTGATGCTGAAGTTTTTGGAAGCGGATTGCGCCGCAGCGTCCTTCACCTGCACGGTGAAGGAGAAGCTTCCGGCCAGGGAGGGAGTGCCGGAGATGGAGCCGCCGGCATTCAGTGTAAGTCCATTGGGCAGTGTGCCACTCGCGAGGCTCCAGGTGTAAGGTGTTGAGCCACCGCTGGCAGAGAGCGTTGCGCTATAGCTGCCAGCTACGGTTCCACCAGCGAGCTGCGCCGTGGTGACTTGCA
>Ga0207134_1032_pt1 | contig 43647 bp, 38 predicted proteins | sample Alteio_BWMinHeat_12_FD_153527 | JGI IMG/M metagenome (GOLD analysis project Ga0207134, IMG submission 153527) | Enriched cells from forest soil in Barre Woods Harvard Forest LTER site, Petersham, Massachusetts, United States -... | ecosystem: Environmental > Terrestrial > Soil > Temperate forest >... | reverse complement strand
TCATTCCACTCGCGTTGGCCGCGTTCGAGCACTGCCGCCAAGTCTTCCCGCAACAAAAAACGATCCTTGATCAAGTTCATGGCCGCCCCGGCAAACTTGCCCAAACCCGTGCTGACTGGGGAAATGGATGGCATCCGCGAAACTCTGCCCGAAGGGCTCAAAGACAAATTCGGCAAACTTGCCCATATATTCTTCACGCGAAACGTAGCGTTCGGCGACGGACGGCCGCGGATCGCCGGATTTTCCGCGCTCTGATGCGTTGCCAGCGAAAGGGAGAAAGGAACCGAGGAAGCTGAGACGCAGATCGGGAGCGCCGATGCTGGGATCCCGCAAATTCCAGCCTGTATATGTAGCGAGTGGTACTTGCAATTCCGGCAAGCGCACGCCTCCCAAGTCGTTACCATCGCCATCCGTTTGTGGAACCAAAACGGAAAATGGTTTTCCAACTTTCGGAGGCTCGTTGAAAATGATTCCTGATTTCCACTGCGAACCGAAATCGAGATGGTATGCCAAATTCATTTCGTGAGGTGTATTCACGCCAGGAATTCTCGGGAACGTCCATTTGCTCAGCGGAACTAGGGTGCCGTCTGCAATTTTTGGGTAGGTGTTCGGAGGCGGTGGCGTTCCGTCTTTGACCCATTGGTCCATGTCGGTGATCAGCGCGCGCCAGAACCATTGGACGGGATTCGGATTGTGCCTTTGTTGCGCGGCGGAATCCGGCGAGCCAGTCGTGGCCTTCTGCGGCGGAAAAGTTGCGGAAAAATGCTGTAAGCCAGCGAGAAAATAGATGCGGGCATTTTCACCCGGCGCCGCGTCTTTCAAGCCGTCGGCTGAAGTGTGAATCAGGGAAGCGGAACGGCCCCAGTATTCGTAGGAAGTATTGGTGAAGAAAATCTTTGGCGCCGTGTGCGACCTGCTCGCAGCATCCAGAAGGCCTGCTGTTTCACCGGTCTCCGCGTCGGTCTCGGGAAGATCGTTGTAGGGAAACAGATCCGTCGGGAAAAAGATACTGGACAGGGGTTGCGCGTCACGGGAGGGCTGCGCGAAACGATGATTGAAACTGCCTCGGCCGGCGCCGGCCACGTGCGCAATGACACCGTCCATGACCTGGCGGCCTTGCTCGTCGGCGTTGAAGTCCTGGTAGAGGAAATGGCGGAGGAAGCGGCCACTCTGCGAAATTCCTACCGCATAAACGCGGCGGACCGGAGCCGTGGCCTGGGGATCATACTTAAGATAAGAGAGGAAATCGCGGACCGCAGCCAGCCCGGCGCCCACGACCACCGGGTCTTTGGCTTCGTAGACGACCTCATAGATTTTGCCGGGCAAAAAACCGCCGTCCAAGTGAATGAAATGAGGATCGGCCACAAGCTGGCCTTCCACGGAATGGGCAAAGCTCCACTGGTTGCGAGGGATTGTTTGCCGCGGGCCACCCGGCGTGTCGCGCACGGTGAGGACGTTTTTCGCGCTGGCAGGATCGTCGACCGGATAACCTTTTCCTCCGCTAGGACCCAGCATGGTGTGTCCCAGAGGCATGTCGTCTCTTTTTTGGGATGGCGTGAAATCGGAACGCACCAAGCCGCGAATTTCTCTTCCTCCGGGATCATGAGCAACCGGAGCGGAGAGACGGAGATTTTGGCCTTGGTCCGCGACATCAAACTGCCAGCCGAGCCAGGCAATCGTGTAGCCTTCGCGCAGCAGAAATCCGTCTCCGAATTCCGCGTTTGGGTCTGAGGAATTTCCTCCGTTTACCAGGCGCAGAATTCCTCTTCCGCCGCGGTTGGAAACTTCAAACAGCACGGCGTTGTTTCCCTTGGCCATGTCCTTAGGTTTGAAGAGATAGAGGTCTGCGGAAAACTCGACTTCGCCTTGGGCGTTGCGCGGAGCTTTATCGAGATCCACGATCTGGCGGTTGTGAATGTTTTCTGGATTGACGGCAAAGTAGACGCGGCCGATGATCGTCTCGTAGGGGCCGGCCAATCCGAAGGCGCGGCCATCTTGAATGTCAGCGCGGGAGAGTATCTCGACGCGGGTGACGTGAGCGTCAGAGGAGGGAGCAGAGAAACCGATGAGGGTCACGACCCAAGTTAAGCGCAGGCGTAGAGGACGAATAAGCCACCTCCGGAAGCGCCACAGCTTACAACATATTGTTGTAACTGCTGGGATTTCAATGGTCGAGCTAGCGATTGTAGTTGTGGAGTTCATGGTTTTCTCGTGGAGGGGGTGTGTACACCCCCATGAAAGATGGATCGTTTTCAAAACAAAGGAGTTGCGGGGAAAACATTTTGTAAGTAGCTGAACAGAAAGGGGATGGACGACGGGAGATTTCGTAACAAGTGGCAGGAGACTTGTGAAAGGTGAAGAAGCGCGAAGCTGGGGGTGCAGGACCGAATGATCGAGGGGGAGGCTGAAAGTCACAAGTCATCGTAGCATGAGAATGTTACCTTGTCAAATACTATATTTATATAGTACTAGTTTCGAATGGATTTGGTAGTACTTTGGAATGAAAATGGCGGCTTAAGGTGAAAGACAGTCCCACCCTTTCTGCAGAAACCGCAGAAAGCGTAGGGCACCCAGAGGCGTTTTTGCGATCGAGTGACGGCCACCCGCGAATCGGAGGGCACGATGCATCGTGCCCCTACCATGAAAAAGTTAGGTGGCGTACCGGTAGAGGAGAAAAGAGCACACCCAGGATGTCCTGGAAAATGACTCAGGATTGGCTGTGCCACTAAGGCGACGGCGCGCCGCTTGTCGCGTTGTTTCGGGACGCAGTAGAATGGGGTGTTTGCACATCGAGGAGGGAACCTGCTATGGCCACTGCCGAACAAATAGTTCACGTTTCCGAGTTCACCAACGAGCCTTTTATTGATTTTTCGAAAGCGGAAAACCGCTCGCGCATGGAAGAGGCACTCAAAAAGGTGAAGGCGGAATTTGGCCGCGAATACCCCATGTGGCTTAACGGCCAAAAGGTGACGACGACGGAAAAGCGCACGTCGACGAACCCTTCGCGGCCGATGGAAATCATTGGCGTTTTCCAGAACGCCACGGGGGAGATGGCCAGGCGGGCGGTCGAAGACGCCCACAAATACTTTGACACATGGAAGAAAGTCTCCGCCCAGGAGCGTGTGAAGTGTCTTTTCCGCGCGGCGAAGATTGTGCGGGAGCGGAAGTTCGAGTTAGACGCTCTGGTGTGCTACGAAGTGGGGAAGACGTGGGTGGAAGCGGATGCGGACATTGCCGAAACCATCGACTTCCTGGAATTCTACGGCCGCGAAATGCTGCGACTGGGCGAGCCGCAAAAGTTGACGCCGATGCGCGGTGAACGCAACTACCTTGTGTATATTCCGCTCGGCGTCGGCGTCATCATTCCGCCGTGGAATTTTCCCTGCGCGATCATGGCGGGAATGACCGTGGCATCGCTGGTTACGGGGAATACAGTGATCCTGAAGCCCGCGGCGGATTCACCGACGATCGCGGCAAGATTCGTCGACATCCTGTATGAAGCCGGCATTCCGAAGGAAGCGGTGAACTTCATCACCGGGCCGGGCAGCGTGATTGGCGATGTGCTGGTGCAGCATCCGAAGACGCGCTACATCGGTTTCACGGGCTCGAAGGAAGTGGGGCTGCGCATCAGCGAGCTTGCGGGCAAGACCGTGCCGGGGCAGATGTGGATCAAGCGCACGGTGCTGGAAATGGGCGGCAAGGACGGGATCGTGGTGGACGAAGAGGCCGATATCGACGCGGCGGTGGAAGGCACGGTGCAGGCGGCGTTCGGGTACCAAGGACAGAAATGTTCGGCGTGCTCGCGCGCGATTGTCTCTGAAAAAATTTACGACACGTTCGTTAAGAAGCTGGTGGAGCGCACGAAGAAAATTACGGTCGGACCGAGCGACGATCCGGGGAATTACATGGGCCCGGTCGTCAGCCAGTCGGCGATGAAAACGATTCTGGATTACATCGAAGTGGGAAAGAAGGAAGGAAAGCTCGTCACCGGGGGGAAACGTGCCGCGGGAGACGGCTACTTCATCGAGCCGACGATTATTGTGGATGTGGATCCGAAGGCGCGGCTGGCGCAGGAGGAAGTGTTCGGCCCGGTGCTCGCGGTGATCAAGGCGAAGAATTACGACCAGGCGCTGGAAATTGCGAACAATACGGAATTTGGCTTGACCGGCGCGGTGTACTCGAAGAATCCGGAAAAAATCAAAAAGGCCGAAGAGACGTTTCACGTGGGCAATCTTTATCTAAATCGGAAGTGCACCGGAGCGATGGTCGGCGCGCACCCGTTCGGCGGGTTCAACATGTCGGGAACGGACTCGAAAGCCGGCGGGAAAGATTACTTGCTGCTGTTCATGCAGGGCAAATCGATCGCAGAAAAGGTGAGCTAAGGGTTTTTGGCCGCGCTGGCCTCGGCGCGCTGAGCGACCCACTTCAAAACGCGGAACACGGGATAGCTGATCACGAGTATGGCGAGCGCCCAGGGCGCGTTGTTCTGGTCCGTTAAGATCGACCCCACCAAAAACAAGACGGAGGCCACCAGGGCAATTCCCGTCGTCCACGGATAACCCCATGCCCGGTACGGGCGCGCCATTTCCGGCTCTCGTTTGCGCAAGACAAACAGCGACGCATACGACAGAGCGTAATTCGCAACAAAGAAAAAGGAGAGCATGGCGATGACGCGCTCGAAGGTTCCCGTCAGCAGGAACAGCAGTCCGGCAACTGTGCTGAGGAATAGCGCCAGCACCGGCGTGCCACCCGGATTGACGCGAGCGGCGCGGCGAAAAAATAATCCGTCACAGCTCATGGTGTAAAGCGTGCGCGAGCAGAAAAGCTGGTTGGCGTTGAGGCAGCTCAACATGGAGATGACCATGATCGAGCGAATAATGGGATCGCCAAGCTTCCCGAAAATGCGATCGGCGACGGTTCCGAGAACAAAATTGTTTCCGGAAATTTCGTTCATGGGCAGGATGTAAAGCGCCACCAGATTCAGCAAGAGGTAAATCCCCATGATGGAGAAAACGCTGCCGAAAATGGCGCGCGGGATGTCGCGGCCCGGGTTGCGAACCTCTTCGCCGAAGTAGATGACGCCGTCCCATCCGTCGACGGTGTAGATGACTCCCTGAAGCCCGAGCATGATCGCAACGAGAAGAGGCCATCCGGAGGGCAAAGCAAGCGCGGAAGCAGCGGACTGCGCGGCGGCGCGGTGAGCCGGCCCGCCCAGCAAGAAACAGGCAATCACGAGAATCACGAAAGCGCCGGTCTTCAGCGCGGCGGTGGATAGTTGAGCGCCGCTGCCCCAGCGAATCCCGCGCCATTGCAAAACGAAAAACGCAACAATCACAAGGACAGCGACGATCATTTGAACGCGCATGGCGAAGCCGAGGACCGTCAAGTTTCCGCTCAGGACAGGGAAAAGCGCACCACTGTATTCGGCGATGACGAATGCGACGGCGGCGGCGGTGCCGCAGGTGGAAATCCAGTCGCTCCAGCCGACGATGAATCCTGCGTAATCACCGAGGGCGCGGCGCGAAAAATTATACTGGCCGCCGCTGCGGGGAATTGCGGCGCCGAGTTCCGCCATGGAAGATGCGCCGGAGAGGGCGTAGAGGCCGCCGAGGACCCAAACTGCGAGAAACATCCACGCATTGGGGAGAAGCTTTGCGACATCGCCGGGCGTTCGAACGATGCCGGCGGCGATGGTGTTTCCGATCGCCGCGGCCATGCCAAACCACATGCCGAGGACTTGGAGCAGTCGGCCGCGGCCGACTGTAGGCGCAGAGGTAGCTGTGGTAGAACCTTCCGATGTTCCAGACAATGTGAAGTCTCGAAGGATCCGCGAAACGCAGCAATCATATCGGGGGGAGGAGAAAATGCAAGCCGGAAGTGGCGGGCGAAAAAGTTGTCAGTGATCAGTTGTCAGTCTTCAGAAAGGGTCGGAAAGAGATTTTTTTGTGATGGGCTCTGCAGGTTTCGTTCGAAACGCAAAGGCGGAGTGGCGGAATTGTTTACGGCAGCGAGAGTGAAACTAATCTGCAATCCAACTTCGGACGCTGCCGCTATGTCTATCTTGGAGTGCCGACGAAGTTCCATTTGCCCCAGGCAAAAGATTCGTGCACGGGTAGAAAATGAGCGCGGGCAATTTTCTTGATGAGTACGGGCTGGCCCAGCCATTGCTCGTAGGTGCGAATTTCGTACTCGGTCATGGTGGCGAACGCATCCATCTTGCTGGAAATGCGGCGGATCGGAGGGATTTCGGAAATGAAGTGCACGAAGGTCAGGAAAGGAGTGCGCCACGGCTCGACAAACATGACGCGGCCGTTCGTTCGCAGCACTCGCTGCATTTCTGAAAAGGTTTGATCGAGATCGTCAGGCAGAGCGGGGAGATGGTGCAGGCCGCCCTGGACGATGAGGACGTCTTTGCTGCGATCGGCAAAGGGAAGCCGCCGGCAATCGGCGACGGTGCATTTCGCAGAGCCTTTGAATTGCGCAAGCAGTCCGGGGGACAGGTCCACGCCTTCGAGCCGGGTGAAACCAAGGCGCTGCAGGGCGATCAAACCGTTTCCGCGCCCGCAAAAGAGTTCGACAATTTCAGCGTGGCGCGGCCATTGAGGAGCGCCCAGCTTTGTGAGTCGCCTGATAAACTTTCGAATCTCCTCTTCCGGCGATTCGAAACGCAGGTACGCGGCTTCCCAGGGATTCAGGGATAGCTGGTCTTGCGTTTGCGGATTTGTTTCGTTTTCCGGCGTTTCTGCATGTGATGGCGGCATCTTCGATGGGCCCAAGAAAGAACAAACGAAGGTTCCCATAGATTGCTAGTCAATTCAAGGCGCCGGTAAAGGCACGGCCTCGCAATCGGCTCGCCTGCAACGCGTGAGACGCGCCGCTTTCGTCAGCGTGGCTCCGCCGCAATGACGCTTAGCTGCCTGCGCACGTTCGGGCGCGATCAAGCAGCAGCTCGCGCTCGCGGGCGTTACGTGTGAGCGCTGCCGCACGCTCGAACTCTCCGCGGGCTTCATCGAATCGGCCGAGCTTTTTCAGAAAGTCGCCGCGCACGCTCGGCAAGAGGTGGTAGCCCCTGAGAGATGGCTCCGCGATCAGCGTGTCTACGAGCTCAAGGCCCGCCGCTGGACCGAAGGCCATCGCGACGGCAACCGCGCGATTCAACTCCACGACGGGGGACGGTGCGAGCTGGGCAAGCGCCTCGTAGAGCGCCACGATGCGTGCCCAGTCCGTTTCCTCCGGGGTGAGTGCTCGCGCGTGACAAGCGGCGATGGCAGCCTGGAGTGCGTACGGACCCCGCATGCCGCCGAGCTTTTCAGCCCGATCGAGCGCGGCGAAACCGCGACGGATTAGGAGTTGGTCCCAGTGCGCGCGGTTTTGGTCGAGCAGCAGGATGGGTTCTCCCGAGGAGCTCACGCGCGCCCTGGAGCGCGACGCCTGGATCTCCATGAGCGCGACCAGGCCGTGAACCTCCGGCTCCTGTGAAGCGAGTTCGGCCAGGATGCGCCCGAGACGCAGCGCGTCCTCGCAGAGTGCAGGCCGCATCCAGTCGCCACCTGAGGTTGCCGAGTATCCTTCGTTGAAGACAAGGTAGATGACCTCGAGCACCGAGGACAGACGGGCGGCAAGCTCACCGCCGCGGGGGACTTCGAAAGGGACGTGCTCTTGAGCCAGAGTCCGCTTGGCCCGGACGATTCGCTGTGCGATGGTCGGCTCCGGGACGAGGAAGGCGCGCGCGATCTCCTCAGTTGTGAGGCCCCCGAGCAAGCGAAGCGTGAGCGCAACGCGCGCCTCGGTCGAGAGAACTGGATGGCAGGAGACGAACACGAGGCGCAGGAGGTCGTCGCCGATGTCATCGTCGAGCGCGGCGTCGAAATCCGTCACGGCCATCTCCTGCTGGGCCTGGAGCTCGCGGCCAAGCTCCTCGTGCTTGCGCTCGAGCCGCTTGTTTCGGCGGAACATGTCGATCGCGCGGTGCTTCGCAGCAGCCATGAGCCAAGCGCCCGGATTGTCCGGGATGCCCGATTCCGGCCACTGCTGGAGCGCGGCGACGAGAGCGTCCTGCGCGAGCTCCTCGGCAATGCCGACGTCGCGCACGATGCGCGCGAGACCGGCGATGATCCTGGCGGACTCAATCCTCCAGACCGCATCGATGGCGCGATGTGTGTCGGTAGCCGTCACAGCTTCCGATCAAAACATTTTTGATCCGCAGGTGCAAGGCCGCGGCGCGCGAAGGACGAAGGTCCGCGGCAAATTTACGGAAAACTTCTGCTACGGCTAGTGAGGGAAGTCCCCCGGCTCATACATCTGGCGGACTTCGGTCTCGCCTTCCCATCCCGGCCAGTGTTGCCTGTGAAGTTCCATGAAGCGCTTGGCGCTTTCGACCGCAACTTCTTTCGAAGTCAACTCAAACTGCGCGTAGCCGCCTACGACTTCCTTCGCTTCGGTGAAGGGCCCATCCTTCACGATGAGTTTGCCCCCGGAAATGCGGACGCTGGTGCCTTTAGCCGATGGGAGGAGGCCACCGTTGCCTAGCATCGTGCCGGCTTTGACGGCCTCTTCGCTGAGCTTCCCAATGGCGTCCATTAACTCCTTGGGCGGAAAGCCCCATATCTCTGCGGACTTGACAATCATCATGAATCGCATCGTCATCTCTCCTTCAGATTTAAGTTCTGGAGCTGACCTTCTCTATTGCCTGCGCCCGCTCCATCAAGATGCTACTTACACGTCGAACGAGGAGCAGTGAGATCGACACGAACGACACCGCTTGCCGATCCCACAATGCGCCGATCCCACACTGCGCCGCGCAAGACCTAGGCGCTCTGCGACTTAGCTCCCGCGGCCACATCGGCACAGCTGTCTCGGCCCTCGCCGAATAGCTGGCGAAGCTCGCATTCACCATCACCGACTTCCTTGAGGAAATTCTTGGCCAATTGGATGGCTTCTTCCTTGGAGTTTGCCTGAAGAATGGCGAAGCCTCCGACTACTTCCTTGGCTTCAGTGAAAGGCCCGTCGGTGACAGTCAGGTTCCCACCGGACCTGCGAACACGCGCGCCCAGGGCGCTTGGCAGGCAACCTTCAGTCCCGAGCAGCCAGCCGGCTTTCATGCCTTCCTCGACCAACTTGCCCATCTTCGCCATTTCATCTTGCGAGGGAGGAGCGTTTCTCTCAACAGACTTGTAGATGCTTAGAAATCGCATGATCACCTCTCCTTGTATTCGTATTGTAGAGTTCGGCGCTCGATTGCCGGTTGCTCCTGAGCGGGAGTGAATTCCCGCTCTATTGTACGACGTATGACGCTCTGCAAAATCGACATGACCACTCCATCATTCTTACCCGTAGCCGGTTGGGAACCGTCGAATGCGTGCTTAGCGAAATCGGCGCGACACACTCCTGTCTCACTTGGATACAAGCACGGGCGCGTCGGGGAATGGTTATGTCTCCTACTACCTACACGTCGAACGAGGGGCATCGAAATCGACAGGCTCAGAAATTTTCGGCGGGTGCAAGGCGGAGGCCTGTCGCGGCTACGGCTTCCTGGGTACCTGAGTGCGCAGGCGCTCTTCCTGCTTCCTGAGCTCGGGAGTAAGCTCGGAACCGAAGTCCTCTGCCTCGAACACCTGCCGAATCTCAATTTCGGCTTCCCCCTCATGGGGACAGGGGCAGCGTTTGACCCACTCGATTGCCTCTTCCATCGATCTCACCTGCCAGAGCCAGAAGCCGGCGATCAGCTCCTTGGTTTCGGTGAAGGGCCCGTCGATCACGGTCCGCTTCACTCCCGAGAACCGGACGCGCTTACCCTTCGAACTCGCTTGGAGCCCCTCGGCGGCGAGCAGCACCCCGGCTTTCACCAGTTCTTCGTTGAACTTCCCCATTTCGGCAAGGAGCTGCTGCTTGGGCATAACGCCCGCCTCGGAGTCCTTGTTGGCCTTGACGATCACCATGAATCGCATTGTTATGTCTCCTCTTGAGCTCGGGTTGAGAGCCCGGTTTCCGGACAGCTTCGACCGGGTGAAGCTGACCACTATTCTTACGTCGAACGACGAGCAATGAGATCGACAGGTACGGTATCCTTTTTTTGGAAGTATTTGTTAAGGGTTCGCGAACCATAACGCCGCATAGTGGGTCGCCCTGCCATGCCTAGCCAGCTATGACGCAAAGCAGCGGCCAGATGGATGCCGCAATTTGCAGCAAATGATGCAAAAAGCTTGAATCCGCACACAGACATACGGGCACAGATTGCCACGCCGCTAGGATAACCGGGCGCAGTACTACTAGCGCGACCCATGCTGCCTTGTCGAGTAGGCTGCATCCTTGTGCCGTCAGGTCGAATTTACAAAGCAGACTGGCAAGTACGAACCCGACGATGGCGACTTCCGCGATTGGTCTGCTGTTCCGAAAGTATTTGTATTGGCCCTTCATCACTACCTCCTATGTCGCGCCTTTTCTTGGCTCTACCTATATGTCGAACGAGGGGCCACGAGATCGACAGATCAGGCTTTTCTTGGGGTGGAATCTCTTACGAGCTAGCGGTGTTTTGACCTTTTCTGTCTCATGTAAGTTCCGAGAGTTGGAAACAGAAATGGCGGGCAGGTACGTGGGTGAAAAGTGGGGAAGGGCACGACCTGGCGGCTACAGGGACGATCCTAACTTCGCAAGCGCCCGCTTCTGAGCGGTTGGGCCGAGCGGGGAGGCCGAATCCATCGTGAGAAGGCCTATTCGTATCTCAACGCGACCATTGGATCGACGCGCATGGCGCGGCGCGCGGGAACATAACACGCGGCGAGCGCCACAAGCATCAGCAGTATGGCGACGGCAATCATCGTCACGGGATCATTCGCGTGAACGTTGTACAGCATGCTCGCCAAGTAGCGCGTCACTCCCAGCGCCACGCCGATGCCTACGGCGGCTCCGATAATCGCCAGCACAACTCCTTGCCGTAAGACCAGCTTCAGCACGCTTTCCGGTCGCGCGCCCAGGGCCATGCGAATTCCGATTTCGCGTGTGCGCCGCGAAACTTCATACGAAAGCAGTCCGTACAATCCCACGCACGCCAGAACCAGAGCCAGCAAACCAAAGAAGCCGGATAGCCGCGCGACGAGCCGCTCCTGAAAAAGCAAGCGGTCGATTTGCTCCGATTCCGTTTTCACGTCAAAGAGCGGCAAATTCGCGTTTACTTGGGCTACCACTTCGCGTACCGCAGGAAGAATGGCCTGTGGATCGGCCGCCGTGCGCAGCTCGAAGGACGCTCCCCCGGCGCTTTGCGGCATGTACATCATGGGGTGGATTTCCCGCCGCAGGTCGCTATATTTCGCGTCGCGCGCGAGGCCGATGATTTCGTAGCCGGGACTAGCCGGGCCGTTTGCGTCTCCGGCCGATTGGCCGAATCGTTTCCCGAGCGGATATTCCTTGCCAAGATATTTTTCGACGAACACCTGATTCACTATCACCGGAGTCGGCGCCGAAGTTGGAGTCGCTGCGCTGTTCGAAGCGGACAGCTTGAAATCGGAAGCGTTGAATCCGCGGCCGGCGAGGAATGGAATGTGCAGCGTCTCGAAGAAATTCGGCCCGACCGGAAGCATGTCCGCTTCGGAACTTTGATCCTGCGGGGCGCCCGGCCAGTGAAACATGGTGATCATCAAGCCGCCGCTCAGAAGAGGACCCATTGAATAGCTTGCCGACTTCACGCCCGGTATTTCGGAGAGGCGCCCTTGCAAGTCGCGGTAGAAGGCGTCCACCTGCGGGCCTTTGTAGCCGATCAGAGTCGGGTCGATTCCAAAAATCAAGACATTGTGGGAATCGAATCCAACGTCGATGCTGCGCAAATTCTGCAGAGTACGCACCAACAGTCCGGCGCCGACGAGCACAACGATAGCAAGCGCGACCTGCGTAACCACCAGCGCATTGCCGATGCTGAACCATTTTCCGCCGGCATGGCCCGAACTCGGGGCGCTCCGCTCGCCTTCCTTGAGCGCAGGTGTCAAATCGACGCGGGCGCTGCGAAAAGTCGGAGCGACACCGAAAAGAATTCCGGTGAGCAGCGAAACCGCAACGGTGAATCCAAGCACGCGCAAGTCGACGCCCGTCGCGAATCCCAGCGGACGCGTTTGATTGCTCGATACAAACGAAACAATCGCGTGCGCTCCCCAGTATGCGAACAGAATCCCTAGCACGCCGCCGAGCACCGAGAGCATTACGCTTTCCGTCAAAAGCTGGCGAACCACCCGCGGGCGGCCCGCGCCCAGCGCGAGCCGCACCGCCATTTCCTTTTGCCGGGCGGCGGCGCGGGCGAGTATCAGCCCGGCAACGTTGGCGCAAGCAATCATCAGAATAATGCCCACAGCGAGCATCAGGACGTAGAGGGGATTGGAATACCGAGTGCGGGCGCCGGTCAGGCCAGTTTGCGCCGGCACAAGCGTCACTTGCGGACTATCGGCGACTGTCAATAACGTCTTCGGGCCGCTACTCATTTCGGGTGCGCTCTGGCGGTCCGTCGGCGGCGCGCCCTGAGGTGCAGGGAGAATGAAGGGCTTATTACCACCCGATCGCGAGGGTGCTGGCACGCCTGTTGGACCCTTCCCGCCCGCGGGTGCTGGCGCCCCCCCGCTAAGCATTTCGCGCCGAAATTGGACGCCGCCACCTGCCGGCGCCCCCTGTCCGGGTATGGGCGGCCCCACCGGCTCGCCTGTATGGAAGAGCGGAACGGATCCGTGAAGCATTTCATTTAGGAAGAGGCCGCTCACCACCGCTTGCGCCTGAGCAACCTGTGTTCCAGGTTTAAGCCGACCGATAATCGTGAGCCACCAGTTACTCGCGTCGCCAGAACGGTTTTGCCAGCGCGTGGGATCGGTAATCCGTTGCGCGTCGGAGAGCGGCAGCCAAACATCGTAGTCACTGCCCGGAGTAATTCCGGTGAATCGCTGCTCGGCTATCCCGATAATCGTGAATGGGACGCTGTTCAATTCAATCGTGTGACCGACTACGTCGCGGGAGCCGCCGAAGGCGCTCTGCCAGTAGCCATAGTTCAACACGGCGACGGGTGCAGCCGACAGTGTGTCATCCGCCGCATCGAACAGCCGGCCTGCGGTGGCCTTGAGACCCATCGTGCGGAAAAAGTCCCCGGAAACAAGCTGGCCGTTGATAACGGTCGCAGGGCCGTTTCCTGTCAAGTTCAACCTGCCAGAGTTGGCAAAGGCCGCCGTCGCCGAAAACACATTTGCTCGTGCTATTTCGCGAAACGTTGGCTCGGAGAACGAGCAGCCTGTGGGATTCGCGGCACCGGGCCTCAGGTTCATGGGGCAATCTCCCGAAGTCATGTAGCCGTGAATGTTTGGCGCATTGCGCGCGCCCCACTGAAGCAGGACCAACTGCGAAGGATTCTCAACCGGCAGGGACCGCAGCATTACCGCATCGATCAAGCTGAAAATAGCTGTGTTTGCGCCGATGCCCAATGCCAGCGTGAGGATTGCCACAGCCGCAAAGCCGGGAGATTTGCGTAGCATGCGGAGCCCGAAGTGGATGTCCTGCCATAGCTGCTCAAGCCAGACGAAACTCCACACCTCGCGGGTGTCTTCCTTGACTTGCGTCACGTTGCCGAACTTGCGCATGGCCGCGTAACGCGCTTCCTCCGGCGGCATTCCGCGACCGATGTTGTCCTGCGTCTCCCTTTCAATGTGGTCGCGGATATCCTGGTCGAGTTCCTCCAACATACGCTTGCGGCGACTCATGATTTGGCTCCCTGCTTTGCCGGGCGGAGAACCCGCGCGATCGCTCCTGCCAGCCTGTCCCATTTGCTGGTCTCGACCGCAAGTTGCCGCCGGCCTTTGGCCGTCAGCCGATAGAACTTCGCCCGGCGATTATTCTCGGAGATGCCCTCTTGAACCGAAATCCATTGCCGTTTGATGAGCCGGTGCAGCGCGGGATACAGCGACCCCTGCTCGACTTGTAACACCTCGTCGGACTTGAATTCGATCGCCTTGGCGATAGCGTGGCCGTGCACCGGACCCAGCAGCAGCGTGCGGAGAACCAACAGGTCCAGGGTGCCCTGAAGCAGTTCAGTGCGCTCTTTGAGTTCTTTAGTAGACATTCTAGGGGAGAATAGAAGGCTACTAGTAGAATGTCAAGGTGAACATTTCCGCCACGGGGCACGTCGCTGTAACCGAACAAATGCGCCCGTGAAATATGGAGAAGAGCGCGATATGATGTTGCCGCTATGGGCACGCTGCTAACTTCTGAAGGGACGCAGCCGGTCAGACGCGGCGTGTCGCCGGCCGTCGAAGTGTCCGTGGTCATTCCGTGCCTGAATGAAGCGAACTCGCTAGCGTATTGCGTGGACAAAGCCATGAAGGCGTTCCAGGCGGCGGGGATATCCGGGGAAGTAGTCGTCGCAGACAACGGCTCGACGGACGATTCCATGCGAATCGCGGAAGAGCACGGAGCGCGGGTGATTCGCGTGGCGGAGCGGGGCTACGGCGCTGCGCTGCGCGCGGGCATCGCCGGCGCCCGCGGCCCTTTCATCATCATGGGGGATGCGGACGACAGCTACGACTTCAGCGACGTGCCGCGATTCGTGGAAAAACTGCGCGAAGGCAATGACATGGTGATGGGCAACCGGTTCCTGGGCGAAATCAAGCCAGGCGCCATGCCGCCACTCCACAAATACTTCGGCAATCCCGGTCTCACCGCTTTGCTCAATACACTTTTTCACGTTCACATCGGAGACAGCTACTGCGGGATGCGGGGATTCACCCGCATTCTCTACGACCGCCTGGACCTACGAAGTTCGGGGATGGAATTCGCGCTCGAGATGGTCATCAAATCCGCGCAAATCGGGGCACGCATCGCGGAGATCCCCATCATTTTGTGGCCCGACAAGCGGGGGCGCGCGCCGCATCTCCGGAGCTTTCGCGACGGCTGGCGCAGCATCCGGTTCATGCTGCTCTACGCGCCGAACTGGCTATTCCTGCTGCCGGGCGCCACACTCGTGCTGGCTGGACTTTTTCTCGTGTTTTGGCTGCTGCCAGGGCCGCGCCAGATTTCTCCCCACGTAGGGCTCGACCTTCACACCATGATTTTCGGCGTTATCTTTACCCTTCTTGGGGCGCAGATTCTCTCGATCGGGGCATTTGCAAAAGTATTCAGCTATGCGGAGCGCTTTGACCGCCGCTCCGTATCTTTGCGGCGTGTTCTGAAGCGCGTCACACTGGAGACGGGTTTGCTTTTAGGAGGCGGGCTGTTCCTCGCGGGATTCGCGGGCTGCGCTTGGGTCACCTGGAAGTGGGCCGCGAGCGGCTTCGGAGAGCTTCATGAAGTCCGCCAAGTTCTCTTCTGGTCGATGTGGCTTTTCCTCGGATTGCAGGTGATTTTCGCCGCTTTCTTTCTTAGCATGCTGGGTATCAGCCGCGAGACGTTTATTGGTGATTACGACCTAAAATAGTCTTAAATTCCGAGATAGAAACTCCAAGCGCGCGAATAACTGGTGACTCGTGCAAAACACGCGGCAATGAAACCCTCTGGGGCGCGGATTCAGCGCAGCGACTGCTGAGCAGGCGGTGCCTGTGGCGCTTGGTAGGGAATCAATTTCATATTGTCGATATCCGGATCGACGAGCCAGATCTGGCGATCCTTGAAATAAGCGAAGAGCTTTGCATTCTGGATGGGATCGAGTTCGCGGGCCCAAAGAACGTTGGCGGTGTCGATTTCCGCTCCGTTGTAGACCCACTCGTCATGAAAATTGTGATTTTTTTCGTAGCGCACCACGATCAGGTGCTTGCCGGGAGTGTGCGAGAGTCTTTCCCCGAGGGCCGTCCGGCTGGGGTCGCCCTTGCAGGTCCAGTCCAATTGGTCGCAGAGATGGCGCCGGACAAAGAAACCAGCATCGATTGCGAGAAGATAAATGATGGCCCAGGAAAGCGCGAGGCCAATGAGGCGTCCACCTAGACGGAAGGTGCGCAGATGGCGGATGGCCTGGACGAGCAGCAGAAAAATCACACACGTCAGCGACGCGGCATAGTGGGGCATCGACCAGATCAACACCAGGAATGCGGCTGCCCCCATCAGAAAAATCAGGATCGGCAAGCGCATCTTGCGGTCGAAAAAAACGAAAGGCAAGGCGGGCAAGAGCGGCAAGGCGCCCCACCAGAAGTAAGTGCTGCCGCTGCGGGTCAGTTTTTCAACTGAAACCTTTCGAACGTCCCGCCACGTGTTTTGATAATCCTCGCGTTCCCATCTGTTGTAGAAATCTTTAAACGGCTGGTTGTGATATTCAAGCGGTTCCTTGGGATGGTCCCACAAGAACAGCCCCGTCGTTCGATAGGTCCGCGTGTTCAAAGTATGCGGGAAGAGGAAGGCGTGTCCGGTCAGCCGCCAGTTGTAGTAGCCAATGAAGCCAACGGTCAGCGTCAGAACCACGGCCAGTGGCGCGAAAACCCGGACGAGGCGCGTTCGCAGCGTCACGGTCGATTTTGTTTTACCTGCAAGCCACCAGAGGAACCAGCCGGCCACCGGAATACAGAAGAGCAATCCCTCAAAGGGCCGGGTGTTCGCCAGAATGGCGATCCCCAGGCCGAGCAGCAAAGCATCGCGTGTCCGCGTACGGCGCACAATTCGCAACATCGCACCCAGCACCAGCGCGCCGCCGATGGCTGCGACAGCTCCACCCCAGTAGCTATTGATCCAATAGCTTGCAATTCCGAATTTCAGCGCAACCAGCACTCCGCCGAGAAGTGCCCACCTTGCGGGAAGCCAGGCCTGCAACATCCAAAGAATCGCGGCGCACATCGCGGCAACGCTCAAAAGCACGCCGATCCAAGGATGTCCAAGCAATTGACCGAGCGCCAGGGCAGCCCCTTGCCCCGGGGGATACTTCGACGAATAAGTCGGGAACCAATTCACGTGAAACGTTTCGAAGCTCATCCACATGGGATGGGGCGGATTCGCGAGACGACCGTGGGCCAGCGTGTCGGCGAGCAACAAATAGCTGTATTCGTCATGAATTCCGGGAACGGGCACCGGCAACTGCGGCAGAAGAGCAAGCCGGACACCGACGACGATGAAGAAAAGGGTGACGACCGCCAGCGTCTTGCGCTCCGCCAAACGGGAAAGAAAAGACTCAATGGCGTGGAACACTCTTGGCGTCAGACGCGGCAGAAAAATTGCGGGAAGCGAGAAGTAAAAAGCGATTCGCAGGACCACGCGGAGCGCATGAGGCACGCTCATCAACAGAATGTCAATGAAGTTACTCATCTAGGGTGCGAGTTTTCTGCTTTGGATTGTGACACGCGCCGGGAGAACTACAAAGACGGATGCTTGGCACAGTTCCCGAGAATGAGCGGAGCTACTGGCCTACCGCTCGATTTCGATTTCGGTGGTGCGGTTGGGATCGTGGGCGGCCGGCTTGCTGGCAGCAGGCCGGTTAGGGCGCTCGTCGAGAAAATCGGCCATTTCCAAACGCAAATTTCCAGCATTGGTTGAATAGGTTATTCCGGTTTCGAAATCGACGATCCCTGCGCGAATGAGCTTGTCAATCTCGCCATCGAAGTACTGCATGCCCTCGGTGCTGCCGTCGCGCATGGCGTCGAGAAGCGACTTGCCTTCGCTTTCACCTTTTTCAACGTACTCCCGCGTACGCATCGTGGACTTGAGAATTTCCACGGCGGCGATGCGTCCCTTGCCGTCCTTCTTAGGAAGGAGGCGCTGGGAAACGATGTAGCGAAAGGCTTTCGAGAGGCGCGTGCGGATGCTCTGCTGGTCGGCCATGGGGAAAACTCCAACGATGCGCTCCACGGTTTTAGACGCGTCAATGGTATGCAACGTGGACATGACCAGGTGGCCCGTTTCCGAAGCTTCCAGGGCGATCTCAATCGTTTCCCGGTCACGCATTTCGCCGACGAGAATGACTTTCGGCGCCTGCCGGAGCGCCGCGCGCAATGCCAGCGCAAAGGTCGGCGTGTCCGAGTGCAGTTCGCGCTGATGGATCGTCGCTTTCTTGTGACGATGAAGAAACTCAATGGGGTCTTCAATCGTGAGGATGTGGTAGGCCTTCTCTTCGTTCATTCTGTCGAGTATGGCTGCGAGAGTGGAAGATTTCCCGGAACCGGTGGGACCCGTCACCAGCACGACGCCGTTGCGCAGATCCACAACTTCCTTCAATACCTCCGGCAGATTCAGCTCTTCGAATCCGGGAATTCTGTCCGGAACGACGCGCATCACGATGGCGCAGCTTCCGCGCTGCTTGAAGATATTCACGCGGAAGCGCCCCACGCCCGAGACTCCGTAGGAAAGATCCGCTGAGCCATCCTCTTCGAGCTTGCGGATTGGCGTCTCATTTTTTCCCATGATGTCGTTGGCAATAGAGCGCGTGTCCTGCGAACTCAGACATTCCAGTCCTTTGAATTTGAGCTCTGTGAGCTGGCCGCTGACCTCGATTTGAGGGGCGCGGCCAGGCGAAAAAATCAGGTCACTGACGTGCGTATTGGACTTCAGCATGGCGGCGACGAGCTGGGCGGTGTGAATGGTCCTTTGCGGCGGAGGTGCCGATGTCGGCGCCGGCACTTGCGCGGGCGTGGTCTGCGGCGGAGCGGTTTCCGTGGGTGTCCCCATGAATCGATTTGCGTCCTTGCGAGGCCCGAGAAACGAAGGGCGAGTCGCGCGAACAGCAGCTAAAATGCCTTTCTTCGTGACTCTTGTATTGTAGGCGAACTGCCACCTGCGGCCGGGGATGGGTTCGGCTGCAATTTCTTGAAGGTAACTATCCGGGAGCCCGGGACTATTTTGTTCGACGGCCGATGAGCAAAAACTTTTCGCCAGCCGCCGAGGAATCCAGAAAGAGTTCCGAGCAGTCATCGACAATCCAGTCCGCGCCGGCTTGCTGGAGTTCGGCGTCGCTCGCGGTAGTGCGCAACGCCAGGACGCGCGCTCCTGCCGCTTTGCCCGCGCGAATTCCTGCGGGAGCATCTTCGACTACAAGGCAGTCGGCCGCGGGTACGCCGAGGATTTGCGCACCTTTGAGGTAAGGCTCAGGGTCCGGCTTGCCATGTTGCACATCGGTCGAGGTGACGAGATATTTCGGCTTCGGCAGCCCCGCAGCACCAATGCGCACGGCCGCCAACGCCCGCGTGCAGGAGGTCACGATTGCCCAGCGATCTAGAGGGAGCGGCTGCAGCAACTCCATCGCACCGGGCAAAGGAACGACGTCTTCTATGTCGGCGATTTCGCGGCGCTCGACTTCGCGATTCTCCGCAGCGTGATCCGCATTAGGGAGGAGTTCGCGAATCGTGGCGACGCTGGGCCGCCCGTGCGCTTTCTTTACGACTTCGTCGGGATCGAAACCATGTTCATGCGCCCAGCCCGCCCAGACGCGGGCCACCGCAGGCGTCGAATCCACTAAGACTCCGTCCAGATCGAAAAGTACGCCGCGACAACGCATGCCGGTCATGATTTATGATAGGCAGAAACCGGCGAATTGCGAAATGCGGGGAGCGAATTCTGTTTCTCGCTCGCGCGTGGTGGTACAAGAGCTGTACGTCGCCCGCGGAGCAGCGGAATGGCAGGGAAGGGGAAATAAGATTGAGTTGACTTAGTCTAGTGACTTAGTCTAGTATGATGACATGGAAAAAGTGAATACCCACCAAGCGAAAACGCAGCTTTCGCGGCTGCTGCGCCGGGTGGCTGCCGGCGAGGAAATTACCATCGCCAACCGCGGGGTTCCAGTGGCCCGCCTGGTTCCCGTGCCGCACGAGAAGTCGCCGCGGATCCTGGGGATTCTTCGAGGGCAACTGATCGTCCCAGAGGATTTTGACGCGTCCTTGCCCGAGGACCTGCTTGATCTATTCGAAGGGCGAAAGAAAAAGCGCGCGAAAAAAGCCAAGAAGAAGGCATGAAGTACCTGCTCGATACGAGTGTGTTCCTTTGGGGTATGGCCGCGGAGGAGAGACTCAACGCCGTGGCACAAAAGGTGCTGACGGCTTCATCGTCGGAGTTGTATCTGTCGGTAGCAGGCGTATGGGAAATCGCAATCAAGTTCGCGCTCGGCTCGCTTCCGCTTCCGAAGACGCCTTCGGAATACCTTCCCTATGCGCAACGGTTGTGGAGCATTCAAACGCTCAATATCACCCAAGAACACGCCTTGCGTGCAGGCGAATTGCCTGCGCATCACCGGGATCCGTTTGACCGGATGATTATTGCCCAGGCGCTTTCCGAGAGGATGACTCTGCTCACGGCAGATCGCGTCCTTCAAAAATACAAGGTGGATTTGATCTATTGCGGGAAGTGAAGTTGGGGTGGGAGACGGGGATTGAACCCGCGACATTCGGTGCCACAGACCGACGCTCTACCAGCTGAGCTACTCCCACCACATTGATTCACAACAACTTAATTTTACAGCGCGGGGTCAACCTGGGTCAATCACGCAACTTTGCTGCCAACCAAAGAGGGAATTGAGGCCAAAACACGCGACCTGTACTGCGGACGCAAGTGTGTGTAGAGGCGAACCATTCTCTCTGACCCGTGACCTATCCATGCTTTGATTACATCAACAGGCGTGTTGTTCTCAACTAGGAACGAAACCCTGCCGTGCCTGAACCCGTGCATTCCACCCTCACGGATGGATAGCGCCTGCAAAATTGGATGCAGACGCCTGCGAAGCACGTTATTGTTGCGCAGCGGTTTTCCGTTCTTTGATGGGAACACCAAACCCTCTTGGCGTCCGTTGAGATAGTCCTTCAGCATGGTGATTAAGCTGGGCTGAACATCTATTGCTCGATTCGCATTCCGTGACTTGGTGGACTGCTTCTGTCCCTCCCACACGGAACGGCGAACGTGGATTATGCTTCGGGCAAAATCAATGTCAGCCACTTCAAGCCCGTGAAGCTCGCGCGCTCTAGCACCAGTTTCAGCGGCAGTGGCAAACAAAACTTTCCACATACCCTGAGCTTGAGAAATGATGCTGCTCATTTCTTCTGGCGTGTAGCAGACGGCCTCTTCCTGCTCTTCCTTGACAGACATGTAGGTGATTTTCTTCCTACCGAACTGCCTTCCAAGGATGAGACAGAGTGTGGAGACGATATGCTTCTGTGAAAGTGGTGACAGATGCGAAAGGTCACCAATCCACTCATTCACCCTCTCAGCCGTGATGCAATCAACTGGGTGCCTGCTCCATTTTGGCAGCAGGTACTTGCGAACGTGGTATTTCATCGTTCGCTGTGTTGACGGCTTCTGACGGCGGAGATAGTTTTCTTCCCACCACGCTACGCGCTTGGCGAATAAATCTGTGGAGGGTATCACGTAGCTAGGGCTGTTGACTCCCGTCGCTTCGATGATGCTCCGCAACTTTCTTCGCGCTTCACTCTTCCGCATTTCTTTTACGAAGCCAAGGACAACAGACCGCTTCAATAAAGTCCCTAAGGCGGGGGTCGATTCGCGATCCATCCTTTTTTGAGAGTTTGTCGTCGGCCACGTATCCTCCTCAACTGCAAATATATCAGGCTTTACGTGCGTACTCTTTGATCACGCCGCGAGCGTCTTTGTCGTCACGCAGTCCCCGAACTTTGAATGCCTGAGATGGTCCGCATCAGTCCATTCGAGGAATTCAATTCACAGAGGCCACGGAGCTAGGTCCTAAAGGATACCTGGCTGGTATTCTTCCAGGAGAAAGATTCCTGACACCGATTCCGCGAGGGATTCTTCAGAATATGAAGTGGGAGGTCGTCTCACCTACGAAGGCCTGAGTGGGCGTAAGTATCAGACAAAATACACCATTGATAATCTCGTTTTGACTAACGTCAGCTTTGAGTAGAGAACGTGATATCAGTCCTTGGCAGCAAATGTATTCACAATCGAAGGCCAGCGTGCATCGATCCGTTCGAGGATAAACACAGCATCATCAATGGCACGGTCCACGAAAAATCCCTTCGCCATGCTCGGTTTGTCCGGGTCCATGTCGAGAAGCTTTCTGGCAGACAAAATCGTTGCGGCAAACAAAATGGCGAACTTTCTTTCTTCAGTCATTGGAATCCCCGCAGTTTGATTGTCGCGGGTAGAGGAGGAAAATCGAGTGTACTACGAGTCAGTAGTATGTGAGCTTGCGATAGAGATCGTAGGACGTTTCGTTGGGGGTAGAGCGAAGACTCACAGTTTGTTGCGTCCAGTTGCCGTAGCTGTCGTATTGATAGGCATACCGAATCTCCTGCTCGCGCAGCCATTCTGGTAATTCTGTTGGTTCAGTGGCGCGCTTGTCTGGAATAAGGGTGCCATTTTCGTCCACTGAGAATGCCACTCCGACCGGAACGGTGGAGTTCCCGGCGAGAGTTGTCCGTTCCTCACTCTTGTCACCCTGTTCGTTGTAGCTGGTTGTAGTTACTTTATCAAACGCGAAGTTGCGGTCGTGGATTTTGGTTACGCGGCTTTGGGCATCATAGGTGTACGAAATTCCCGCGCCACTCCGCCCACTGAACATCGACTTCATTGCTGTATTCATCGCCTCTAGTTGTTTGTCATTGAGTTGTGCCCGCTCTTCGGCGGAAAACCTGTCGGCAAACAGCCACGCCGGATTTTCTTGGATTGGCTTTTCTTCGATGATTCGGCCATGCGCGTCGTAGCTGCGAACGATCCGACTCACAATGTGGCCTTCGCTGTCGCGTATTTGTGCCTCCGTGGGCTGGTCGTTGCCGTCGTAGATTGTCGTAATATTGCCACCAATGGGGACACCAATGCCTGCCCCAACAGCCACATCCCAAGGGGAACCGGCGTACATGGAGCCTTGTGCTCGTTTGAGGGTCTCAGGGTCGAAGCTTTGGGTCGTGGTCTTGCGGCCCTGCTCGTCGTAGTGGAACTCGGTCTTGCTACCACCTCCCTTACTGCCTTCCGTAATGGATAGGAGCCTTTCTGCTTCATCGTAGGTGTAGAGCGTCTCAGTGCCAGGCTCGCTCGCATTGCCAGAGATGGTCTTGGTCATGCGGCCATCAGCGTCGTATGTTTGTGTGGTGACCCACTTCGAACCATCTGTGCTGATCCTGCTTGTGCTCAGAATCCTTCCATCTGGATCGTACTCCGTCGTTTGGGAGAATCTCATCTCGGGATCGCCTTGAACGCCCGGAGTGATTGTCTCCTCGGTGTACTGCTTGACTGGGCCACGCAGCCCGGCTTTTTCACGGTCTGACACTCTTGGGTCAATCTTCTCCGGACCGTCCGTTGCGAACCCGAACGATCTCAACGATGAGATTTTCGTCATGACGAAGGCGGCGGCTGCATTCTCAAGGAAAGTGCGTCTGTCACTCATAAGCTGTCTCCTTGAAAGACATACGAGATTCTATCAACGCGTGGATTCTACCAGTCCACGTATAGTACTCCTGAGCGAAATCTACAAACATTAGAAAACTCGGTGAGGACTCTCAAGTCTCAAGCTTACGGCTCCTCCCTAGGCTCAAAAGCTTACAGTACTTCTCCCGTGCCTGCTGGCGGCGCAGGGCGCGGTAGGTAAAGAGGTCGGCGGGTATTAATTTTGTTAAACAACTCCTTGAGCGCTGCGGCATTCTCTTTTAGCTCTGAGATTGGCATTCCACTTGCGCGTTCCAGTTCTGGCATTCTAGGGTCATCATTGGCAATGGCAAGCATTTTCTCAATCGGACTTTTCATCGGGTCTATGCCAACCCGAACCTCTTCTATCTTGGCCAGGAACTGTTCAACCGTGGCCATTTGTACTTTACCCGATTCAATCTCATTCGCCCAAAGCTGCCGATATTTTTCTACAAGTTCTTCCGCAGCGGCGCTGTCCATGCTTGGCGAGAAATTCACGGTATTTCCCATGCTTCTTTTCCAAAAGGGGCCAATTAAGGCCCTTGATAGGTTATCAGCCAGTGCCGGGCAAAAGGAGGGTTTCTACTTCTGCCACAATTCCCAAAACGTCTTGACCGTCGCAGGTCCATGCCCTCCGTAGTGGTTATTTGAGTAAGCGAACACTTTTAGGTTTCGTGCAACGAACTTGCGAAAAAGTTCGACCCAGTTGGTCAAGTCCTCGCGTCGGTCAACGACAGTTTTGTCCCATGTCTTTGTCACCTTTTCGATTCCCTTGCGGTCGCCCAACCAGCGAACATAAGCGAAGTCCGCCGTGACCAGATCGAACTTTTGTTTTAACTCCCACGGTCTCGGCATAAACGATGTATCGGTCAATGCCAAGGCGACGTTGTATTGCCGGAGCACCTCCGCGAATCTGGCATCAAGCCAGGTCTTGTTTCGAATCTCGATTGCAAATTTGTGGTCGGTAGGAAGCTTCTTAAGGAAGGGCGTGAGCACACCGAGAAAGCTATCTTGTTTCGGGAATTTCCAGCGGTCGAACAACGGAAACTGAAAGACCATAGGACCAAGCTTTGGACCGAGAATATCCATCGTCTTCACGAACTCTTCGAATTCAGAGTCACAATCAGCCAGCGCTTTTTCGTGAGTGATGATTTGCGGAACTTTGACGGAAAAGATGAAGTCCTCGGGAGTCCGGGCGTACCAGTTGTTGACCGTGTTCACAGAAGGACATCCGTAAAACGTAGAGTCCACTTCGACCGTGGCAAACTGCGTAGCGTAGTAGGAAAGGAAGTCGCGGGATTGCATGCCCCTTGGATAGAACGAACCTTCCCAGCCTGCCGCCGTGAACGCCGAAGTGCCGAGAAGAATTCCAGGCAGAGAAAACGGACGATCAACTGTGAGCGTGTTTGCAAGCTTGCCTACCTCCTTCAGCTTCTCCATCTGGAAGAGGGTCGGGTTGCGAATAGGCTCGACTCTTGAACGTTTTGCTTTCACAGCTCCGAAAACCTACCACGCGCATCGTTTGTGTTGCAATCGGGGCGCTCTGCAACTCTTTGCCATGACAAGAACACGGAAGCAGCCTGAGGCACGCCCACGGCTTACGCGGTTCTTCACTCGAAGCTCAGTCTTCCTCAGTTTTCCCAATCATGACGTTGCCGAACGTCGCTGCCGAACGTCGCACCGAACGTCGCTGCTGTTGACAACTTGAGTGTTCTGCTTTACGCTCCCGTCAACTCAGCCGAACGCGGCTCTCCCCGCGAACTGACCTCGACCGAGTTGGCCCTACAGTTCCGATCCAAACGCCCCATGGAGGTGATCTATGTCGTTACGTAAATGGGCGACTCTAGGTTGTGCGCTAATGTTCCTATTCCTGATAGTTGCGCTGTCCAAGATAAGCAACGCGCAACTCTCGCTCTACGATAATTTTAGGTCCGCCCACATCGACCCTTCAAAATGGGCGAGCGCGGGGCCAGACCCCGATGTCCTGGAGGCAGTTCGCCAACTGGCCGGAGAAGAAGAGGACCGCCGCCTACACCTCTCGCAAAGAGCCTATTCCGCCACCACTGACGATGGGGGTGCGAGCGGTGGCACCTTTGGGCTTTTCTTCCCTGTCCCTGGTGCCGTCACTGAAGTATTTTTTGATATGGTCATCAAAAGTGCTGTCGCCGTTGGTTGCAACAGCAACCCGAACGGGCAGATTGTGACAGGTGCGGAGTTACGGGGTCGCTACTTCAACACCGAGAGTTCGCCTACAAGTCAATTGGGCGATGTTGAGGCCGTAATTGGCGCAAATCGAAATGCGACAGACACCGGGCCTGCTATGGAAGTGCTCGGCTTTTACCAACGTTGTGACGATGCCAACTGTTCTGCGCGAACCACTCTCGGCTTTAATAGGCTCGGTTTCATTCAGCCTGGGGCCGTTGCTACGTTGCACATCAAGTGGGACCAGCCAAATCATCAGTTCGTTTTTCAATTGAACAACGGACCCCTGGTTTTCTCGCCATATACGGTGTCAGACACGGCCCAGCCTTTCTTTGGCCCATTTCGATCCATTGATCTCGCGCGAGTCGTCCCACACTGCACGACCACGCCTCGGCCATTTGCATCCATTGATGCGTTTTTCAGCAACGTCCGTGTGAATCCGACCGCTGTGCCCTGAGAGTCGCCTTAGTCATGCTTAGGGAACTCCGGCATCGTGGATTGAAGTGCAGGTAGGAGAAGCGGGAGCAGCAGTTTACTTTATTTTTGTCCCATAAATCCAACCACGCCTAATCTTTCAGCGTTAGTTCCAGGCAGGTGAATTAAGAATCATGACCTTTAGATAGCTCTATAAGAGCCTGAAGGTTACGGACCGACACCGCCTCCCGTCGTCGGCCAGCCACTATGCCTCGCCGTTCCCATTGACACAATATCCGGCTCACAGTGAACAGTGTCGCGCCGACCAGGTCTGCCAATTCCTCGCGGGAAAGCCTGATTTCGACCTCGCCATTTACGCCGTGACCCACGTGCTTCAGCGCAAATCGAACCAGTTCGTTACCCAGTCGAAGAGCAACATTTTTGGTGGATATCTCCCGAAAACGCTCCTCTAGATTCTCTAAGTGCTCAGAAAGAATGCGCTCCGTATTTCGCAATAGCATTGGAAAGCGCTCCCAGAGAGCCTCGAAATTGGCCGCGTCCCAAATGAGTGCCTTGGATGATTCGAGTGCCTGTGCCGTTGACCAATGTCTACCCACTGAACAGCACGAGAGCAGTTCGCCTGGTCCACAGAGCCGAAGGATGACTTTGCCGCCAATCTGGCCGGACTGCGTTACTTTTGCAGAGCCCGAGACAAGCAGTGGTACGTGCTGTACCAGATCGCCTTCGACGAAGATTGTTTGTTGACGCGAGAAGTTCCTTTCATGCGCGGCAGAAACGATACTCGTACAATCGGCCAGTGACATGCCGGAGAACAGTGCAAACCCCTGATCCGGGCTCACTGTGGCCTTGCTGTCGAAACTGCCGCTCATATCGAGTTTCCAATTCTTCTTACACGAGCGCCCGTTCTAAATCATTCGCGACTAAATGTTGGCAGCCATATTGAATGAGACATCGATTAAGGTCCTTGCGCAGTCGCAAACTCCCAGTCGGGGACCTGGCAGATACCTTGTAGTTTCTTTACTGTTGCGTTGTGATTTCCATTGGCTGTTTCGTAGGAGTGATCGTGGAAAGGAATTGGGCAGTGAGGAAGCAGATTATGGTAGGCATTATGGTAGATTAATCGCCCGGAGGATTCATGGACATTCTGGCAGCAATCAAGCGCGAAGAGAAAAAGCTCGAAAAGCAGTTAGGCAAGCTACAACACCAATTGAACGGAATACGAGCGGCAGGGAAAGCTTTGGGCGATTCGACCAACCGGGAACTAAAGGCCGTAAAGAAGCGCGTTTTATCTGCGGCTTCGAGAGCGAAAATTGGGAAAGCTACCAAGAAGCGGTGGGCAGAGTTTAGAGCAGCGAAGGCGAAGGGGAAACGCTAGGGTTGCTCTTTGACCACGCTGCGAGGGTGCTCAAGGTGAGAGATTAGATGCGGCTTCGATACAGCAAAAATTGCAGTTAGATGCGATTCAAAAAAAACACTGAACAAGCGCCAAAAGTAGTAGTAGAGAACAACCTAACAAGGGAAGCTCGACGCTATACAAAAAGAATGGGGACGTTGTGTACGTGTCTCACGCGAAAATAAAAGTATCTAACCTCGTTAAGGACGTTTGCGGCTACATCCAGTCGCATCCTTAGAGAAACAGAGGGGCAATTTCAGGGGTCAATTTAAGAATCTGAAAAATAAAAGAAGCGGTGCCGAATCAGCGTGTTAGGTGTGTACCGCGTACAAGCCACAGACCGACGCTCTACCAGCTGAGCTACTCCCACCACCGTGCGACAATCGTAGTTTACGCTAATTCCCACGCATGGAAAAGTGGGCGGGGGCGTTTCATCTAGGGCACGGCCCGCCGATACTCGGGGCAATCCGCGAGCGCGCTGTTGCTATTCTTGATTTCACAAGAATGGCTACGTCCACATTGCCCGTGAAAGTGGTTGAGGTCAGGTCTGCCGCCCGCGCAGCGAATCTATTCGATCAGTACTTTTCGCGACTCACTTCTGGCCCGCCAGCGCGCTGGAATCTGACAACCGCCGGCGGCCTTCTCGCCCTGATCATTATCTGGGCCATCTCCGTGTACGTGACCTGGGCCACCTGGGGCAGCCTTACGGTGGACTCCGGCCGCGAAATGTACGTTGCCACCGTCCTCTCCGAAGGAAAGATGCTCTATCGGGATGTCTGGTTTTTGAATGGTCCAGCCGCGCCCTACTTGAATAGTTTCCTTTTCCGTCTCTTCGGCGTGCACCTAAATGTACTTTACTGGGCCGGCGCGCTCTCGGCGCTAGGCTCAGCGATTTTTCTTTATCTTACCGGGATGCGCTTGTCTTCCTGGCTGGCAGGTTTCAGCGCGGGAGCCGTGCTTCTGTTGGAGGCTTTCCACCCCACAATTTTCTGCTTTCCTCTGCCGTACAGTTATTGCGCCGTTTACGGATGCCTGACCGCGTGTTTGTTTCTCTGGCTGGCTGTTGAGGTTGCTTCTTCTAGGGGATGGGGCTGGATGTTCGGCGCGGGAATGGCTGCCGCCGCTGCACTGCTGCTTAAATTGGAGTTCGGAGCAGCGTGCTACTTCACGCTGGGGCTCTTGATCGTGGCGCGCGGAGTTCAGGAGCGTTCATGGAGATCTATTCCCAGAGATGTGATCGCCATTCTGCCCGGAGTCCTCATTTGTGCCTTGGTCATCCGTTGGATGATATCGATCGCGGGCGTCAACTTCATCCTGGATGAAAACTTCATGACCTGGCCGTCGTCTTATTTCATGAAAGTCTACGGTAAATATTGGCTCGACCGGACAGGCTTCAGCCTGTCGCTTCGCGCATTTGCCGAAGCTGCGAAGGAAACACTAATTTTTCTGGGATGCTGGCAAGGGCTGCATTTAATGCTGACTTGGAAGGGTACCGAGCGGCGCTCGATTCGTTTGAGGGCGGTCCTCTTCCTTGCGACAGTCGCTTACCTCGTGATTTTCGTCTCCGCGTATGACATGTTACGCGCGATCTTCTTTCCTAAAGATATGGTCCTGTATGTCGCAGTGGCAGCCATGGCCGCCTTATTGTATTTCTGGCGGCAGCCAAAGCTCCAGCGCGCTTCCGGATTAATTCTCTTGTTGATCTTTTCCAGCCTCCTTGCGTTTCGAATCTTGCTGAGGATGACTCCCGGCGAGTACGCAATCTATTATAACGGGCCGGTAGTTCTCTCCTTTCTGCTGCTCCTGCGTCCGCTAATTCCTCAATCCGGCAGCGCGCAGCGCTTCGTTTTTCCGGCCGAGTTGCTGCTATGTCTAGGGTGCTTGGCGGTGCCCGCGCTCTATACCATAAAAGTGGTGACGCAAACGGCAGGCTGGGTGCCACTAACGACGGAACGCGGGACGATCGTCGTCAAAATGAGTTTGGCGGAGCAATATCGCGCAGGCATTCGATTCATGAAGGAGAAGAACGCTAAGGGCGAAGCCGTTCTCTCCGTCCCTGAGGATGCCAGTCTGTATTTCCTCTCAGGGACGCATTGCCCCACTCGAATTCTTCAATTTACACCGGGCTCTCTGGTTCCCGGAAAAATGACCGAGGAGACCATCCGGGAGATTGAGGAGAAACCGGTCCGTTATCTTGTCTGGTCCAATCGCCTCTTCCCGGAGTACGGTGTGCTCAGGTTCGGCACGGATTTCGACCAGACGATGGGTAGCTACCTCACCTCCCATTACCGGCGAACAGTAGCGCTATCGCCGAGCTACGTGAAGCTAGGAGATTGGAATGCGTACATATGGGAACGCATCCCGGAAAGTGAATCGCCACCACCGGCATCGAAAGCGATGATACCGATTCCCAGCCCTAACTCAACTACCCTTGGCCAACCCGCGGTAAGATGACATCGATGAGCTTTCATGTCCGTCGAGCAGGGAAATGGTTGATCGCTGGAGTGAAGCCCGGTTCGCGTGGCCTGTGCGCATGACACGGCGGGAGGGGCCGTGAGCAAATCGATCATCAAAGACTATTTCGAACGTGTCGCTCCCGATTGGGAACAGTGGCAGCGCAAGAATCCTCTCTACCACGCCTGCCTCACACACTTGATTGGAGGCATGATCCCGCCCGGATCGAAAGTATTGGAACTGGGGAGCGGTGTCGGCGATCTATTGGCTTCGCTGAGGCCGAGCTCGGGCGTGGGCCTAAACTTCGCGCAGTCGCTGACTAGCCGAGCCCTGCAAAAGCATCCACAGCTTGAGTTCCATACCGTCGATGTCGATTCGGTGAACCTGCCGCGGTCCTTCGAGCCACAGTACGTGGTGATGACCAACATGCTCGATTACGTGTACGACGTTTGGGACACTATGGAAAGCTTGAAACCCGCGATCCGCGAACATACGCTGCTGATCATCACCACCAACAATCCGCTGTGGGCCCCGCTGCTGCGTTTGGCCAGTAAACTGGGATTGCGTTTTCCAGAATCACCGCGAAACTTTATTACCAACAAGGATATCTGCAGCGTCCTGCACCTTCAGGGTTTCGACATTGTAGAAGACGGCTTCACGCTGCCGGTTCCCAAGCGCATTCCGGTTATCGGGACTTTGCTGAATGCGGTCGTGCCCGAGGTGCCCATACTCTGTTTCGTCTCTTCCGTTCAATACATCGCCGCGCGCCCGCGTATGGCGCGTCCGCCGCTCTCTTGTTCGGTTGTCATTCCTTGCCACAACGAAGCCGGGAATATCCAGGAGTGTTTGCGCCGGGTGCCGCAAATGGGTTCCTGGACGGAGATTGTTGTCGTGGACGACGGCTCCACGGATGAAACCCGCGAGAAAGTGAAGGAGATTATGGCCCACGATTCTCGTGTGCGGTTAATCGTGCTCGAGAAAAATCAAGGCAAAGCCAGCGCCGTGCGCGCGGGCTTCGCGGCGGCAAACGGCGATGTCCTGATGATTCTGGACGCGGACATGGCAGTCACTCCGGAAGAGTTGCCCAAGTTCTTGGTGCCGCTGCAAGAGGGCACCGCGGATTTCGTCAATGGCACGCGGCTGGTATACCCGATGCAAGGGAAGGCGATGAAGGTAGCGAATTTTATTGGCAACAAGGGTTTCTGCTTTCTGGCCAGCAAAGTTATTGGCCAACGTGTCAGCGACACGCTCTGCGGCACCAAAGTTTTCTTCAAGCGCGATTATCTTCGAATGCCGCTGGGAGGAGTAGAGCGCTGGGGCGATTTTGATCTGCTTTTTGGAGCGGCACGCCTGAAGCTGCGCATTCTGGAGATTCCGGTCCATTACACCGAGCGGCGCGCCGGAAAGTCGAAAATGCGAGTGATGGTGGATGGCTGGTACTTTCTATGGGCCTGTCTCTCTGGGTGGAAGATGCTGCGCTTTCCTGAGCAATCACCTTGGAAACAGGACCAGCCTCCTATATTCGGTTGCCATGAGTTCCGGCCGAGCGCGGAAATTGGTTCTACACGTTAGAGATCGTGACCACGGACACCGAAGCTCAGGCAGAACTCCTCAGGCATCGCCGCACATGGGAGCAAAAGCCCGTTTTACGGCGCATCTACGACGAGGAATTTTTTGCGCTCTTGCTCTTCTCTAAAAGCGGGCTGAGCCAGCGGGCTCGGATATGATCCTCACGACCAAGACGAAAATCGCGATGGCTGGCTTAGCCTACCGGGCCATTGCCATGGGGCGCGCGGCTCTGGGCAGGGACGATTGCGTCAGCGCGGAACGCGGAGGCCTCAAGTGGTGTCTGGACCTGCGCGAAGGAATTGATTTCTCCATTTATCTGCTCGGCGCGTTTGAGCGCTCCACGGTTCGCGCTCTCCAGAAGCTGGCCATTCCCGGCAGCGTAGTCTTTGATATCGGAGCCAACATCGGCGCGCACACTCTTGGCCTTGCGCGAAGTGTCGGGCCTGTAGGCCGCGTCTTCGCGATCGAACCCTCGGACTTCGCGTTCGCGAAACTTAAACGCAACCTGGCCCTCAACCCGGAACTCGAATCGCGCACTCACGCTCACCAAATTCTTCTAGCCGCAGAGACCGAGGCCCAGCTCCCGCCGACGATCTACGCAAGCTGGCCACTCCTGGCAAAGGAGACCGTGCACCCTAAACTTCGCGGGCGTCTCAGCACCACGTCGAACGCCCGTGTTGACACTCTGGACAGATTCGTCGAAGGTCAAGGTGTCGATCGCCTCGATCTTATTAAGATCGACGTCGACGGCCATGAATATCCGGTCCTGAAGGGAGGAGCGAAAACATTGGCCCGGTTTCGGCCTACTTTGCTCATGGAGATGTCGCCTTACGTTCAGGACGAACAAAGTCACGGATTTGCCGCGCTGGTTGCCCTTTTGCAAGATGCGGACTATTCGCTGGAGGACGCGAGCACAGGGAAGACAGTTTTGCTCCAGGTCCAAGAGCTCCAAGCGCTAATCCCCGACGGCGCCAGTATCAACGTCATTGCTCGGCCGCGCAAAGTCCTGGGAAAGGCTTCCATCCGCTGATGCGCCCGTTGCAGCCTGGAAACTGCGGCGCCACGAACTTCGCGCAGCTTGTTAGACTAAAAGCATAGGACACGCGTCCCCGCGCATGAGCTCCCATCAAACGGACCGGCACCATTTCGAGCGGCAGATCGTCTATGCGCGCCCGATTTTCGTATTGCTGGCATTGCTCGCCGTTCTCGAGCAGCCGCCCTCGCGCGGAGCACATCGTTCCGCTTCTTTTCTAATTGCTTATCTGATCGCTGCGCTCCTCGTCACGCAAATTGAACGCCTCCTGCGCAAACGTTCCTGGCACCTGCCCTTGGTCTGCGATCTTCTCGCGCTGGGCTTCTTCATGTACATCAGCCCGTCCACTGTTCCGGTCTGGTTTCCGTACATGTTCCTTTGTTACGCCGCGGGTATTCGTTGGGGCCTGGAACTGACTCTGCCGCTGGCTGGTGCGCTTTCCCTGATTCTTGTTTTGCTCACGGCCGTGAAAGGCGACATTCATTGGATGCGCGTCGTCTCTTGGCTGGGCCTCACCACCGGCACTTTTGCGGGTGGCGCGGGCCTTGCTTCTCTGGGCGATCGCAACCGCCGGTTCGCCTCGCAGATTGAGTTTTTCTCGCGCCTCAGCGCAACGATACAAGTGGATCAGGGGCTGGCCGAATCGCTGCGCCTGTTGCTCGAAGAACTTGCGACCAGTTTTGGCGCCGAAGAGGCTCTGCTGCTTTACCGCGACACGGACCTTGAGCGCATTTTTCTCTGGCGCTTGAAAGCGGGCGAAAGCGAGCGCCTGGTTCCGGAGAGCATGCCCCTTTCTCGCACCGACGGCTTCCTCCTAGATGATATGGACGCCACCATCTGCTGGAACTCGCTGGCCGGATCTGGTTCTGGGTTTGGCTGGGACCGGCGCGACGGCCGGGCCCTCAAGAACCTTCCCCGGCTGCCCGGCCCCGCGCAGCAGGAGCTGAAAATCAATTCTTTTGCCACCGTAGCCTTCGAGCAAGGAGGCCAGACAACGGGCCGCATCTTCCTTCTCAACAGCCGTAAGCCATTCCAAAAGCAGGACTTAGCGTGGTTCGAAAACATCGCCGCGCACATCTCTCCCGCTCTTGAGAACATCTTTCTTTTGAGGCACTTACGCGCCCGTGCCATCGAGGCCGAGCGCAGCCGCATTGCGCGCGACCTCCACGATGGGATTCTTCAGACCCTCCTGAGCATAGAAATCCAGTTGGATGTCATGCGGCGTCGGCTTCCCGCTGCCCCTGACCAGGCCGTCAGCGGTCTGGCTAGCCTCCAGCAGACCGTCAAGAACGAGGGTGCGGAGCTCCGCCAGACGGTCACGGACCTCCGGCCACTCCGCGTACAGAGCGCCGATCTGGTCGACCTAATGCGCGGATTCGCCGAACGCTACCGCAACGAATCCACCGTCGCCCTTGATTTGCTGATCGATTCGGCACAGCTCCGCGCTCCCGACCGCGTCTGCCGTGAGATCTTCCAGATTTACCGGGAAGCACTCAACAACATAAAAAAGCATGCCAAGGCTTCCCATGTCGTGGTAAAACTGTCGCAGGATGACAGCCGTCTAGTACTCGTAGTGGATGATAATGGCGAGGGGTTTAGCTTTGCCGGCAGATTCACAGGCGATGAACTGGATCGTCTGCGGTTGGGTCCCATTTCCATTAAGGAGCGCGCGCGTACCATGGGCGGGGTTTTGACTGTCGAGTCGAACCCAGGGCATGGGGCGCGTCTAACGATCGAAGTTCCACTCGGTTGACGGGTTTCAGGGTTTGTACTTACAAACCCTGACATAAACAGGTTTCAGAGTTTGTCTTACAAACCCTGATATAAGACATGGCCAAAACGAAACAGCAGATACGGGTACTACTAGCCGATGACCACGCGATCTTTCGCGATGGCCTGAGGAAGCTTCTCGATGCCGACGAAGACATCACCATCGTCGGGGAAGCCCAGAACGGCGCGGAGTGCATCAAGCTCCTCGCCAAGCTCAAGCCGGACATTCTCCTCCTCGACCTGCGCATGCCGGATAAGGATGGCCTGGCCGTTCTCGAGGAAGTCAATTTCGATACGCTACCCACGCGCGTCGTCGTTTTGACGGCGGCGGAAGATGATCGCGACGTTGTCCGCGCCATGCGTCTCGGCGCGCGCGGCGTGGTGCTGAAGCAGTCCGCCACCGATCTCCTCGTGAAAAGCATTCATCGCGTGCATGCCGGCGAAATCTGGCTCGATAATCGTATGACCGCCGAGGTCATGAAGGCTTTCTCGAAGTCCAGTGAATCCGGCCCGCGCCGCGAGAAGCCGTTGCTCAGCGATCGCGAGAAGGAAATCGTGCAGCTCGTCGCGCAAGGCTTTCGCAACAAGGAAATCGGCGAAAAGCTTTTCATCTCCGAACAGACCGTCAAGAACCATCTCCACAACATTTTTGACAAGCTCGGCGTCTCCGACCGCCTCGAGCTGGCGCTGTACGCCATCCACCACCGTCTGATCGACCAGTCGTAAGTGCTTCCCGGTTCCTAACGGGAAGAGCGGGCTGTGCGAAGGCCCACCGTCCGGCTCGCCATCTATCGCGCCACGTCACACACGTCACGTCAACCATTTCTAGCCATTTTCTCTTTGTAGCGGCGCAACAGATTGTGCCCTTATTTCGTAACGACCCCCTGCCTGCCGCCCCCTTGTGACGATATGCGCGCGGAATTAAGGTTTTTACCCTAGTAGCGATTGCGGTATTTACCTGCTATCTTTTCTCCCATTGGTGACTACCCTCTCCTGCGTCCCCCGGGCTTCAGGAGTTCTTCTTGAATCGGTTGCGTGGGTGGATTATGAGACTCCCAAAATCAAGCTTGCGCCGTAGTGCGGTGTTCCTGTTCTCCATCCTTACCTTCCCTCTTGGACGTGCGGTTGCGCAAACGACGAACATCCCGGCTCGCATTATTCGATCGCGTGCCCTCGCAATTCTAACGCTTTATATTTGCGCTTTATTGTCGGCCCTTCCTTCATCTGCGCAGAGCAATGCCATTACCCTGCCACGAAACCTCGGAGAACTCGTGCTTGAGTCGGAGACGGTCGTCCAAGGATGGGTCACGAGTGTAACGTTGGAGCCGCATACGCAGTTGAGGAACCTGATGACTGTTACCGTCGCCATCCGCGTTGAAGATACATTGAAAGGCGGCGCCACAAACAGTTACACGTTTCGGCAGGCCGTTATCGGTCAAAAGGATTTGAGGGAGAAATTAGGCTACCGGACGGGACAACACCTCCTGATGATTCTGTACAAGACCAGCCAGTTCGGCCTCACTAGCCCCGCTGGAATGGAGCAGGGACGTTTCCGCATTGAGTCAGCGAGTAGTGGAAAGCTAATGGCGACCAATGGGTTTGGCAATGCGGGCCTTTTTCGAGGATTAGATTCCCAACTGAAAGCGAGAAGTTTGCAACTCGAGCCGGAGATCCAGGCGATGATCCTGAACCCGGGAGTGGGGCCTGCTTCCCTGGAACAGCTGAAGAGCTTGATTCGAACGATCGCGGCGACGAAGTCGGCGAAATGAGAGAGCAAGCAAACATCGGTGCTTTGCGGAAGAAGGGCGCGGCAATATTGCTGAGCCTTCTCCTATTGCCAACCGAAATGGTGTATGCGGGAGGGCCACTTACTGTTGGCGGACCAGCCGAAGGCGTTTCTGATGTGCCCCTTTTGTGGGATAACACGAAGCCAATCGCATACCGCGTTGACGGCGGACCTCTCAGCCAACAGCCCAACGGCGGACCCGTGATCATCGACAATCCTACCGGCGTCGCGAGGGTGAACAAATTATTTGCCTATTGGTCCGCAGTGCCGACGGCCAGCCTCTCGTTCACCAACGCAGGCGGGCTGCTGCCGGTCGGAAGCTTCCCCGCAAACGGTGACGTCAAAACAGTGAATGATTTTCTGGCTGTCGCAGGTGATGTTACCGGCCAGGCGCCGGATCCGAATTCCTGCAATGGCGGGGGCCAAAGCCCCATCATGTTCGATGCGGACGGCAGCATTTTCGACGGGCTCGGTCTTCCCCCAGAGGTCATTGGATTTGCCTTTCAGTGTGCTTTCAATCCGACGACAGGAAAAATCATTTCGGCAGGAGCCATCCTGAACGGAAGATTTCAGGATGGGATTAACAATCCGAACGCGGGTAATTTTGAGCTGACCGCGGCCGAATTCGATCAGGCTTTCGCCCACGAGTTCGGGCATTTTATCGGCCTTGGACATTCGCAAATCAATCTAGACGTTCTGCTCAACGCCATCAAAACCGGGGTCCCAACTTGTTCGACAGACGATAACGCGGGAATACCCCTGATGTTTCCCGTTTTAGGGCTTTGCACCGCCAGGACGACCGCCGGGTTGCCCATCCTCGCTGTGGATGACGCCGCGTGGATCTCAAAGCTCTACCCCGTTGCATCTCCCTCACCGGGGGGTAAAACAAGTTTCAATCTGGCATACGGATCGATCAGCGGAACAGTATTTTTCTCCGATGGCGTGACTCCTGCCCAAGGAGTGAACGTCATTGCGCGCAACACCAGTTCGCCCCGGCGCAATGTGGCGTCAGCCGTATCCGGTTTCTTGTTCACTGGGAATCCGGGACAAACCGTGACATGCCTGAATCCCGCAGCGCCAACACGTCAAACTTGCTCCAACCTTGGGGATCCCTTCGGTTCCCGCGATCTGGCGTTGATTGGCCATTTCGAGATTCCTCTTCCGCCAGGAACTTACACGATCTCGATTGAATCGGTATTTTCGGGATTCTCCGGTGGATCGAGCGTGGGGCCACTTGATCCTCCGATTCCCGCCCCGGGGACCTATTCTGCAGCAGGCAACGTCAGTGTCACGGCTGGCGCAACAAGCACATTCAACATCACTCTGCAAGGAACTCAGCCGCGGTTCGACCCGTTTGAGAGTGCATCTCTCCTGGTGCCTTATCCGCGCGCGATCTGGTTCCGACAAGAGCAAATGATTACGGAGCGGCAAACCACGTGAGAAAGCCAGCCGCAAGATGGAGTCTGCTCGCAGCTAGTTTGCTGCCTATGCTTATGCTCTTTGGCTGTGGAGGCGGAGCGAGTTCTTACAACCCGCCACCACCGCCGCCTGCTTTGACCATCACAACGCAGTCGCCGCTGCCTCGGGCTGTTCTTGGCCAGCCTTACACCGCGAAACTCCAGGCCACCGGCGGCGTGCCACCATACACCTGGAGCACGCAGCTTTTGGGAATATCAGGGATGACTCTAGCTTCCGACGGAACGCTGAGCGGAACGCCTGCGCAGCAAGCCACCTTCATCCCGAATTTCACAGTAACCGACTCCAAAGGGACGACGGTCACAGCACCCATCGAGTTGGACGTAATCGCCCTGCTTGCGTTCAGCACTGCGGCGGCTTTGGCGGATCAGAACATCGCTTTGCCGGTCTACATGTACATCGCGGTTAATGGTGGGGTCCAGCCCTACACATTCAGCCTGGCACCTGGTTCAACTATGCCCCCCGGGCTTACTTTCACAAATGCTAACAGCGTGGGGCTGATTCAGGGTACACCGACGACTCCAGGCAGCTACAGCTTTACCGTCCAAGTAACGGACAGTTTTACGCCACCGTTCAAGATCTCCCAAACGTTTACGCAGAAAATTTTGAATGGAGTAGTTGTTCCCAATTCGACTCTTCCCGATGCTGTGCAAAACATTCCTTATAAAGAACAGATTAAGGTCTTCGGTGGTACGCCACCCTATCACTTTGCGCTTTTTCCGCTCGCTTCTACCCCGCCGGGGCTCACTCTTGACACGAGCACCGGCTTCGTTTCGGGGACGCCCACCACCAGTTCGCAATACACCGATACCATGTACATGTACGTCACCGACTCCGCTCCTACTCCTGCGACTATCCAGGCCTATATCTCGATCAACGTTCAGTCGCCACTTTCTTTTCAAACGACGACTCTTCCGGATAGCGCGCGCGGGTTGAACTACGGAGGCAGCCTATATATCGTTGGCGGAAGAGCACCTTACACTGTCCAAGAAGCGAGCGGCACACTCCCGGATGGTCTGACAATCTCATCGACCCCTTACGGAAACACTTTCAACTTGACCGGCGTTCCGACCAAGGATGGTACTTTCCAATTCACTTTGAGAGTGTCGGACTCCTACGAAACTCCCAACACCTCCACACAGAGTTTCCAAATTCGCGTCAGCGATCAGATAGCCATCACGGGACCGGGGAGCGTCGGAATTCTTTACAATCAGGGCTACTCGACCAGTTTTCCCGTCACAGGAGGAATCCCTCCCTATACTTGGCGAATGAGCGCCGTTCCACCCGGGGGATTCACATTCGACTCTACGACTGGCATCTTGAGCGGCACTCCCACAGGCCCAGGGTTTTTCGATCCGAACGTCTCAGTACAGGACAGCAGCAATCCTCCCCAGAATGCCACTTACTTTCAGTTTGTCCTCGACATCTATGGAAGGCTGATCATCACAACGTCTTCTCTGCCACCTATCGCCACCAGCCGCGACGCATCGATCGGAATCTTCTCCACGGGCGGTGCTGCACCACTTCATTGGAGCATATCCCCGGGCGCCTCGGCCCTCCCCCCTGGCATGACTTTTGGAACCAACGATTACTGGCAAATCGCAACCATATCAGGCGCACCTACTCAGGCGGGTTCTTATGCTTTCACTCTGGCGCTGTCCGATGGTAACAATGGTAGCCTGCACCAAACCGTATCCCTACCATTGACCTTGACGGTCAAAGATCCTGGGCAAATGACCAGAAACGACGCGCTCTCGACGGCAACGCCCTTGTCGAACATTATGATGCTGGCCTCAATCAGCCCGTATAGCGATCCGAGTACCGCAGGACCAGACATCGACGTGTATTCGGCGAGCGCGGCGCCTGGCTCAGTCGTCAACGTGGGAGTCACCACTCACAGCGAGTTCGCCAAACCACAAAATCCTCCTTATGATTCCCTCCTGCCGGTACTGGAAATCGTTGATTCGAGCGGAACTCGATACCAGACTTGTGCGCTAGGGTCCTCCTCGCCGGGTACGGTTTATAACTCGCCGTGCATCAATGACCTGCCAGGAGCAACTTACATTCAGCAGCCCTTCTATTCTTTTCAGGTTCCTGGAACTGGAACGACCCCAGTAACCTTTTATGTGCGGATATCCGATGGGCGCGGCGATGCCCGGCCGGATTTCATTTACACCCTCAGCGTGTTTGGCGTGAATTAGAAAACTCATGACAGTTTTTCCTGGCGGGGTGGCCTGCGCAGTGAATCCTAGGACGCTCACGCCCGCGAGAACCGTTCAACCCCCTATTGCCTTGTGCTTCGCTCATATCCTTTACGGTAACTCCGGGCGACTCCCGCGCCGCGCGACCGCGGCCATGGAGTAAAATGATGCAGCGAGTGAGTAAGGAGAATCCCCCGTGCGCCCCAAGATTTTCGCCTTGGCGTTCATCCTTTTGCCCCTCGGACTGTCCGCCTCGGCCCAGTCGCCCGCTCCCGCTGGCTCCTCAGCCCAGAGCAGCGCTACTCCCGCACCTTGCACGGCAAACTGCCCGCAAGCGCCTGCCAAACCGCCAACCGTGAATCCTGATTCACCGGCCAGGCCTCCCGCGAAGCCGCACAAGGTCTATACCAACGAGGACATCGACGCGCGCCCTCATGACATTACCATCGAGGGCACGCGCGACCTTCTCCAACAACTGAACACCTGCGACCGCACCTGCTTCGATCAAGTCGCCCAGCGCGCGGGACTCAATGGTGGCTCCGGCCCTCGCTGGAAATTAGCGCTCCTTGATGCCATTGAAGCCGTAAAGGCCGACGCTGCCTGGCAGGGAATTCTTGGGGAGATCATCGGCGTTCAAGGATTGGCGTGCGAGACCCAAGCCAAGAAAACACAAGACATCCAGCGATTTGCCGACCCCCGCAACATCACACCGAGCGAGTTGGCTGTCGAACGCGAATACGAACCAAAGTTCCGCGATATTCGGAACCGTCTAAATGCCGCTCTGGACCGCGCCAACGCGCACATCACCAAGTCTTCGCCCGGAAATCTGCAGTCTCAATACATGCACATGCAAGCCGACAAAATCGTTCATGCCACCTGTACGATCAATGTCCCCAGACCTCCGGATGACACTGATGACCCCGCTGATCCGTGATGTCTGCCGCATCCGTTTTCCCGAGCGAATGCCGCTTGCTTCCATGCGCGGCGCCCATTACTTTTTTCCCATTGTTCTGTTACTGATCGCTGTCTCGTGCATGGCCGTCGCGGCGCCGCAGCAGCAATCGCAGGATCCCAGTGCGAAGCCTGCACCTGTTCCTGCAGCTGAGCAGTCTTCAACGCCTGCCTCGAATCCTTCTCCTCACACCTCAACTGAGCAGACTCCCCTGCAGAAAGCCGTTCATCAAAAGAAAGTGATCACCGAAGATGACCTCGCCAAACCGGCAAAAATCATTTCCTTGAACGATCTCGAGGGAGAAGAAAACAATCCGACGTGCGATCTTTCCTGCGAAGCGGAGCTTCGGGCACAGTTGGGTTTCGGACCCGAACGCGAGGCCGAGTTTCGCAACCAGTTGACGCTTGCCCGGCATGAGATCGGCGACGACAGAGTGTGGAGCACGACTCTGCAAGATGCGCTTCAGGCGGCGACCGGCTATTGCGACATCAAGCGGCAAATCGAGAAGATCGTCGGCAAAGGCGTTGCGTCGGAATACATTCGAAACGACGTTCATTCGCGCTTTGCCGATCGCGAGGGCAAGCTGAGCTCGCAATACAGAAATTCGGCGGGCCTCCTCACCCAGCGGATTCAGGCGGTTCAACGCTTCGCGCCCTTCCGCGCCACAGTCATGCAGTACCAGTGGAACGAAGCCACCGCCAGAGTTTGTCCGGATTACACCCTCCCATGATCTCCGCTTCAAACTCGCGCGCTGCCGCTGCTCTTTCGAGCCGCGTTCTTGCGTCCTTCTTCCTGCTTGCTCTTCTTTGCGTGCCGCCCCGCGCCCTTACGGGCACGCCGCAATCTTCCGCCACGCCGTCCGCACAGCAACAACCCGCTCAAGACCCTGCGAAAAAAGATTCCGTAAGCCCCGCGTCCGGTTCTCCCGCTTCGAAAACCAATGTTCCCAAGCCGCATCGCGTCTTCACCAACGACGATCTTTCCCCGAGCTCCGGCGTCCCCATCGCTCCCGGAGCGCGCCGCCGCCTCAAGCAGCTCAATCGATGCGACCGCACTTGTTTCCGTGAAGTTCAGAAGCAAGCGTTAGGTTGGGGCTACACTACCGCCTTCCCTCGATCCACCCGCCAAGAGATGGAGGACCGGCTCGCCAATGACATCGAGGAGCTTCAAAACGACCCCAAGTGGCAGCGCCTTCTTCTCGAAATGATTTCGGCGCAATTAGACTCTTGCTCGACAAGGCAGAAGACTCCGCCGCCAGACGATTCCCCGCCTCACACTCCCACGCGCGCCGAACTCCTCGATGAGGAAGAGCGCATGAAAAATTATCGGCCGCCCACTTCGAGCAACGTAAACGCGGCTGGATCGGCCGTTTTGTCCTATCGCTTCAGTATTAGACCCGATCCCCTCAAAGCTTCCCTGATGGTCCATCAATATATAGACCAGCTGCACCAAGACTGCCCCGTCACTCCATCAGCTGCGGAATCCGATGATGCTGAAGATCCGTGATCTCCGCTCCGCACGGAAGTTTCTCCAGCACGGGTCTGCCGAACTTGCCGGGACAATTTCCGACCCGGCCCCTCGCGCTCTAGTGTAAATATCTGTGTTTAGTTATAGTTAGGAAAATTTCCGAGAAGGGCGTTTTCTGCATTCCGGACGGGTTCCTCTATCCCTTAGTCCCAGTTTTCGGCCCCGGTTCTAGTACGTAGGTACTTCTCAGCGTTGAATCGATTTTGTATCCGGAGTCCTATTGTTCCCTGGGTCCCACCCGGATACACTTTTCCTTCGATCAGGAGGACTTCTTTGACTGGTTCCGAACGCCGCACTACCCAGCGCTTTTCCATGCGCCTGCCGCTTACTGTCCGCTGGACCACGGGGGCGGCTGTTGGAGAAACCAGCACCGAGTCACGGGATGTCAGCTCCCGCGGTGTCTACTTCTTCCTTTCCAAGGATGTCCGGGAAGGCTCGCCCGTCGAGATTCTTCTGACCCTTCCTAACGAGATTACCCTGGCCGGACCCGTACGCGTCCGCTGCCTGGGCCGCGTGCAGCGCACCGAGCCTCGCGAAGAAGGCGCCGTCGGCGTGGTTGCCGCCATCGAGCGTTACGAATTCCTTCGTGGCGACGAAGAAAAGTAAAAAGTTTCGGGAAGCTAAGTCCCCCCGCTCCCCGGTTCACAACCGCCCCAATTTTTTAGGCGGCAAAAAATCCGCAGGCTGAACTCGCAATACTTTCATCACCCTGCGGCAACAAGAGTTCTTGAATAGTTCTTGCCCCAGCGGCGGGAAGCATTCTTGAGCGGCTTCTTGGCCCTGAGGTAGGAAAGATTCTTGACGAGTTTCTTGCTCGCTCACTGCGGAGGCGGGCAGGATAAGCCGGGGTGCCTTGGCCCCTCAGCGAAGCTACCCCGGCACTTTTTTTTGTAGCACCCTGTCGCCAAGGACCACAAGGTATCGGTGCCAGGCTTCTCTCATTTTTGGTTTTTTAGCCTTTAACTTTTAACTTTAAACTTTCAACTTTAGACTGCCGACAAACACGTCACCACTCATCTCGCGCGTTGTAGCCTTGGCTGCCGGCATTTTCCCCCATCTCCCTGCCTGAGGAAGCGCGGGTTGTGCGCTCCCGCGCTTTCCCGGAGCGCAGGCAGAAGCTTTCCTGCGGCCAGCCTCGCCAGCGCACGGAAGCGTCCGGTGAGTTCCCCTGCGCTCAAGCGCCCCTCGCGCCAGAGCCAGCGGAGAAAATCCTCGGCCCGCCGCTCCCCCTTCTGCGAGTTACATTCCGCGCACCAAGACACCAGGTTGCGGTAGCCATTGCCCCCTCCCCGGACACGCGCAACCACATGGTCGATGCACCGCATCGTCGGCCTCATCCGGTGCAAGCAGTAAAAGCACCGCCCGCCCTCGCGCACCTGGATCGCCTCGCGCAGTGCCCGGGTTCCCAGGAAATCCATCTTCTCGCGGTTCCCCGCGCTAGACAGACACACCACCGGGCAAGCCGCGATCTTGCTCGCGCCCAATGAGCGAATCTCCTCCGGCAAGCGCACCTTGACAACATGGCCCGCTCTGCTGCGTTCGGCTAGCCGCAGCGCACCTTTT
>Ga0207134_1030_pt1 | contig 44610 bp, 45 predicted proteins | sample Alteio_BWMinHeat_12_FD_153527 | JGI IMG/M metagenome (GOLD analysis project Ga0207134, IMG submission 153527) | Enriched cells from forest soil in Barre Woods Harvard Forest LTER site, Petersham, Massachusetts, United States -... | ecosystem: Environmental > Terrestrial > Soil > Temperate forest >... | reverse complement strand
CGCCAGCAGTTTTAGAGAAAAAATCCCAGGTATCAACCGGATCTTCTAATTTCATACAAATTTTTATATTCGTATTTGCGCCAATAGAAGCCGCTTCTTCTTTGGAGGCTTTTTGGAAGGCAGGTAAATCTTGCCCCGCAAAAATGACTGAGAAACCTAAAGAACGCGCTTGCGCTGGCACCACCGCAAAGCCTTTCACTGCATAATAACCATACTCATCTAAAATACACATATAAGGCGTATTCGCATTGGTGGGTTTGCGCGTGACTACGTCTCTATAAGTTCCTTCTACGGATTCACCTAATCCAGCTGCCATCATGGCTTTTAACGAGGCAATAATGACTTTGCCTAAATTAGCTAATTCATCGGGTGATTTTTCTAAAGCGGGAAGCAAGACCACTAAAATTCGGCGATTTAATACGACGTCTTTTAAATCTACTTCAGCAAGATTCGTTCGAATAATATGTCCATAAGTATCCGCTAACGAGCCGAAGGCACGAGTCAACTGCATGGTAATAAATCCGTGCTGCTCTAATACCGTGGATGCTTGTTTACCTTTTTTGGAACGATCATAACCTGGCAAGTTAGTGAGATAATTACTAATAGGCTCTAAAACTAAATCAGGCGCATCACTTAAACTAACGGGTTCTTGATTATCACGAATAAACATTTTATCAATACCCATCGCCTCTAAACGCGTGAGCTCAAAATAATTTCGGATAGTATTAGCATCTAATAATACTTTACCTTGATCGCGCATATACACTAATACTTTCATCAACGCTTCCACAAACACGATGGCACGACCTTTCCACATATCACCATCTGCGCTCTGGCCGCCTGAATCCATCAAGCTCACTACTAATTGCGACAACATACTGGATGAACCATTACTAAAAGGATTCATCGTATTTGATAAACGTTTTTCTTGTGCGCCGACGACATCTCTTGCACCCGTCATGAAATTAATCAACAAAATATCATCTTCTCGTCCCATAAATCGGGCCATAGAAAATACGTTAGCAAATAAACTATTATCGCCTTTGCCATCGACGTATAAAAATCCGCTGGATTGCACTAAAGCATTAAATGCTAACGAAGTCAGAGCAACGGTTTTACCGCTACCGGTTGATCCGAAAATTAAAACGTGGGTACGCATATCTTCATTATTAAACCACAACTCTTCATTGTTAGATTTGCGATTACCAAAAAAACTAATGCCCCGCGCCTTACGAGGTTTATTAGAGCCTGGGAGTGGGTCGTTATAATCAAGCGCACCTGAGCGTTGCGGCATACGAAACGGAAGTTTACTTTTACGAGTAAACGCATAGAAAAAAACAAACACGCCAATTAACGCGACAAATTCTGCAGCGGCAGCAAAAAACCACACCCCCATCGCAAAACCAAATAATAAAATTGCGCTATTGACGGGGTCTTTAAAGAAATCAACAATCTTCATCCCAAGCGTTCGGGTATCCCGCAACAAAAGCGACGGCGGCATTTCATGGTGTTCGTCAAGACCGCGTTGCAACATACTTATTTAGCCTCTTCTGGTTTATAGATTATTTCTTTCAAAACCAATTCCAATGCATTAGTTGCTTCTTCAATCATAGGCACTAATATCTTTTTCCCCATATCTCTTTCGGCTAACCAATGGGCAAAAGGACCCGCAGCTTCTACAAAAGGTGTTTGTCTACCCACCGTATTTAATACAAACCATAATCGTCTATCGACGGGTTTTAACCAAAGAAAATCTGCCGATGCTTGCACTCCATCCTCGCGCGCTGCGATCAGCATAGAGATCATGACGGTCAATACATAAGCATGGCTATTCACAGCGTGTTCGACTATAGGTGAAGTCCCATATTTTTTAATTAATGCATCCGCCCCAGTAAAATCCAATTTACCTGATGATGATCTTGCAATTCTTGCTAAAAGGTCTGCGGCAGCCTTGCTATCTGCATTGGCTTTCGCTGCGAAAGCCGCAAACAACGCACGCGCATAAGGGGGTAATTTATTCACCCCTTGCCATAAGGGACCTAATTGTATGGCGAATACTTTAGAGGCCTGCCCTCGTCTTAAAGAGACTTCTATTTTGCTGCGCTCGCGCGCTGATAATCCTTCGCCTGTTCTTTTGTACTCTTCAAATAATTTATGTCTCCTACAAAACTGAAAAGGAGTCATAGCCATAGCCCAAGGGCCTTTATCCAAATCTTGTTTCACCAAATCCAAACCGACCACTGGCGTAATTTGCGGCCAATTGACTTGTTCTAATTTAACAAACTCTTTCATACTATAAGTACGCTTAAAAACACGTGTAGAATTACCAAAAAAGACGGCGACAGATAATATCAGCAAGAGTACAACTAAAGGATATTTATAATAATTTCCCACTTCTTGGCCAATCATCAGTATTTGATTAAAAGTTAATACGCTGGGATTGGGACCGGCAAGCACATTCGCCAATAAAGTATGTAAATTTTCTAGATTAGGTTTTTGAAAACCAATGGAATTAAAGAAGGTGTTAACAATGTCAATTTCCCACAATTTTAAATGAAGAAAACCAACGACGATATATTTTTTGAGGCCATACCAAATCGCTGCGCCCGCAGCAAAAATAGCTGCGACCGTCCACAAAATCCCTGCGTTATTTCCCTGGTCGCCCCCGCCCTGCTGCGGTGCTGCTGCCATGCTGGTACCCTCATGCGCTTTACCGAGTTAACAAACTTTCCTTATTAAGTATAGACTAAATTTAGTCTTCTACCCTTGCTGTTTTTCTCGAATTTCATCTAAAGTCTTACAATCGATACAAAGGGTGGCGGTAGGTCTTGCCTCAAGTCTTCGTAAACCAATTTCAACGCCGCAAACCTCACAATAGCCGTACTCTTTATCTTTCAAGAGTTGCAACGCATCTTCTATTTTTTTCAACAACTTACGTTCACGATCACGAGCTCTTAGTTCTAACCTGAATTCTTCTTCTTGGCTGGCTCTGTCATTGGGATCTGGGTAATTAACCGCTTCATCTTTCATGTGGGTCACGGTGCGATCCGCTTCTTCCATGATGCGTTTTCTTAAAGCGGATAAAATAGTCGTAAAATGCTCACGCATTTTAAGACCCATATATTCTTCGGTTTTCTTAGGTTTATAGGGCGAAATTCCTAATACTTCCAAACTTGGCTCTAAAATATCTTTGGTGGCCATTACGACTCTCCTTAATATAGTTAGTCATCTATACCAAAAACCACGGGGCTCTGCAATGTTAAAAATCAATTTACCGCCTTAATCCTTTAGGCGTATCATCTTGATTAAAATGCGCATAATACTCGTGGTAACTTTGGGGCCAACGAAAACAATTTAGTTTAAACAACCCCATCCAGCCACCTTCGCGATGAAGGCGAGATAAATCTCTCATCTCAAGTGTCAATCGTTTAAGCTCATTAAGGGATTTAGCTTCATCAATAGCTCGCTCAATGTTCTTAAAATTTTTCCATTTTGGGGGATTTTTTTGCTCTTCACCCGTATCCAAGCGTGTACATTGCAACGTTGCATAAGTTTTTAAATCTTTTCTAAAATCACCCAATGCTTTTTCTTCATCTAGTCTCATGCGCTCTAGCCTTGCTTGTTCTAGTTGTCTTTCTCTCTCTTCCCTTTCCTCAACGAGCTGTCGGCTAAATGCCCCTGCTTTGATGGTAGCTTCTTCTTGTTTTCGTTTCAGCTCTTCTGCTTCGGCTTTAATTTCTTCTTGTCTTTTTAATTGGGGAGCAAAATCAGATTTTTCCTTCAGAAGTTCAGTCAACTCATCTTTGGGCAATAAATATTCTTGCACGATCCCAATAATCTCAGGGAGTAGCTTGCGCTCTTCATTCTGTTTTTCTAACTCTAAAATCCGCACTTTATCTCTCTCAAACCGACGCAATAAAGCTGCGCGATATTGTTTTTTTTCAACTTCGGGTAATTGGCTGGATTGAATTAAGTCAAATGCCGTCTTTCCCGCTCTCAGCACAATTTTAGGAGCGTGAGGGTCGAGATCAGAAAATAACGTATCAATACGCGCACCATAATCGACTAACATTTGTAATAATGGGAGATTTCGATGATAAATTGCTGCGTGGATAGGCATAACTTCATGTCTTACGTGGCCTTTCGGATGAGAACAAAAGGTTGGATCATACTTATTATTACAAGGCCGTTCCCAACTTATATCAAGATTAACCCTGGGTTCTCCTCTTAATATTTGTTTAATGAGGGGCAATGCCTGTTTTTGGATTTGGGGATCACGCTTATCACATAAATCCCATAAAGCACCCCCTCTTAACCATGCATTTTTTGAGTAGGGTAATAATATTTCTAAGGCTGTGACTCCTTTTTTTTCCGAGGCGATTTGAATCGTAGCTTTGGTTTTTTCACCTTCTGGCTGATAATCAGGATCCGCGCCTACTGCAAGTAAATCTCGCAATGCAGCATCGTCAGGCTCTACCTTACTAATTTCATCATGCAAAGCCTGGTTTATGGCTCGTTGATAGGTATCGGACTGTCGGTTACTTGCTGCCATAATTTTCTCTAAAATGATTTAAGTCATTGTATTGTACAGAGACTACCTTAAGGAAATATTAAGAAAAAAATCATTTTAAAATCAAAGCGTTATGATTCCACTGGTCACCCGATCCAAGCCCGCATAGTCTTTGTGGGTTTGAATGTGATTGTAACCGCAACTTTTAAAAAGGTGAGTCACCGCCGAGCCTTGGTTATATCCATGCTCAATGAAAAGCATGCCGCCCGGTTTTAAATAGTGAATGGCTGAAGGAATAATTTCAGCCATCGCATCCAACCCTTTTCTTCCTGAAACCAATGCCGCTTGGGGCTCATAGCGCAAATCCTTTAAGTGACTATCGCCTTCTGCAATATAAGGCGGGTTACTGACGATAATATCAAAAAAAAATTTAGGAAGAGCTTCACACCAATGGCTTAATAAAAATTGAATATTGGAAAGAGATAAATGCTCAGCATTTTGTTTTGCTACATTTAAAGCTTCTTGCGATTGATCCGTCGCATAAATCTCCCAATGAGGTCTCTCACGAGCCAGCGCTAAAGCAATTGCCCCAGACCCTGTTCCTAAATCTGCAATGCGAACTTTTTCTTCTGTGTGTTTTAAAACTAATTCAACAAGCAACTCGGTTTCGGGGCGCGGAATTAAAACATGCTCATTGACTATTAAATCCAGTGACCAAAATTCTTTGTGGCCTATTAAATAAGCAATGGGTTCCCCTTGCTGAAATCGATTCCATAATTCATCAAACTGTATTTGCAGGACAGGCGTTAAGGGTTCATCACGATGTGCCAAAATATAACTGCGCGGTTTTTTTAAAACATGAGCCAATAAAATATCTTGTTCCAATGACATTAATCACCAAGGGTTGCGAGTAAATCTGCTTGATGCTCACGAATTAAAGCGTCAATTACATCGGCTAAATCACCTTCCATAATGTCGGGTAATTTATAGAGGGTTAAATTAATTCTATGATCGGTTAAGCGGCCCTGAGGAAAATTATAAGTTCTAATCCGTTCTGAACGATCACCGGTACCCACTAAATCTCTTCGGGTTTGGGCTTGTTCTTTGCGCTGTTTTTCTTGCTCGTGCGCTAACAATCTGGATTGCAACAAAGCCATGGCTTTAGCTCTGTTTTTATGTTGCGAGCGCTCTTCTTGGCACTCAACAACCGTACCCGTCGGGATATGGGTAATACGAATCGCGGAATCGGTTTTATTAACATGCTGACCGCCGGCGCCTGAAGCTCTATAAGTATCTACTCTTAGATCAGCGGGGTTTATAGCAATCGATTCAATTTCATCAATTTCAGGTAATACGGCAATCGTACACGTTGAAGTATGCACTCTGCCTTGTGCTTCGGTATCTGGCACGCGTTGTACCCGATGCACACCGGATTCAAATTTAAAAATTGAATACGCACCTTGACCTAAAATACGTAAAATAATTTCTTTATAGCCCCCATGCTCACCGGCACTCGAGCTAATCACTTCGATTTGATAGCGTTTACTTTCCGCATAACGGGTATACATACGACATAAATCACCCGCAAAAATAGAAGCTTCATCGCCGCCAGCTCCGGCGCGAATTTCTAAGAAAATATTTTTATCGTCATTAGGATCACGCGGCAATAATAAAACTTGAATATCTTGTTGTAACTTTTCTATTAGTTCTTCTAAAGGCTTAAATTCTTGTTTCGCCATTTGTTGTAATTCAGGATCAGGGTCTTTCATTAACTCTAAAATATTTTCTTTTTCTTTTAAGGCGGATTGATAGCCCGTAAAAGTATTTACTAAAGGCTCTAATTGAGAATACTCTTTGGAAAATTCTCGAAATTTATTTTGTTGCGAAATAGTTTCAGGATCTGACAACAAAGCTTTTAATTCTTCGTGACGTTCCACTAAAGTTTGTAATTTTTTTTCTAAAGAAGCTTTCATGAGACTTCTTCTCGCAAATGAACCGTAGGCAAATGCAATAATTTATTGGTGAGAGCTCGCGCAAAACCCGTTAACACTTCGACTGCATCTTCACCTTGATGCAATTGACGTAGTGATTTGGTTAATTCTTCTTCGCATAACCCTTCCATTTGTTTGCGATAAGCACGAATAGTGGATGCCACTTTATCGATGGCATGCACCCAGCTCATAAAATCTTTTGTTTTTTCTGTAATCACTTCACGCGCTTTATCGGCTGCATGTTCGCGCCCATGCAAATGTTTCTGCACAATCGTTTTTAAATCATCCACTGAAAATAATTTTATATGGGATAGATCTCGCACTGCATCATCAATATCACGCGGCACTGCCAAATCCACTAAAATTAAAGATTGATGAATCTCACTCAGCATTTCTTTAGTGATAATAGGGGTCGGACTTGCAGTCGCTGAAATCACCACATCGACTTTTTTTAAGATTTTAGATAAATCTGAAAAAGCATAAGACTCACCTTCATATTGAGTGGCTAATAGTTTAGATTTTTCTCTATCGCGATTAATAATGATGATTTCTTTAGGGTTGTGATTTTTAAGATGGCGTAAAACTAATTCAATGGTATCACCCGCACCCAGTAATAAGATTGAAGATTCATTGAGAGCGCGTTCTGAAACTTGTTTGATTAAATTAACAGCGGTCGATGCAATCGAAACCGGGCAAGCGCCTAAACTGGTGTGTGTTCTGACTTCTTTAGCAACTGAAAATATTTGCTGAAATAATCGATGAAAGGTCGTGCGCACACTCCCTGCCGCACAACTTTCTGAAAATGCTTCTTTCATTTGACCTAATATTTGCGGCTCCCCTAATACCAAAGAATCTAAGCCACAAGCCACGCTGATCATATGCTGTACAGCTTCTTCGTTCGTATGGCAATAAAGGACGGGACGCAATACTTCTTCTGCTACTGCATGCTGTTTTAGAAACCAATCCATCGCCTGTTCTATATTATCTGTGTGACAATATAATTCCGTACGATTACACGTTGAAATCAATACCGCTTCTGGAATATTTTCGTTATTAATCAAATCACTAAGGTACAATGGGATCTTTTCGGGGGCGAAAACCACCCGCTCGCGCAAAGCGATAGGGGCAGTTTTATGATTAATTCCACAGGCAACAATAGGCATAAGTTCGCCATTGTAAGATAAATGACAGTAAGAAAGCAAAAAGGTATGATGATTTTATTTTAATGAAGGATTGGTATGCGAATATTACTAGGATTGCTTATTTTAACATTAACAAGCTGCGCCACCACTGAAACCACAGCGCCTTTAGCCCAAAGCAAACCTATTCCCACTGAAAAACGCCAACAAACTTTAAGCTCTATTCAAAACTGGAATCTACAAGGTGCGATAGGCATACGTACCCCGCAAGATAATGTAAGCGCGAGTTTAAATTGGCAGCAACGAAATACTGCTTATACGATTGCGATGGATGCGCCCTTAGGTGCAGGATCTTTTATTCTAACGGGTCAACCAGGTCACGTGAATTTAGCGATGTCCAATGGCCAAAGATTTACAGCGAATAGCCCTGAAACTTTATTAGCCGAACAACTTCATTGGCGCTTGCCAGTATCTAATATGTATTATTGGGTACGAGGATTGCCCGTACCGAGCATAGCTTCCCAAAAACGTTTGGACGAATACGGTCATATTGTGGAACTCGATCAAGCTGGCTGGCAAATCCATTATTTAGGTTTTACTACCATTAATGGAATTGATGTCCCATCAAAATTAACGTTAAACACTAGTTCGAGCATATCCGTTAGAGTTGTAATTAACAAATGGGTTTTGTCGTGAGTGTTTACAAAAATCGTTGATGGTTGCATCTAATTTTGCAAATGCACCATTTTCATTATAACCCTTTGCTTTTATGTCCTTTGCCACATTATTCCATTTTAGCCAAAAACCCTGCAAGTTCTCCCTTCCGGTAAGACTATTATAAAATTCTCTAATCACATCGCTGTGATTGCGCCAGCGCAAAGTAAAAAAACTCGAACAGGAGCTTTTGTAATCTAAAGAAAAATAACCATGCACTTGCCGGCTAAGAAAAGCAACCACTTGACCTTCAGTCTGATACCCTTGGACTCGGGCGCTCTCTAGAATTGCTCTATCAATTTGAGCAAATGCCCCATCTGGATTACAGAGCGATCGTGCTTTCCTAACCTCTTCTGAATCCCATAATTTAACAAGCTTTTCTAGATTATTTTCTTTTAATTGACTTAAAATATCTTGGGCCAGTGGAATATGATTTCTTCTCACATGAAGTCTTGGGGATGAAACATAATTTTCAAGTTGTGCTTTTATGTTGTCGAAAGCCTCTGATGCAAGAATATATTTAATGATCTTAGGTTCTTCTTTTGCTTCTCCGCATGTTTTTCTCGCTGTTGGCAAAGCTGTGGGAGGAATTTTTGCACCTTTGCTTTGCAAAAACTTAATCAAATTTACCGCATTGTCATCGTCTGGAGCTTGAAAAGCCTTAAGTTGTTTTACTACCCATTCTATGTCTTCAGATCCTGCAACAGCACCTTTGGATAGTAAATACTCAACAGCTCCATAATTTAATTTATAAGCAGAAACTTTTAAAAGGGAATTAAGAGTAATTGCACCTTTATATTGTTCTGAAACATAAGCAACAAGAAGCACTAAATTCTCGTTAAGACCCTCCTCTATACATTCTGTAATAACTTTTTTAAGAGATTCAATGTTATGACCAAACGCTTTCATAATTTTCGCATTTATTTTCGCGTGATCCTTGCGAGAAAATACTTCACCTTTAACATACAAACTTTGAATTAACGCTAAACCCATGCTCACCCCTAAAAATTTAGTATTATTTTTTTATGCGCACATTTATAACACGCACCAATGAGGGGGTCAATTTCACTCATCCATCTCAGTGCTTCTGTTTTTCGAAATGAAACGGTATACTGCTAAGCTTTCTTTGGAAAGTAAAAGTTATCAGGAAAGGAAACCAGCATGGGCAAAAAAACACCTTTGTATGATAATCATCTTGCAGCGAATGCTAAGATTGTAGACTTTGCGGGCTGGGATATGCCGCTGCATTACGGGTCGCAACTTAAAGAACATAATCAAGTACGACAAGATGCGGGCTTATTTGATGTCTCGCATATGACAGTCGTCGATCTCTCTGGCAAAGACGTCACAGCTTATTTAAAACACTTATTAGCGAATAATGTCGCTAAGCTTACGCCGAATAAAGCGCTTTATACCTGCATGTTAAATGAACAAGGCGGAATTATAGATGATCTCATTGTTTATAAAATATCCGATACGGATTACCGCTTAATTGTCAATTCAGGAACGCACGATAAAGATTTAGCTTGGCTTAAAAAACAAATTCAATCTTTTACGGTGACCATTACTGAGCGCACAGATGTTGCGATGCTTGCGATTCAAGGGCCCAAGGTTAAAGAAAAAATTAAAACTTTATTTCCAGAAGCGCTCGAATTAAAACCGTTTCACTTTATAAAATTAGATGACACTTTTATTGCCCGCACGGGATATACCGGTGAAGATGGGTTTGAAATTATTTTGCCTAAAACTAAAGCCCCAGCATTTTGGGATCAATTAGTCAGCTTAGGTATAGCTCCTTGTGGATTAGGGGCGCGTGATACTTTGCGTTTAGAAGCTGGGCTTAATCTTTATGGAACGGATATGGATGAGAAAGTGACGCCTTTAGAATCTAATCTCACTTGGACGGTTGCTTTTGAACCTAAAGAGCGGGATTTTATTGGACGTTCGGCTTTAGAAAAGCAACAACAAGCCGGTGTGAAGCAAAAACTAGTGGGTCTAGTACTCGAAGGCCAAGGCGTATTACGTAATCATCAACGGGTGATTGTGGAAAATATTGGTGAAGGCGAAATTACTAGCGGCAGCTTTTCACCTACTTTAAATAAAGGCATTGCGCTTGCAAGAGTTCCTGCAGAAACTTTGGACAAGTGCTTAGTAGAAGTCCGAGGCCAGCGATTAACAGCGACTGTTATTAAACCCCCTTTTATTCGTCAAGATAAAAAATCTTTAGTAGGAGTATGACCATATGACCAACATCCCAAAGAAATTATTCTATTCTGCCACTCACGAGTGGGTCCGCAAAGACGAAGATGTCTTAACCATAGGCATTACGGATCACGCTCAAACTATGTTGGGTGATTTAGTCTATGTTGAACTTCCTGAACCCGAAACCGGTTTTGAAACCGGACAAGAATGTGCGGTCATTGAATCGGTCAAAGCCGCGGCTGATATTTATTGTCCCATCTCTGGGGAAATTGTCGAAGTAAATGAAGAGTTATTACAAAATCCTCAAGTTATTAATCAAGATCCTTATGGTAAAGGTTGGTTATTTCGATTACGCCCCTTTGAAAATGATTTTACGAATAAATTATTAAATGCGGATCAATATACCAAGCAGGTAGCATCCGAAGCTCATTAACCTGGAGTGAAGTCATGCCATTTATCCCACACACTAAAGAAGATACCAAAGCCATGCTTGAAACCATCGGGGTTTCAAGCATGGCAGATTTATTCAAAGAGATACCTTCTGCATTACAAACCGCCAATTTAAGTAACCTAGCACCCCAATTAAACGAATCTGAACTTTCGCGTTTGATGCATGAACGGGCAAATCTGGATAATCATTTGACTTGTTTTATAGGCGCTGGCGCTTATCAACATCATATTCCAGCGGCTGTGTGGGAAGTGACTTCACGCGGGGAATTCTTAACAGCGTATACGCCTTATCAAGCAGAAGCGAGCCAAGGAACGTTGCAATTACTGTATGAATTCCAAACCATGATGGCAGGTTTGATGGCGTTAGATGTCTCAAACGCTTCTCTTTATGATGGAGCCTCAGCGCTCGCTGAAGCTATATTAATGGCTGCGCGCCATGAACGAAAAGCAGAAACGCATAAAGTATTATTACCGCGTACGATTCATCCTTTATATCGAGAAGTAGTTAAAGCCATTGTTGGACAACATGATCATATTGAATTAATCGAAATAGACTTTGATTTAAAAACGGGTCAAACCACCTTAGAAAAAATTTCAGGGGATCGATTTACCGCTTTAGTGATTCCACAACCTAATTTTTTCGGCGTGTTAGAAGATACGGATGAGTTGACCGATTGGATACATAAAAAAAATGGTTTAGCGATTGCCGTCGTTAATCCTTTAGCAATGAGCTTATTAAAACCACCAGGTCTTTGGGGTGAAAAAGGCGCTGATATTGCTTGTGGTGAAGGACAACCGTTAGGAATTCCACTGGCAGCCGGCGGACCTTATTATGGATTTTTATGTTGCAGGCAAGATTTAGTGCGCCAAATGCCAGGACGTATAGTGGGTAGAACAGTTGATGCGGAAGGCAAACAAGGTTTTGTACTGACTCTACAAGCACGAGAACAACATATACGTCGTGCCAAAGCAAATTCCAATATCTGTACTAACCAAGGCTTGCTAGTGACCGCAAGCACTATTTATATGAGCTTAATGGGACCCGAAGGCTTGCGTCTTACCGCGCTTGCTTCTCATCAAAATACCGTCTTTTTACAAGAAAAATTAAGTAAACTTTCAGGCGTGAATATTATTTTTAATAGCCCGTTATTTCATGAGTTAGTCATTAAAATTAAGCAGCCGGTAGATGAAGTCATACAGAAATTAGCAAAATTTAAAATTCAAGCAGGTTTTGCATTGCAAAAATATTATCCTGAACTTGGAAATTGTTTATTAATTTGTGTAACTGAAACCAAAACTAAAGAAGATATTGAATTTTTTACTAAAAAATTAAAAGAAGTGATTGATCAACCCGTCACTACTCGCGCGGAGACTTAAACTATGTCAGGCACTATCTTTGATATTTCTAAATCCGGCCGTTCTGCTAAAGCGCAAATGCCTAAAGGGGTGAATGAAAAACATAACATTCCCAAAAATTATTTAAGAAAAGATAAACCTTTATTACCCGAAGTCTCAGAATTACAAGTTGTGCGCCATTATACGAATTTATCGCGCAAGAATTTTTCTATTGATACGCAATTTTATCCGCTCGGTTCTTGCACTATGAAATATAATCCGCGCGGCGTGCATCGATTAGCTTTCTTAGAAGGATTTTTAAATCATCATCCGTTGTCTTTAGATGAAAATAGCCAAGGATTTATGGCTTGCGCTTATGAACTGCAAGAAATTCTAAAAGTGGTGACGGGCATGCGTGGTGTGTCTTTAACACCGATGGCTGGCGCTCAAGGCGAATTCGCAGGCGTTGCAATGATTCGGGCTTATCATGAATTACGGGGCGATACTCTACGCGATGAAATCATTGTTCCTGATGCAGCACACGGTACCAATCCTGCAACTGCTGCCCAATGCGGTTATAAAGTCATAGAAATTCCCACAGGACCTGATGGCAATGTGGATATTGAAGCTTTGCGTAAAATTGCTGGCCCCAAAACTGCGGGGATTATGTTAACGAACCCTTCGACTTTAGGGGTCTTTGATCAAAACATTCAAGAGATCGCAAAAACCATCCATAGTGTAGGCGGTTTACTGTATTACGATGGCGCTAATTTAAATGCGATTTTAGGAAAAGTTCGCCCTGGTGATATGGGCTTTGATGTAATGCATATTAATTTACACAAAACTTTTGCAACTCCCCACGGTGGCGGTGGACCCGGTGGCGGTCCAGTTGCAGTCAGCGAAAGATTAGTCCCCTTCTTACCAACCCCTATCGTAGGAAAAACCGAAACAGGTTTCCGTTGGCTGACCAAAGAACAGTGCCCTCAAAGTATCGGCCGCTTATCCGCTTTCATGGGCAATGCGGGCATTATTTTACGTGCTTATATGTACGCGCGTTTGTTAGGCCAAGAAGGCATGATACGCATCGCAGAATACGCGACCTTAAATGCTAATTATTTATTAACCAAATTAAGAAAAGCGGGCTTTACCCCGGCTTATCCTAAGCGCCTTGCAAGTCATGAATTTATTATTACCTTAAAAAATGAAGCCAGAGATTTACACATCAATGCACTAGATGTTGCTAAACGGTTATTAGACTATGGCTTTCATGCACCGACTATGTATTTCCCTTTACTCGTTCCCGAATGCTTACTGATTGAGCCGACAGAAACCGAAAGCAAAGAAGTCTTGGATGCTTTTGCTGATACGATGATAAAAATTCTTGAAGAGGCGAAAACAAACCCTGAGTTACTCAAAAACGCGCCGCACCATTTACCGGTACGACGCTTAGATGAAGTGAAAGCGGCGAGAGAGTTAGATTTGGTTTACAATCCACAACTCCCATCCGATGTCTGAAAAACCGCTCCCGTAAACGTCAACTCTGATTGATTGTTTAAGCGGCGGAGCGCATCGTGAGAAATGCGGCAACTCACCTCATGATGATCATCATCAATAAAGGTTACTTTCAGATAACTATAAATTTTCCCCGACACATCCACCATCCATTTCTTTTCTTGTTTATGAGGCAACATCGAAGAACCTGAATAACCATAAAGAGGATAACACTCATTATTTTCGGTGCATGAAACCACAGCCAAAGAAGGCGGAATATTTGAAGCTACTTTATTTTTGATATAAGGATCACGATGAATCTCATCCAGAGTCACAAGATCTTCGGGTTTTAATTGATTGCGAAATAAAACATTCGCATAATCAGGACTTAAAGGCTTATTAAAATCACCATCCAATAAACTCATATTCCCATCAGGTGAAAGCAGTCCCCAGGAAATTTCCGCCTCAAAAGATCCCGGAAACGCATTGGGATAACGATCGAATAAAGAAAAATAATAAGAAACGCCCGCTAATAAACCAGGGTGCATCGGACGATGCCAATAGAAAAGATAATCATGCGCAAAATCAGGATTACCATTCCCTACGATTAAGCCTTGGCCCATTGATCCTATTTGCGGATATCCTGCTTCAAAATGATCTGTGCTCGGCCAGCCTTCCTCTGTGACAATCAATGTTTTTTCTTTCGCCAACTTTGTCAATGTGCTCCACGTATTGGTGACATTTATTTTTGCAGGGCTTAGGTCATCGGCATAAGGCGGTATATACGGGGTAAACGTTTCCGGAGAGTAATGAACATTTCCCCAAAAAGGATAAATATTGACTCCCATGAAATCAATGGCCTTTGAAAAATTTTGAGTCTCTACACAGTCATCTGCCTTCAGTGTTGCTAAGGGATCATTACATTGATTGAGCGCACGAAAGAAACTCTCTGCTGTTCCTAAAGTTTGTGCGGTTCCAACCGTAATAGCATGATTGATTAAATTAGCTTTAATGCGATTGATATCATCCGTCATACGGGCAAGCAATTTATCATTATCTTCATCATAAAGACCTAAATTTTCATTCCCGACCACAATACGATCCACTAAACCCTCATAGGTATTCGATGCACGAATGGCCTCATCGACTTCAGTTTGCGTCCAGCGTTTACAAATGTCTTCCTCACCACAGCCATCACTGGGACGAAATTCATAGACGCCTAACGTAAGCTTTACTGAAACTTCGGGATGATGAAGATTCCAATTGTTAACTACTTCCGGAACGCTCACAAACACTTGTCCATGTAAAAAACCCGAAGAACCTAATCGCGTGTTATAAATTTTTAATCTATCAATATCACTAAACAAAGGATATTTTTTGCGAAAAGCTGCAAATTGATCTAAATCATGATTAATAGAATCAATCATGCCTTGCCTATCATCCAAACCACGCGCTTTAGCAAAAGCTAAAGAGTGGTCTGTCGGATCATAATTGATTCCTAGAACTCGAGGGTTCTCAGCAGCCCATGCACTAGTTGCTTGAATTAATCCCACACTTAAGCAGAAAATTTGTAAACTTTTTTTCATTATCCTCTCTCTCTGCTAAATTAAAAAATACAATTTCCATCCGCATCAACTGAATTAGTTGATAAGGTTATGGTTGAGAAACTATTTACATGGCGCAACGCTTCACGATTAATGTGACACAAAATCTGCGGTGGGTTTTTAGGATCATTATAAATGTCCGTATTGCTAGCTGCATAAGCAATTTGGAGACTATTGTAATTTGCTCCCGAATTATAGTCTCCTGAAACATCCACTAAAAACTGATCGCTCTGGCCATAAGATATAGCGCTCGTTAAATCTTTACGACCATAAATAGGATAGCAATTATTCCAGCTAACGGTGCCTTTATCATGATTATCATTAAGACAAGCATTGATGATAGCTACCCGAGGGGCTGTTTCAGGAAATCTTGGATCTATTTGGGTTTTAATTTGATTGGTGAAATGGACAGTTGCATGATCAGGACTTAAGTTTTTACTTTTACTATAATCAGTTCCCATCGCATCAAAAATGCTACCATACCCATCAACAGAAAATATTCCCCAATGCGGCTCGATAGCATCAAGACTAATCCCATTCTTATGGGGGTTTCTATCATATAACGAAAATAAATACGAAGCAGAAATAGACTCGCCCTGCAATCCATTGGTTTTAGCATTATCGTTTCGGGTATACCAAAAATAAAAATAATCTCTGGTTCTATCGGGTGTAGGTTCGGTTTCATTGACGATCTGCATAGCGGGATTACTCATTGGAATTCCCTCTGAACTACTAGGCCACCCTTCTTCGCCTATAATAATTTCTTTTTTATCGAGACCATCGCCTAATTTTTGCATCTCTTCGCGTAATTCATTGAGCGTTTTAAAAAAATCATCTTTAGCCGGGCTATAAGTAAAAGGCGACTCTCCGTATTTTTTATTGCTCCAAAAAGGATAAATATTATCTCCTACGAAATCCACTGATCTTCTTAACTGGCGATACAAATCAAAATTTCCCGAACTTAAATTAAATAGACTTTTTATTAACCCTTGCCTATCCACTATTCCCACTTTAATTCCAGAATTAGAAGGTAAATGCTTTTTAATATAAATAACATCATTGGTAATACGTTGGCGCATAGCATCTTCTACTGTTAAATCTTCATTACCTACAAAGATTCGATCAATTAAAGCAGACCCATATTTATTGGAAGCTTGAATGGCAGCGTTAACTTGATCTTCAGTCCACCGCAAACAAGTCGCTTCCTCACAAGGATCATAACCCGGGCGAAATTCATAAACGCCTAAAGCTAATTTAAAACGATTTTCAGGATGGCGTTTATCGGGATCATGCTCATCATTCCATTCGTTGATGACATCCGCAATATTGATCACCTTCACTGTTTGATGTATAGCTGATGAACCATAAAGGATATAAAAAGTTTTAATTTGGGAAATATTATGAAATTCACCGTTATTGCGCGTTCTAAGATCGTATAATTGATTTAAGTCTGTTTTGATCGATTGTTTCATCACTTCTTCATTATCCATCCCTACTCCTCGGGTATAAACCATAGAGTGGGTAGGATCATAATTCACACCCAAAATAGGAGTGGCAAATGAGTTTGTAACACCTAGCATAAAAAACGGGAACAAAATCCATTTTTTTCCAAAAATCATAATCTCACCACTCTTTAAACTTTAGAATAAAAAATAAACTAACGAAGTGTTCAAAAACAAGTCTGAATAGAATTTTGATTTAAATTTCTTAAATTTTAGTGGCCTTTTGTACCAAGAAATGGGATATAATTCAACTGTTAGGATTAATAACTTTAAAGGGAGCTACATTTATGAAGAAAATATTAACTGTTTTAGCTACATTAGCTGCTGTAACTTTGGTTGGCTGCTCTTCTTGCGGCAATCCATGTGGAAACCCATGCGCTACTCCATGTAACCCATGTCCAACACCTTGCGAAGCTCCATGCAAAGCTCCTTGCTACAAAGGTGAAAGATAATCAATCCAAAAACCCCTCTCTTTACGAGAGGGGTTTTTTTTTACATTAAATGTTCTAAGCCATACACCAAATAATCAAGCTCCATTACCTTACGACAAGCTAACATCACTCCAGGCATAAAACATTCTCGGTCTATCGAATCATGCTTAATTGTCAAAGTTTCACCTACACCACCAAAAATGATTTGTTGATGAGCAACCAAACCTTTAAGCCTTACTGAGTGTATAGGAACCTTTTTTGCCATCCCCCCCCTTGCCGCTGCAATAAGTTCTGCAGACAGTATGGCGGTGCCTGAGGGGCTGTCTAATTTGCCATCGTGGTGCATCTCAATAATTTCTACTTGGGGAAAATATTTAGCTATTTCCTGTGCATATTTCATCATCAATACCGCCCCTAATGAAAAATTAGGCGCAATAATCCCCCCTCGTTGTAATTTTGAACACTCTTGCTCCAATTGCTTTATTTGCGATTGCAATAAACCGGTCGTGCCAATAACGGGTCTTGCACCGGCTTCTAGAATCGTTTGAGTATTTTTAAAAACCACATCGGGGCGGGTGAAATCTATGACGACTTCCGCTTTGGTTTTTTTAATTTCTTCGGCAAGATTATTGCCTCGACCCAGGCTCCCCACGAGCTCGAGATCATGTTCATTAATAATACTTTTGACCACCTGCTGACCCATTCGGCCATCAGAGCCATTTATCAGTACACGGATTGCCATAAATAGAAGATTCCTCATCGTAAAATCGTTTGATGAAACTTATGGATTTTGAAACAATGCCATTATGAGTCAAAAACCGCATGAAGAAAAACAAAAAGATGTCTTAATTGACCCTGAAGGTTACCGTCATGGGGTGGGCATCATCATAGTGAACAGCAAACGCCAGGTTTTTCTCGCCAAACGCATCGGTAAAAACGCCTGGCAATTTCCACAAGGCGGCATCAAAGGATCAGAGACCCCCGAACAAGCGATGTTTCGCGAATTAAAAGAAGAAGTCGGCTTACTGGAAAATGATGTCAAAATCATTGCGTCCACTAAGCGCTGGTTACGATACAAATTACCTCCTCATTTGATACGTCAATATTCAAAACCGATTTGTATTGGTCAAAAGCAAAAATGGTTTTTATTACGCCTAGTCAATGAAGAGGCGCAATTCAATTTACTTGAAACCGATGATCCAGAATTTGATTCATGGGCATGGGTATCCTATTGGCATCCTTTGCGACAAATTATTTGGTTTAAGCGTCAAGTTTATAATATGGCGTTGAAAGAATTTGCAGGAAAGGTTTTGTCCAAGCGATTTTGGGAACAATAAAATAGGAAACATTCATGCTAAAGACCTTAAGGCAAATTATCCAAGAGGTTTCAAGCGCTGAAGATTTCAAAGATGCGCTTGAGATTATGGTAAAGCGCATTGCTCAAGCTTTAGAATCTGACGCTTGTTCTATTTTTTTGTTGGATCATCATAAAGGCGAATATGTTTTAACAGCAACCAAAGGTTTAAATCCGCATGCTGTTGGCAAAGTTCGTATTCCCCTGAATCAAGGTGTTATTGGTTTAGTCGGGGAAAGAGAAGAACCTATTAATTTACGGGATGCGACCCTACATCCGCGTTTTTTATCCGTACCCGAATTACAAGAAGAGCGTTACAAAGCTTTTTTAGGCACACCGATTATTTATCATCGCGAAGTCTTAGGCGTCATCATTGTACAACAAAAAGAAACACACAAATATGATGAATCCGAAGAAGCTTTTCTAGTCACGCTTTCGGCGCAGTTAGCTGGAATCATAGCGCACGCAGAAACCATAGAACTCAATAAAACTACTTATGCTGGCATTCCGAGTTCCCCCGGTATTGGAATGGGCACGGGAGTGGTTCTTTTCCCGTCGCTCGATTTAGATTCTGTTCCTGATCGCGAACCCGATGATGTAGAAGCTGAAATTAGAATGTTAGAAGCGGCCCTTGCTGCGGGTCGAGAAGAATTTCGCGCTTTAAGCGAACGCATTTGTCCTAATCTTCCGGTTGAAGAACGAGCTTTATTTGATGTGTATCAACGTTTGTTAGCGACGACTGATCTTGGCTCTGAAATTATTGTTGCCATACGTCGTGGTAATTGGGCCCCCGGCGCTTTGCGCGAAGTCGTTCAGCATTATACCGATCGCTTAGAAAACGTCGAAAATCAATATCTACGTGATCGCTCGATTGATATTAAAAATTTAGGTTATCGCATACTCACTTATTTACAAAATCATGAACGCATTTTACCCGACTACACTAACCATACTATTTTAATAGGCGAAGAGCTTACGGCAGCAGACTTAGCCGAAGTTCCAACCGGTTGCTTAGCGGGAATTATTTGCGTTAAAGGCTCGAGTAATTCTCATGTCGCCATTTTAGCTCGTGCGATGGGTGTGCCGGCTGTGATGGGCGTGACTGATATTCCTATTTATGAATTACAAGAAAAAAATATTATTGTCGATGGATTTTATGGACAAATTTATTTAGAACCCAATAATCATTTACGTCAAGAGTTTGAAAATCTAGTCAAAGAAGAACAAGAATTAGAAAATACCTTAGATCATTTACAAGACCAAGTCGCACAAACCAAAGATGGTCATCGAATTATTTTGATGGTGAATACGGGCTTAGGCGCTGATGTCGGTTTATCGCTTGCAGCAGGCGCCGAAGGTGTTGGATTATATCGCACCGAAACGCCTTTTTTAATACGCGATCGATTTCCTTCCAGTGAAGAACAGCGCATTCTCTACCGACAATTACTCACGGCTTTTGCTCCACGCCCTGTGATTATGCGTACTCTCGATATAGGTGGCGATAAAAATTTATCCTATTTTCCGGTGCATGAAGATAATCCTTTTTTAGGATGGCGCGGCATTCGAATCACCTTAGATCATCCGGAAATTTTTTTAGTGCAAACGCGAGCGATGATGCGGGCGAGCGAAGGTAATAATAATTTACGCATTATGCTCCCTATGATTACCGATGTAAGCGAAGCGGATGAAGCGATTCGTTTACTGAAAAAAGCTTTTGATGAAGTACGCGATGAAGGATTTGAAATTGAAATGCCGAAATTAGGCGTTATGATTGAAGTCCCTTCAGCGGTTTATCAAGCACGTGCTCTTTCTAAACGCGTTGATTTTCTATCCGTAGGCAGCAATGATTTAACTCAATATTTATTAGCCGTCGATAGAAATAATCCGCGCGTTGCCAATCTCTATGATGCTATGCATCCTGCGGTTTTACGCGCGCTTTTACAAACTGTTGAAGCAGGACATCAAGAAGGAAAACATGTGGCCATTTGCGGTGAATTAGCAGGAGATCCTGCTGCCGTATTATTATTAGTCGCTATGGGTTTTGATTCGCTCAGCATGAGTGCGTTTTCATTACGTCGCATCAAATGGGTGTTAAGCCAATTTACTTTAATCAAAGCGAGAAAATTATTACAAGAAGTATTCTCCATGGAAAGTGGAGTAATGATACGATGCCACATGGAATTAGCATTAGAAAAAGCAGGATTGGGTGGGCTTATTCGAGCGGGAAAAAAATAAAATGCTAGGAATTTATTTAATCATTGGCGCTTTTGCAGGGCTTGTATCGGGTTTATTTGGAATTGGCGGAGGAACGATTATTGTTCCAGCACTCGCTGCACTTTTTTATCAATCCAATCTGGTACCGTCAACAGAGATAATGCATATGGCTATTGGGACATCTCTTGCCACGGTTATCTTTACTTCTCTTTCGGGAGGTTATGCACACTACAAACGAGGCGTCGTGGATTGGAAAGCAGTAAAGCCCATTCTACCGACATTATTAATAGGCGTTATTCTAGGCGCTGTGATAGCGGGAGAACTTCCTTCCCGCGTTTTAAAAATAATTTTTGGTTCTTTTTTACTGATCATTGCGATTCGTTTATTTTCAACCAGCAATCGTGAACTCATTAAACATTCTTTCTCCAAAAAAATTGCTGTCATCCTTTCGTTTTTTATAGGTTTACTAACGAGTATGTTAGGTACGGGTGGCGGCATCTTAATTGTTCCTCTCTTATTACGCTTAAAATTAAAAATGCATAATGCCGTTGGAACGTCATTAGTCTGTGCCTTTTTTATTAGTTTAGTAGGAACTCTATGCTATAGTATTGCGGGTTATATTTATTGGCCGGCTTTTTTAGGTATTACCCTAGCCAGTATTTTATTTGCGCCCATTGGCACCCTGATTGCACATAAAATCCAAACTAAATTATTAAAACAAGTTTTTAGTGCGTATTTATTTTTGATTGCGCTTGATATGTTAATTTTTGCAAGGTAAAAAATTATGCTGAAATATCCTGATATTAACCCCGTTGCCTTTCATTTGGGGCCCTTAGCGATTCATTGGTATGGATTAATGTATTTAATTGGTTTTTTTCTTGGATGGAGTGCGCTTTCTTGGCGTTTAAAAAAACATCCTGATATTTATCCTTTTACTAAAGCTCAACTTTCGGATTTTATATTTTATGTCGCCGTCGGTGTTATTTTAGGAGGGCGTTTAGGGTATATATTTTTTTATGATTGGTCTTACTTTATTGCCAATCCTTTATTTGTTTTTCAAACCTGGAAAGGAGGCATGTCTTTTCATGGCGGTTTAATCGGTGTCATGGTTGCGCTTTGGATTTATTCTAAAATGCATAAAATTCCTTTCTTTTGTATCACTGATTTTTTAATGCCTGCGGTTCCACTCGGTTTAGGGATGGGTCGTATTGGAAATTTTATCAATAGTGAACTGTGGGGACGAACAACGACCGTACCCTGGGGTATGATTTTTCCTAATGGGGGGGACATCCCGCGACACCCCTCGCAATTGTATGAATTTCTTTTAGAAGGTGTGGTGTTGTTTACGGTTTTATGGATTTTTTCCAGCCGAAATCATTTTCGTGGAGTAGTGTCTGGATTATTTTTAATTTTATATGGCATCTTTCGTTTCGGCGTAGAATTCTATCGCGAACCGGATCCCCAAACCGGTTATATTTTACAATGGTTTACTGAAGGGCAATTATTATCCTTGCCCATGATATTTTTTGGCATTATTTTATTAGTCTGGGCTTATACAGGAAAGAGAGTATGCAGCAATATTTAGATTTCTTGCGTTATATCCGTGATAACGGAATTAAAAAAGAAGATCGTACAGGGACTGGAACACTGAGTGTTTTTGGTTATCAAATGCGATTTAATTTAAGCCAAGGATTCCCGCTAGTTACTACTAAAAAATTACATTTGCGCAGCATTATTCATGAATTGCTTTGGTTTTTAAAAGGCGAAACGAATATCCGCTATTTACAGGAAAACAAAGTCACTATTTGGGATGCCTGGGCTGATAAAGAGGGAAATTTAGGTCCTGTTTATGGCAAGCAATGGCGCAGTTGGGCAACGCAGGATGGCAAAACGATTGATCAAATTAGCGATGTGATTCAACAAATTAAAACGAATCCAGATTCTAGACGCTTAATAGTGAATGCCTGGAATGTGGGTGAACTATCAAAAATGGCCTTACCCCCCTGCCATTTGCTGTTTCAATTTTATGTGGCGGATGGGAAATTATCCTGTCAGCTTTATCAACGCTCAGCCGATACTTTTTTAGGCGTGCCTTTTAATATTGCCTCTTACTCACTTTTAACCCATATGATTGCGGAGCAATGTAACTTAAGCGTGGGCGATTTTATTTGGACGGGGGGAGATTGTCATATTTATTTAAATCACCTAGAGCAAATTAATTTGCAATTATCTCGCACCCCTTTTCCATTACCCCAACTAGTCATCAAGCAAAAACCGGCTTCTATTTTTGATTATAAATTTGAGGATTTTGAAATTATTAATTACCAATCTCATCCCCATATTAAGGGTGAAGTAGCGGTATAAAACAAAAGACTAGACAGCGCTCAAAAAATAGTCAAAAATACCCTCGCTTATTAAGATTACCTTAAGTATTGGTCTGTAGAATAAATAAACGGATCAATCACTTAAGGGGTGAGTTATGCAGCATAAAGATGAAGTTTGCTTAGAAGCTATGCGAAGTGTCGTCAAGGAATATATTGCAGAACGTCAAAAGAATCAAGTAGATGAGCGCGAAAAAGAAATCTATAAACAGCGTTTTGAAGCTTATCGTCAAACACTTCGAGATGAGTCCATGAGAGTCTACACTGCCTTTGATTTTATGGAAAAACTTTACTGGCAGGAGTATCTTATTACAGAGTAAATTTAATTAACGGTGAAGAATGGGGAAGAAAAAGAAAAACCAGCAAGATCAATTTGCTGAACGGGAAGCGCAGAAATATGAAAACCCCATTCCGAGTCGGGAATTTATCATAGAACACTTAACTAACCGCGAAAGTCCAGCAACCTACCGCCAGTTACTACGCGAACTTGAATTAACCTCCGAGGATGAACAAGAAGCCTTAAGGCGTCGTCTTATTGCGATGGCTAGAGATGGCCAGTTGCATCAAAATCGCCGCGGAGCGTATGGCCCTATTAGCAAAATGGAACTCATACGTGGCCATGTATTAGGTCATAAAGAAGGGTTCGGGTTTGTAGAGCCTGAAGAAGGCGGGGATGATCTTTTCTTAAGCCCTAGACAAATGCGCATGGTTTTCCCTAATGATAAAGTCGTGGTGCACGCAGCTGGTTTAGATAACCGCGGACGACGTGAAGCGATTATTGTCGAAGTCCTAGAACGCAATACGCATACATTAGCGGGTCGTTTAATCACAAAATCAGGTGTCACTTACGTTGAGCCTACGCACCAAAAAATTCCGCATAATATTTTAATTGCACCGGAAAACAAAGGGGACGCCCAAAATGGCCAGATGGTCATTGTTGAAATTATTGATCAACCCACTCTCACCACGCCTCCCATTGGAAAAATCCTCCGTGTGTTGGGCGAACATATGGCGCCCGGCATGGAAATTGATGTGGCGATTCATAATCATGAAATCCCCCATACTTGGCCTGAGGCCGTTTTAAATGAAGCGAAAAAAATCCCAACCACCGTTGATCCTGCAGCCTATCAAGGCCGTAACGATTTACGTCATCTTCCTTTTGTGACTATCGATGGCGAAGATGCCAAAGATTTTGATGATGCGGTTTATTGTGAGCCAACCACTAATGGTTGGCTTTTATATGTCGCGATTGCCGATGTGAGTCATTATGTAAAACCCAATTCTGCGTTAGACAAAGAAGCTTTAAATCGCGGGAATTCAGTTTATTTTCCTAATCGTGTCATTCCCATGTTACCGGAAGAATTATCCAATGAACTATGTTCACTCAAACCCAATGTCGATCGATTAGCCATGGTTTGTGAAATGAATATTACGGCAATGGGTGAAATTGCTAATTTTAAATTCTACGATGCAGTTTTTAAATCTCAAGCCAGATTAACTTATAATAAAGTTTATGCCATGGGCGTAAAACAAGATGGCAAATTACGCGAAGAATATAAAAACGTTGTTTCGCATTTAGATAATTTATTTTTGCTCTATTATATCTTACACAAAGCACGTGATGTGCGCGGTACTATTGATTTTGATTTACCCGAAACTAAAATTATTTATGGTGAAGGTCGTAAAATTGAAAAAATTATTGCATCTGAACGCAACGATGCGCATCGTTTAATTGAAGAATGCATGCTCTGCGCCAATATTTCTGCAGCGCGATTTTTATTAAAAAATAAGCAACCCACTTTATTTAGAGTACACGAAGGTCCTTCCGTTGAAAAACTAGAAAATTTAAAACAATTTTTACAAGAGATCGGATTAAAATTACCAAGCCATGGTGAACCGACGCCAAAAGATTATTCGCAATTATTATCCTCTATTACCGGACGTCCTGATGCTCATTTGATTCAAACGGTTTTATTACGCTCCTTAAGTCAGGCGGTATATAGCCCCAATAATAAAGGCCATTTTGGTTTGGCTTATGATGCTTATGCGCATTTTACCTCACCCATTCGTCGCTATCCTGATTTATTAGTCCATCGTGGGATTCGACAAGTGTTACAGCATAAATCGCATCAAGGTGATGATGGCTCACACTTAGAATACTTAGGTGAACATTGTTCGATGACAGAACGTCGAGCCGATGAAGCAACCCGTGAAGCCATTGATTGGTTAAAATGTGAATTTATGTTAGATAAAGTCGGCGAAACTTATTCAGGGGTGATTGCAAGTGTCACCAGTTTTGGATTATTCGTAGAATTGTCTGATATTTATGTAGAAGGCTTAGTTCATATTAGCGCTCTGCAAAATGATTATTACCGTTTTGATCCTATCAAACGCAGTCTCTATGGTGAAAATACGAATGAACGCTTCCGTTTAGGAGATGTCATACGCGTTAAAGTTGCGCGCGTAGATTTAGATAGTCGACAAATTGATCTTATTCCTGAAGCAGAAGTTAAAACATCCCAAAAAAAGAAATCAGCTAAGAAAAAAAGATAATGGCACAGAAAAAGCAATACATTTTTGGCACCCATTCTGTTTCTGCAATATTGCAGAAACAGCCTGAGCGTTTGTTGCATTTATATTTCCAAAAAGATAAACAAGACTCTACTCTTTTATCTTTAGCCAAAAATTATCATATAAAAACTTCTTTCTTAAATCGCACTGAATTAGATCGCATGAGTGAAAATGGCGTACATCAAGGTATTATTGCTGAATGCATGCCAGCAAAAACTTATTCTGAAAATGATCTCGATGAATTAGTCGAAAGCTTAACCGAGCCTGCGTTTTTATTAATTTTAGATGGCGTACAAGATCCGCATAATTTAGGCGCTTGTTTGCGTTCTGCTGATGCTGCGGGTGTGCATGCAGTGATAGCACCTAAAGATAAATCGGCAAGCATCACACCAACAGTAAGCAAAGTAGCGAGTGGCGCTGCTGAAACGATTCCTTTTATACAAATTACCAATCTTGCGCGTACAATACGCGAATTAAAAGATAAAAATATTTGGGTTTTTGGCGCGGCAGGGGAAGCGACTAAAACGCTTTATCAAGCTAATTTGAAAGTGCCTCTGGCCATAGTGATGGGCGCCGAAGGTCAAGGCCTAAGACGCTTAACGCGTGAGCATTGTGATGAGCTATTAAATATTCCTATGCAAGGATCGGTTTCTAGTTTAAATGTATCGGTAGCGACAGGGATATTTTTATTTGAAGCCTTGAGGCAACGATCATGAGCAAAGCCTTATTTAAATCGACATCCTTAGTCTCTGCCATGACTTTTATCTCACGCATGTTAGGATTTGCTCGTGATTTAATCGCAGCGCAAATCTTTGGCGTCAATGCCATGACAGATGCTTTTTATATTGCGTTCAAAATTCCGAATTTTATGCGCAATTTATTTGCCGAAGGTTCTTTTTCACAAGCCTTTGTGCCTGTTTTATCTGAATATAAACATAAACAAAATCAAGCTCAAGTAAGAAAGTTTCTGGGTCATATTGCGGGATCCTTAGGTTTAATTTTATTAATTATTACTATCTTAGGTGTCATAGGCGCCCCACTTTTAATTCATATTTCAGCACCAGGATTAGATCCTTATCGATTTCATTTATCATCAGAAATGTTACGCATCACTTTCCCCTACTTAATGCTCATTTCACTCACCGCTTTTGTGGGTTCAATTTTAAATAGCTATGGAAAATTTGGTCTCCCTTCTTTTACGCCTGCTTTATTAAATATTTGTCTAATTGCTACAGCTTTTGGGATGTCGCAGTTTTTTTCAGTGCCCATTGAATCGCAAGCATGGGGCGTATTAATAGCTGGCTTTATGCAATTTTTATTTTTATTGCCCGGCCTCTATCGCATAGGACTTTTAGTTAGACCTAAATTAGATTGGAAAGACGAAGGCGTACAACGAGTTTTGAAATTAATGACGCCCGCACTTTTTGGCGCGTCGGTCGGCCAAATTAGTTTATTATTAAATACTATTTTTGCTTCTTTTTTAGCAATAGGCAGTGTTTCCTGGCTTTATTATTCAGAGCGTTTAGCGTATTTTCCCTTAGGAGTGTTTGGTGTTGCTCTTGCAACCGTTGTATTACCTAATCTTTCTCGTCATCACGCAGCTGAATCCAAAGAAGGATTTTCGAGTGTATTGGATTGGGGAATTCGTTGTAATTTATTAATAGGCTTACCTGCAGCTCTCACCATGGCTATATTCTCAGCGCCACTTATTATTACTTTATTTTATAACGGCAAATTATTTACGCTGCATGATGTCATTATGACTCAACAAAGTGTTATTACTTATTCGATAGGCTTACAAGCTTTTATGCTAGCTAAAGTTTTATCTTCTGCTTTTTATGCTAAACAAAATTTAAAAACCCCGGTTAAAATTGCCGTGTTTTCTGTTGTGATGAATATGATTTTAAGTGCTATTTTAATGTTTCCCTTAGCACACGCAGGTTTGGCTCTCGCAAGCTCGCTCTCTTCTTGGATCAATGTCTTTGCATTGATGTTTTTCTTATATCGGCGAGGACTTTATAGTCCCCAACCCGGCTGGATTAAATTTTTCTCGCAATTGATTTTTGCAAACGGCGTGCTGGCTATATTTTTATGGTGGGCAACGGGCGATATTTCTGATTGGACGAGTCTGGGTTGGCAGCAACGAGTTTTACATGTATTCATTATTGGCGTGAGCTCGATTGCGATTTATTTGGCGAGTTTATGGATTAGTCAAATGCGGCCTAGGGATTTGAGGGCAGTTGGGGCGATTTAATATAATATGTCAGACATGCTTGATATCAATCATTTAAAAAAGATCTTACAAGAATTTTCCGATGTCCGTGACTGGAATCAATTTCATAATCCTAAAAATCTAGCGATGGCATTAGCCGGAGAGTCAGGTGAATTGCTGGAAATATTTCAATGGATGTCAGATAAAGATTCTAATAATGCTTTTAAAGATGCTGATATTAAAGAAAAAACTAGCCATGAAATAGCCGATATTCTTCTTTATTTGATTCGTTTAGCTGATTTAATGAACATTAATCTTAGTGAAGCCCTCACCCAAAAAATTCTTATTAATAATCAACGCTATCCCGCCCATCTTGTTAAGGGAAACGCTAAAAAATATACGGAATATTAGTGTTTCTTAAGGTTTCCTTAAGGTTTAGCCTCTAGAATATCCCTCATAAAAAATTACAAAACGAGGAATAAACTGTGGCTGCCAGTAGCTCAAAAGATCTGCGTTATGATCGTTCTCTTGAAATTATTAGCGCTTTAAATCAGAAAGAACCTGCTGCAAATGCGGAAGAAATCTATAACGTTTTAATGCTGATTGAATTCCCAGCTAAAGACAGCGATCTTTCATTCTTTCTTATGGGTCAGTGTAAAGATGCCTTTAGAACGCTGTGTTCTTATAGAAAAAAGCAAGAGGCAAGAGATTTTTGCCATCGTTTGCAATCACATCAAGACCCAGTCATGAAAAATATTGTTTTTGAAGTACTCAGGGAAGAGAATATTCTCTTTGTTACGGAGCCTGAAATCGAACAAGCCCTTTTTAATCTAAAAAAAATTATAAAAAAATTTCAAAGTGAAAATGAAAATTTCAACACTGTTAACACTAAAATCACGAATCGGGCTTTATTAAGAAAATTAAACGCTGCATTTAATGTAGATGATTGTTTTTATAGTGTCGAACTTTATGATGCCATCCAAAAAATTATGCGCCCCACTATCCAAGGCGGGTACATTGATAGAAAACCTAATCCACATCACCATTACCAAGCTCTAGCGATTAGAGAGGAACTCAATGGGTGGCTTAAAACCGACTATGATCCATTACAATTACCATTAAAATCAAAACGAGAATATAAACATGGCAGCTAGCGGAAGAATAGAGCGTCCTGATCCTAAAATCGATATTAATGAAACTTATTATTTGCTTTTATGCAGAGGACCTGAAGAAAAAGGAGAGAGTGAGGATTTATTAAAAATTTTACGGGATAAAGCAGAAAGCGGTAGTGTTACCGCTGCGGGATTTTGCGCTAAGTTACTTAAAGAGGAAGAAAATCATTTTGCTAAAATCATTAGAAATACTTGTCTTCTAAATAATGAAAAACTTCTTGGCTTACCGAACACTGCTTTAAAAGAAATTCATGAGGTTCTCTTTGCTATAGAACTACCGGCAAACCCTACGCGAGAAAGCCTCAGCTTAGAACTTTCAGTCCAAATTGCTTTTAATCAAATTTTTGCAAAAACAAGAGTTCAAGCGAAGACCCGCAGCTGGTGTTGTCAATTTAGTAAACCGGAAGAACCCGTCAATGCAGAAGAAAAATATTATTGTGCGCATTTGGCGATGTACCATTCTAATCCCCCCATGAAAAAAATTTTTCTAAGCCTATTTTCCACTAACTCCCCGCTTAAATTTTTAAGAGAAGCTGCGGATCTCGGAGATAAAAATGCGATCCTCGCTGTTTTAGAAGCCAATATGGTTGCATCCGCCAACAACCGTATTTCCTGGGCTGCATGTCAAACCTTCATAAAAGATCTTTATGCCCTACGGCCACGCTTTGATGAATTGCAAGATATTATGGATATTTTTAATCTACCTGAAGTATGCCCTAGAGATTATTCTCACCTTGCGCAGCAAGTGTGCGATCACATGCAAAATAAAGTGGTAAGAGTTAATTTTCGCAATCAACTGTATCGACTTTGCGATGAAAATGAAAACGATGACCAAGAAGAAAGAAAATTGATTAATCGCGCTTTATTACGACGTGCATTGATCGCGTTAAAAGGCACAAACGAAGAGCTACTTGTTTCTTTACAAGGTATTTTACAAGGAAGCCGGGAATTGGAAACCCTGGAGTTAAGAAGCCTGCTTGAACGTTATGAACCCTTACTGAGACCCGCGCATGCTTTTAGAATTTAGACATTAAATCTAAAATGCATAACATCGCCATCTTTTACGATGTATTCTTTACCTTCTAGGCGCCATTTGCCGGCTTCTTTGGCGCCCGCTTCACCTTTATATTTAACATAATCATCATAAGAAATAACTTCAGCGCGAATAAAACCTTTTTCAAAATCAGTATGAATCACACCGGCTGCTTGGGGGGCGGTCGATCCTACATGTACCGTCCATGCGCGAACTTCTTTAACGCCTGCTGTAAAATAAGTTTCTAAACCTAATAATTTATAGCCCGCATGAATTACGCGATTTAAACCGGGTTCATCTAGTTTTAATTCGGCTAGAAATTCTTTTTTACCTTCATCATCTAATTCTGCAATTTCAGATTCTATAGATGCGCAAATGGATACCACTTGTGCGCCTTCGTTTTTAGCGATTTCTTTCACTTGATCAAGATAAGGATTATTAGTAAAACCTGTTTCAGCAACATTTGCAATATAGAGCGTAGGTTTTAACGTTAATAATTGCAGAGGTTTTAAACTTTCTTTTTCTTCTGTGGTTAATTTTATGGTACGAGCAGTTTCGCCTTTATTTAATTTTTCTTTTACACGCTCAAATAAAGCTTGTTCAATTGCGGCTGCTTTGTCACCGGCTCTGACTTGTTTTGAAATGCGTAGTATGGCTTTATCGACGGTTTCTAAATCAGCAAGAGCCAGTTCTGTATTAATTACTTCAATATCATCTTTAGGAGAAATTTTTCCAGCAACGTGTATGACATCCGTATTTTCAAAACATCTTACTACGTGTGCGATAGCATCGGTTTCACGAATATTAGCTAAGAATTTATTTCCTAAACCTTCGCCTTTTGAAGCACCCGCTACTAAGCCTGCGATATCAACAAATTCCATAGTGGTTGGGAGAATGCGTTCAGGATTCACATATTCTGCTAATTTTTCTAAGCGCGGATCAGGCACGGGAACAACACCCACATTGGGATCAATCGTACAAAAAGGATAATTGGATGCTGCAACACCCGCTTTGGTTAAGCAATTAAATAAAGTAGATTTTCCTACATTGGGTAATCCAACAATTCCGCATCTTAAACTCATTCTTTCTCCGTATGCAATTCTTGCATGGCTTTGGCCATGTCGCCGTTTATTATCAAAGGTAAAACTTTTTCAGCGCGTTGTAGCGCAAAATCAATTTCTATTCGTTCTTCTTTTTTAGGGGGTCTTAAAACATAATCTTCTACTTCACGACTATGCTCAGGGCGACCCACGCCTACTCGTATTCTATAAAATTGTTGCGTCCCTAATTTTTCAATAATATCTCGTAATCCATTGTGACCCCCGTGCCCGCCGCCTAATTTCAAACGCGCAACACCAACGGGTAAATCAATTTCATCATGCACAATTAAAATTTGTTCAGGTGTAATTTTGTAAAAATTGGAAAGCGCTTTGACTGCTTGTCCACTTAAATTCATATAAGTTGTTGGAATTAAAAGATGGCATTCATCCGATCCAATGTTGGAAACCGCATGCAAACCAAAAAATTTGGATTCCATACGTAGCGAAGCATGCGTTTGTTTTGCAAGATCTGAAACAAACCACGCGCCTGCATTATGCCGAGTATGCTCATAGTTGGCCCCGGGATTCCCGAGACCAACAATAAGTTGTATAGCAGTTGGCAAAGAACTCTCCTTGATTACTTCGCTTTGCCTTTGTCTTTATCGCCTGCTTCAGGTGCTTTTTGTTCAATAGCAGGAACTTCAGCAGAGACTTCGCCTGCGGGAGCCGCTTCCTCTTCAGGCATTTCAACAGGTTCTTCAACAACACGTGGAATATGGATAGAAACAACGGATAAATCGTGCCCTTCCACACCGTGTGAGAATGCTGCAATTTCAACGCCTTTAGGCAATTTAAGATTCGATAAATGGATGACATCATTCAATTTCATTTCAGACACATCGACTTCGATAAATTCTGGTAAATCTTTTGGTAAACAAATAACTTCTAGATCCGTCATGCCATGCGAGAATACACCACCTTCTTCTAAAGCCGGTGATTTATCTTCACCGATAAAGTGCAATGGAATATGCATATGTAATTTTTGATCTGCGCGAACACGCAAGAAATCCATATGTAAAACGCGTGGTTTAATCGGATGGCGCTGTACCGCTTTTAAAATCACTTTTTCGCTTTTGCCTTCAATTTTCAAACTCAAAATGCGGGAATAAAAAGACTCATGAGAAAGAGCCATGACCACTTTACGGTGATCCAATACTAAAGAAACCGGTGGTTCCCCTGCACCATATACAATTGCTGGTAGCTGTTCATTTTGACGCAGGCGGCGGCTCGCACCTCTCCCTGCAGTACTTCTCTGAAGAGCTTCCAGTTCAAAACTCATTGACGCCATAAATTTCTCCTAAAAATCAAGTAGTTAAAGTTCCATGCTTGCGACCGGCATGGAAAGAGCGGTTATTGTACACATTTTTACGGGAGATGCCAGTAAGTATTCGCAATCATTCGATTGTTTTAAATTCGTCAATAATAGGGTATTATTGCACAATAACTATGCATCGAGGATATTAGAATATGCCAAAAAAAAATAAGCTTCCTAAAGCTCTTAAGGCCCTTAGACTCGTTCCAGGATTAGGACCTGTTTTCTTCGAAGAATCTGCCAAAAAAGCGCGCGATCATCAAAATTCCATTTCAACGCGCTTAGGATTGACCAATAAAAATATTAAACTCCGCGCTTCTAGAAATATATCCTGTATTTTTATTTATGATGTAGAAAATAATTTTGATGGAACGGATCGTTTTTTCGAGAGCCAAAAAGAAGTTTCAGGAATCTTTTTAAAAATATGTGCTGACTATTATAAACGTGATTTTAAAGCACTGTTAGAAATCATTGAACAAGCATCGGAAGAAGAAATTGCTTATGCCATTACCAGTTTCAACGCAGCTTTTAAAGTGCAATATAGCGCAACTGATGCACAAAAAGTATTGGCGAGTGATATACAACCCGTTCATAAAGAGTTGACAGAAATTCTTCCAAAAGAAGTTCACAAAAGAAAGGGGGTTTTGAAAAGAAAGGCAGAATCATCTGAAGATGACGCACCTTCTAAAAGCCGTAGAAAACCAGCACTTCCCTACCGCGAGTCTGGCATTCCAGAATCTTTAGATGATGTAAAATGGATGCCCGGCATAGGGATAGTGTTTATCAAAAAAACATTAGAACTCGCGGGTTCTTGCAGAAATTATCTTCGCGGAAAATTAAAACTGACTAAATCTTCCGTAGAGCTTAGACCTGCGGGAGAAATTTCTATGCTATTTGTTAGCGATAAAAACAACCTCTATCCTAACGCTTATGTTCAAAATCCTAAATTTTTTGAAACCCAAAAAAATGTCATGCTAGATTTTATAAACCTTTGTGTTAAGGCTTATCCTAGATATTCGGTTGAAAGTATTTTAAGTCAAATACCCACCATTACGGATCCAAAAGAAAAAGCGGATGTAATTGAAGCCTATAATTTGGCTTTTTCCGTTGATTTTAAAGCAACTAAAGAACAAGTTGCGCTAGTTCAAATCAGCCCTCTTTCCTCTGCAGAGCCCGAAGCTCAAAGTGAAGAAAAACCTATAAGCGCATTTGCATTTCCCGCGCCTACTTTTTTTGCTTCATCATCGTCTAGCATGAACATGAGTCATCTATCGAATTTTCTCTCTGATCAAGATCCATCAATCGATGAGTTAAAAGGTGATGGTTTAGTTCGTTAGAGATTCTTTAGAGAAAAATTTAAGGGCATAAATGACTCCTTTATAACACGCCCGCTCGCGGTGCTACTGATTGAGTCTGATGTTTTTCCCAAAAAGCTTTGTTAAAAAAAGTCCCTTTAGCTTTTCCTACTTTGTGCAGTTTGGCTAAATCAGTCATGGTTTTTTTGATAGGAATGGCCCGACTAATATCAATATCGCACCCTTCACCCTCCTTATATTCTAAAGGATTTTCTTTTTTGATAACTTTAACTTTATTAGCAAGAAGCACTATTTTATTTGTCGCATCCATACAAAGATAGCTGTAACCCGGGACCTCTAGACGTTTAACTTCTCGATCAAGTGCTTTGGATAACTCGATGGCCAAAAGAATCGCACATTCTTGATTTTGAATAGGCAAAGGCTTTTCAATCACAAAAATTTCAGCGTCTTTGCTTTTTTCTTCTTGCATGTATTTAAGAAAATCCAAAAAGCCTTTTGATTTTGGATTAGGAGAACCCGCATTGAAAAGCACAAATTCATTTTTTGTTTTCGCGACTACTGCCACATTAAAATTAAACTCTAATCCAATGAGAAATATCCCTGCTTTAGATTGCGCACGACTAACACAATAAGACGCCGCTTCAGGAATTTCTTCGTTCGGATCGACGGCTAGCACTTCTTCGCCGAAGGAAATCGTATCATAAAATTGGAAAGGTGAGGATGATTCTACCCCTACAACTTCTAAATCATGGTCTTCATTAATTGAATATTTTGGCATGTTAATGGTCTATCTTATTATAAGCGTTTTATGGGAAAATAGGGTTCAATTATGCTATCAACTTTTCTTAGGATAGCAAGGAATAGATAGGCGAGTGTTAGTTAAGGGGTCAAATACAAAATATGCATGAAATATTTTTAGCAAATTGTTTTGTTACTGCTCAAGATAACTCTGGGAATCCTGCAGCTGTCGTAATAAATTTTACAGGAGATGATAGTGATCGCCTAGCGTTTGCTAAAAAACTGGGGGAACCTGTCACGGTTTTTATATCTGACCTATCAGCTAAAGAACCCGAGCTTAAGTTTTTTTATCCTAACTTCCAAACAACTTTATGCATACATGGCACCCTTGCCGCTGCTAAATTTCTTTTTTCAAAAACAAATAAAAATGCGTTAACCTGCTTAACTCACGAAGGTGAAAAATTAAATTTAATTAAATCAGAGCAAGGGTATTTACAGTTAAAAGTTTCACAGAAAAAATTTGCGGAGCTTAACGTTAAAAAAGAAACCGTATGCAAGATGCTTAATCTAAGTAATAGTAACAGCCTTTTAAATGATTTACCTTTCTGTATCTCGTCAGTTGGAAGTCAAAAATTATTAATCCCTTTAGATTCATTAAAGTCACTCTCGGAATTAAAACCTAATTATGAATATATAAAAACATGGAGTGAAGAAAATAAAATTAATGGGATTTATGTCTATACCAAAGAACCTTCCTCTACTTCGAATTTTTATGCGCGAGGATTTAATCCAAAATCAGGACAGAATGAAGATGCTGCGACAGGGGTGGCGGCGGGGGCGTTGTCATTAGCATTGAAAAGAAATATTAAAATTGAGCAAGGGAATTTTATGGGAAAACCTTGTGTTATTGTTGTTGAGTATATTAGTGCGGATAATTTGTTGGTGGGTGGGAAGGTCTCGGAAATACAACGCTGCGATCAAGAAAGAATTTAACGTCGTATGCGTCTTGGTTGGGGTTTATCATCGGCTGCGTTTTCATCTTGAGATGGTTGGGGTTTTTGATTATTTATATTTAGTTTTTCATCGTTTCGGGGTTCTTTTTTGATTTGGCCGTTGAGGGCGGGTTGGGTGGCATTTGCAGACAATTTGTTTTCTGCTCCTATTTCTACAAAGCTTGAAAATTTACTCAAAGAAGCTAAAACAGATTCCTTTGCCGATTGACTGATTTCTGCAATACCTTCTTTAGGTATATTTCCCATTAACATTCTGAATTCATTTCGAGATCTTTCTAAATCTCTTTGCCTTACAACAACTTCATCAGCAATTCCCTGCATTTCATTTTGATTTGCATTTTCTGATATTTGCCTTGGAAAATCTCTTAATCTATTAACTTCAACTTCACTTATTTTTATTTTGGCAACACATATTTCTTTTTCTGCAACATAGCTTGATCGAAGATTCGAATCTTTTTCTATTTCAAATAATACATCTTTTGATTCGTTACATCCCTCATATATTACATCCCTTATAATATCTTTAAAAGTTGCTTTATCATTTGGATCTGCATTTTCATGAATTTCCTTTACTTTTTGCAAAAAGACAGGTAAATTAGCCCCATTATTTAGATATTCAATAAACAATGGTTCGACTTCTTCTTTAAATTTTCTTATACATTTTAATTCTTTATTGCTTTTTGCTCCCCTCTCTCGTGAGGCAATTCTAGTTTTAAAGGTGTTCACTACCGCTTGAGCATTTTGCCGAATGTTATTACTAAGAATATTAATTAATGAATCTAATTCTTTAATTCTTTCTTTTAATATTTCAATTTCATTAATAAGTAATTTAGATAACTCATGTAAATGTTTCAGAAATTCTTTATACTTATGTTTCAAAATAGCCTCATATTCTTGCAACGCTTTCAGCCAAAGTTTCTTTTCTCTTTCCCATTGTTTTTCTAATTCCTTTATTAATTTTTTTCTACCTTTCATTGCTTTCAAGATCAAGCTTTGTATTATTTTACGGCTTTTCTTAAACTGTAAGGCTTTATTTAAGTCCGCAAAGTAGTCTTCCGCCTCCTCTTTTTTTGAATATGCAGGATGTTTTGTAAGCTTATTATTTGAATTTTGTTGCATATGATCCCCTCTAATTAACAACAAAACTTTCTTTACTTAGCCTATCAAACTTGATTATGGTATTTATACTGTGTATCTTTTTCTTCCTTAATTTAGTATAGTACAAAACACAAAAAACACATTATATCGCTACCCCCTAACATATTGATTTTAATATCTATTTAAATTATTTGATTACTGATGAGGCTTTTATGGCTTTAGCAAGAGAAAATGGGTTACAACGTATTAGAGATCTTCAAAAATCGTTGGAATCGAAAGGAACACATCCTCAAATAATAGCGATTATGATAGAAGATGCAACAATTGCAGTTGAAGGCGGCTATCTAAATAACCAACTTGTCAAAATTAGTGAGCTTCTTGAATCCTATAGAAAAAGTATTGCCATTATAAGACTATTAGAAAGTGAAACTTACACTCTGGCAGCAAACTCGATTAGAGCCGATTACGATCAGCTATTTTACGATGCTGAACATTTACCTTTAAAACAATTTTTAAGTACGGTTGCTGACTCCAGACTAGAAAAAATTAATGTACAAGTGCGTAAATTAATTGATATTAGGAATGAAATTCTAGAAAAACAGAAAGCACTTCAATCTCTTACAATTTACGATCAAATATTGTCTGAAATTCATAAATTTATTGCGGAGAAAAAGAAAAGATTTACAGGAAACAATCACGGCCATGATCATGAGGTTTTGTCCAAGCTTGAACAACTCGAAAAAAATTATCACATAGTTCAATCTGATCTAAGTAATTTTAAAAAACAGCATGCTCTTTACCTTAGCATTCAAGAAATTAGAAATGAAACTCATGACGCAATTCTAAAACAACAAAAACAAGCGGAAAAAATGGTTAGTTTAAAATTTTTGGAACTGCAAAAATCACTTCAGAAGCCCGGGCTAATGATGCATAGGGTATCCGTTCCTCAACTCGAATCAATAGGCTTAAATCCAAATGTAGAAATTTTGTTTGAATATAAGGAATCGGAACCACAGAAAATGAAAGCTGAATTTGATGCAGCTTTACAACAAACTGTTTCAAATTTACATCGTGTGTTTTCAATTGGAACTCCTAATAATTTTGATGTTGCCATTCCTAATACAGAAAAAAATATTAAAGATTTTTCAGATGAAGCTAATATATTATTAAATACAGTTATAGCTGACATTTCTAAAAAAATGGCTGGAATTTCTTTGTTGGAAAAGAAGCATGATTTAGATCCTCGAGAAATTCGTGCTGCAATGGATGCTCTCAAAGCTGACGTAGATAAAGCAAAAGAATCCATTTCTAAGCTTGGTAATAAATCTGATACTGTTGGAGATGAAATTGGTTTAATAAAACCTCCTCTGCAAAATATTATTGCTCAATTAGACACTGAAGATAAAAAGCCTGCGCCAGGGCCTGATTTAGGCGAAATGTACAAGTCAGCTATAAAAGCTCGCAAAGATTTATTTACTGCTAAACTGAATGCATTTCAACCTTCAGTAGATGTTTATAATGCTACGCTGGATATATTTGAAGACCAAATTCAACCGGTTTATAAACAAGCATCCACTTACCTTAAAGCTCTGCGTGAAAAGTTTACACCGCAAGTATCTAAACAAAATATTAGTAAAGCTTCGGCGCCAATGCCTATTCCTGGCAGACCACAGCCTCTCTCTAACGCTAGACCAGGCATTCAGCCATGGACCCCGCAAATAGATTCAGATTTTTCTGGGATGCAAGAAGAGCGTCTTGATGGGTTGATGGATGATTTAAGTGGCTTAGAACATATGCTTTCATCATCAGTGAGCTTGGGAAGCACACCACCAAGCGCGCCTTCTACTCGTTCCTCTTTTGACTCTGTTGGATCCTCTTTTCCTTCTCCGAGCTTAAGTAGATCAGTTTCTTCAAGCTCATCAGATGAAGAAGATGCGAAACATGAAGGCAGAAAGGGTGCTGCTGCGGCTAGATCAAAGCCTGCTGGTTATTCCAGTGCTTCTTCAGTTATGTTTCAATCTCCTCCGGCATATAATCCTGCTACTCGTGCTCCTGGGTATAATCCATCTGCTAACGATCCGACAAGACAAAGAGATGGGAGAGGTGGGCCGGGTGGAGTCTAGGCTACACCCTTTCTGATGACACCCAACAAGTTATATTACATATATTTCCAATGGCAAATCATCGGGATCCCTAAAAAAAGTATATTCTTTACCTGTATAGTCATCGATCCTAACAGGCTCACATTTAACCCCTTTTGTTTCCAAATACTTTGATACAGAAGCAATATTATCGACCTTAAATGCCAAATGTCTTAAACCAGATGCTTCTGGATGCGTGAGTCTCTTGGGTGGTGACTCAAATGAAAATAGTTCAATTTGCACCTTCCCAGGCACCATTAGATCAAGTTTATAGGATTTTCTTTCTTCTCTATACACTTCTTGAATTATCTCAAAACCAAGGATTTCAGTATAAAATTTCTTGGAAATCTCGTAATTAGAACATATGATTGCAACGTGATGCAGTCCTGAAAAAAGCATTACAACTCCCCTCACTCAAACAACAAAGCCATACTAATCAAATTTTCATATTTATTTCCAATTCGCACTGCATTACGGTGCAAACCCTCTATAACAAAACCTAGTTTTTTATATAGAATAATAGCATTTTCATTGTTTTCTCTAACAGTAAGCTCAATCCGTGTAAGCCCAATTGATTTTGCTTTTTCAATCGCTGCAAGCATCAAAGCATTTCCGATTCCTTGTCGACGATAAGCAGCTAATACACCAATTCCTAACGCGCCCGAATGAGCAAAGACAGGACGATTAAAAGATGTGATATCGCACCAACCTATAACTTTTCCTTCGTGAATTGCAACAAAATGCGGCCGGTTCCCTTTGATATTTTCCATTACAAATCTACGTGACGCTTCTAGGGATGGGCCTATTAAATAGGCTAAATATTTATGTTCTCTTGCTACGCTATCTAAAGCAGCCGAGTAATCAATTATGTGCGCTTCAGTAATTGGTTGAATTGAATAGTTCAGCATATAGATACCCATTAAATCTTAATACATTATATGTTGGCGTCAATCTGTAAACCTACACTTTATTATTCATTTAAAAGCAGTTTCTTCATCACTTGGTTTTCTTGCCTTAAGCATAATAATTTCTCACAGAGCTTTTCTGAAATTTCAGGTTTAACTTCCATATATAAGTTCACAATTCTTATCCACGGGGTAATAGAAATCTGGCAATTGTTTCCACATGCAGCGTCTACTATTACATCCAGAGGAATTCGGGTGTATTGGGCAATGCCTTCTAAGGTATATTGCTCAGATTCGAGAATTTCTCGGATGATTAATTGGGTGATTTTAGTATCCATTGCATAACACTCCATTGATAGATGATTTGATTCAGTTAGTTCTGACTGGATTTTGCCTTTTAGAAGTTCAGATAAAAAAGCGTGCAGACGGTATAATAAAAATGCTTTTAGAAAAATGCGATCAAGCTTGGATACAGATGCTATGTCTGTCAGACTAAACATATCCCTTAAACACAAACTTGAATAATTAGTGTTATTTGAAATAGAAGATACCATATTGACCCCCTAACTATGCTTTACCTTCAATAAATTTGATTAACCAAACCAGCATGGATATTCTTATTGCTTAAATGACTGGTGTTTATATAACAATTTAGTAAAATATCCATCTAGCATTAAATAACTGTCCTATCGTTTTAAAGATATGATAAACTTTATAGCGTTATAAATAACTTTATAGTGAATAAATGTCAAGCGATATCAATAAAAAGATTACAGATGAAGGCGATATTGGGATTCTTGCGACCAATCTACGACTCCTGATGCATAAGTTTAATACAGACTCGGCTGACTTAAGCGAAAAAACTGGTATAGCTTTAACTACTATTAACGGGCTGAAGAGAGGAGCTGGCAATCCAACTCTATCGACCCTATATCAACTAGCCGAGTTTTTTAATGTCACTATTGGCCAGCTTACCGAAAGAAATTTATCTGCAATTGGCAATATATCGCGCATTGCTTACGAAATTCCTTTACTGACTTTAGATGAATTAGCAGAGTTCTTAAAAAATCAAAATAAATACAAAAGCACAATTTCAACCGAAATAGATTTATGGAAACCGAACAAACATTTCGCTATAAAAGTAAATAATAACGCAATGAGCCCTCTTTTTGAAAAAGGATCTATTTTTGTAGTTACCCAAGATATTCATGTTCATGATGGTGATATCGTATTAGTTCAGTTTGAACAACATTCTCCCTGTTTCAGAAAAGTTTTTATTGAGGGAAGGTCATACTTTTTTAAACCTATTTCGGAAATAATTGGTGACAATATTATAAAAGACAACAATTTTACGATTCACGGCATTGTAATAAAAGCAATTCAACATTTTCATGATTAATATTTTATGCATAAATTAAAACTATACGGCCCATTGATTGGTTTAATGATAACCATTTTATTAATTTGTGATGCGCTAGCATTTAAAGTTGTTTCAATTTGCGGTTATGATTTCGCAGCAAGCGGATTAATTTTTCCTCTTGGATTTTTGTTTGCAAGCATTATTACTGAAGTGTATGGTTTTACATTAGCTGGGCGAATCATTTGGGTACAGCTTATTTGCCAAGCATTATTTATTTTAACCGTTAATCTTTTTGTATTATTACCCTCTCCAGAAGAGTCAGCCACCACACTATTTTACCTAAATCTGTATCACAATCTGTGGCGCGTGTTAATAGCCTCTACTACTGCAATAATGTGCGCCTATTTTATTAGCGACATAATCATGTCTAAATTAAAAATTTATCTATCAGGGACATATTTTATTTTAAGATTTCTTGCTTCAAATGCAATCGGAAATGCAATATTAGTATCTATCTCATATCCTATTAACTTTTATCATCAATATTCATTCCATCATATTATACTGATTTCATTTAATACCTGGCTATACAAGATGATAATTGCCTTTTTATTGTTCCCAGCAGCATTAGTATTAACTAATTTAGTCAAGCGTATGGAGAAATTAGACTATTTTGATTATGGCGTCTCTTACAATCCAATGAATGTATTTAATGAAAATATTCATGGAGAAAATAAATTCAATAAAACCAGTGACAATAAAGGATGGCATCATGAAAGTTATTCAAATAAGTGATATGCATTTATTTGCAAATGATGATTTGGATATTTATGGCGTAAAAAGCAACATAACATTTAAAAATGTCATGATCAAGATTTTGGATGAAGATATCCAAGATACAGATATGATTTTTCTGACGGGCGACACCTCTCAAGATGAAACCCCCGAATCATACCAAAAAGTTGTTAACCATCTTTCTAATTTAAATATCCCTGTTTATTGGATCCCAGGTAACCATGATAATACAAAACAATTAGAATCAATCTTTCAATCCGCTAAAAATTTTAATCGCACCGCAAGTTTAATTTTAAAAAATTGGAATTTGATTTTTCTAAATACCAAAATAGAAGGGGCCGAAGACGGATATTTATCCCCAACAGAATTAAAGATGCTAAAAGATAAAATCGCTTCCTCGCCATCTGAAAAAAAAATAGCGATCGTTATGCATCATCATCCTGCACCAGTTGGCACACCATTAATTGATAGCTATATTTTAAGAAACGCCTCTAATTTTTGGGATATAGTTACAGGAACCAAAGTTGAACTAGTTATTTGTGGACATGTACACGGAGACTACCAATTCAAATATAACAATATCATGATTGAATCATCACCTGCTACATGCCTTCAATGGCTAAAAGGAACCAAAGATCTAAGAATAGATAACAAAATTGGTTATAAAATTTATCATTTTGAACTTGATGGCTATAGAGCATCTTCCAAAATATGGTAACACTATGAAATTATTTAGCACAATCCTAAACTATATTAGAAAAATAAAACCAAGATATTTTTTATCTCTAGATAGCCATTTTTACAATTTATCTAAAAAAAGCATTGTCTATCGTTTCAAGATATTTGGAGAACATACTTTTCCTAAATTTACATTTGAAGATATTATTAATGATAAAAATTTATTATATGATATTCATCCCGTTGATTTAATGAAGATCACCATTGATAATTATGTAGACTCACAAAAAAAGTCATTATTGAATATTTCAGAAATATTAAGAGATAACAAATACAAACTTTCCGATGGAAATACCGAGGAAATTCTATCTGGAGATGAAATATGTGACAATATTTTACTTATTGAAAAAATCAAAAATATGGATTTATATAAGATTGCTTACAATACTGGCTTTAATCATGGAAGACAGCTTGCTAGAGATATGATAAAAAAATCGGATAATACAAGTCAAATTTCCAAAGATAATATAGTTCTATTTCAGATTGCTGATAAAGAAAAATAAATACGAATCAGAAGGGGTCGCGTCTCACCTTTCAACAATCTTAAGTAATATATACAACTTGTTAAAAGGTGAGACGTGCACCCTTTTTCTCTGTAAGAAATAAAGGAAACCATGAAAATCATCAAACTCTACACAGGCGAGGACAACAAATCTTATTTCACTGAAATAGACTCAGGCCCTGCCACAAAACAACATTTGGGGTTATATTCTGAAAAAATTAAAGCCGCTAATATAATATTTCGTGATTTTGAAAAAAACATGATTTTTGATTTACACAATGCGCCTCAGCCTCAATATATTGTTTATCTCGAAGGTGAAATAGAAGTTGAAGCAAGCGGTGGGGAAACCCGTATATTTAAGCCAGGTGACATCTTGTTTGCTACCGATCTTACTGGCAAAGGACATATTACACGAACATTAACTGATGGCAGATCAATTGTAATTACTACCCGCGACTAAGAAATCCCTGAATCGCATCATAGGCAAGTTGATAAATTTCTGCATCTTCAGTAGCTCGCGGTCCCGCAATGTTAAGAATGTTAATCTTATTCGCTACAATCCACTCCACAATTGCATTAATAGATTGCTCATTAGATAAATCAACAATCAAATAAGGTTTCTTTAACTCTGCAGCTACATTAGCAGTTAATTGGGTTCCACCCTTTGGTTCACCTCTTACAAGGATTAAAGTAGCATCAGAATCTCGGACATTCCATGCAGTACGTTCACTATACTCACTAGTTGGTGTTTCCTTTAATTGATAACGATGGGCAATAGGGCCATCTACCGCAAGTCGACCTTTTGGGCACCACCCTCCATGAGGGATATTTAATAATATAGCTACATCAAGTGCTGCTCGATCAACTCCTGCTTGTCCACCTGATACTATTTTTTTAATTAGAATTTGCATATTCATTCCCAATGAAATTTACATAAAATCTCAGTAAATTGACCTATTTCATCAGACCTACCCAAAGCCAAAATAAACCTATCTGAAATAGGGAAATATAAATTTGATATCTTTTTTACTTCTTCTTCGTATTTTTTTTGTTTTGTATTAATCAAAGTCATATGCGGAGTATAATTATCGAAAGATCTATTTAAGGGATTATTAATAAATTTTGCTATTGTGCAATGCATTGCTCTCAACTCATCACTTGATTCTGGCAGCAAAGAAACCCATGATGAGTTATCGACTGATATACAACTAAAATCCTTGAGTGTAAGGGGTACTGATTTATTTTCTAACAACTCACATACTTTTTTCCAAATTAAATCAATATCT
>Ga0207134_1029_pt1 | contig 44617 bp, 38 predicted proteins | sample Alteio_BWMinHeat_12_FD_153527 | JGI IMG/M metagenome (GOLD analysis project Ga0207134, IMG submission 153527) | Enriched cells from forest soil in Barre Woods Harvard Forest LTER site, Petersham, Massachusetts, United States -... | ecosystem: Environmental > Terrestrial > Soil > Temperate forest >... | reverse complement strand
GTTGTTTTGTGTTTTATGTCATTGTCTAACCCTATAATCTGGAGTATCCGTAATCATCCGTATGAATACACATATTTCAATGAGATAGAAGGTGGTTTCAAGAAAGCATATGGCAATTTTGAAACGGATTATTGGGAAATAACCGTAAAAAAGGCAGCAGACTGGTTGTTTACCTCACAACATTTTGAGAATGCGACAGATAGTATGGTCATAGGAACGAATACCCCTAATTTTCTTTCTTACTATGCTCATCGCAATTATCCTGATGCTAAAATTCGTATTGTATATGCATCGTGCGAACAACGTTCTGGTTCTTTATGGACCTATGGGGTGTTCAATACTTTGTTCCTTAATCCTGATTTTGTAAATACAGGGTTTCCCCCAGGAGGGACTATACATACCGAAAATATTGATGGTAAGGTGGTAACTGCGGTGGTGAAGGATTCTATACGTATAGATATGCTAGCCATTGAAGCTTTTCAAAAAGCTGACTTTAGAGCTGCTGATTCCTTGTTCACTATATATTTAAATACAGTAGGAAATAATATTGGTATCAGTGGCATGATGTCCTTTACAAAAGCAGCACTTGATCAATACGATGATGCTATAAGATATGGGAATATGTCTGTGGAAATAGACAAACGAGACTTTTATGGCTATCTTGGTCTGGGACTTGCATATTCTAATAATTTAGAATTTGAAAATGCCATAAAAAATTTAAAAATTGCGAAAGCTCTCAGGCCTGAAAATCCTGATGTTGATATTATTTTGAAGAATACGTATAAGAATATGGAAACCTATACTAAGAAAAATAATAGTAAAAATACACCCTAGCCATGGCCTCGAAAAAACATAAAAAAAACCATAAGGAAACCCATGTAAACCCTGTTGCAGCTAAAGCTGCTTCTATATTGTCTTCTCAAAAAGATGTAAAGCCATTACCAGAACTTATTGAGACAATTAGTCAAACCCATTTCAAAAGGATATTTTATGGTTCTTTGGGTTTCATGCTGGTTTTTATCCTGATAACCGGTTTCAATGTTGGATACCATTGTGATGAAATGGACATGAATGCCTATGGTAAGTCTAACTATAACTATTATTTAACAGGAGGGAAGGACAGCACTTTTTATAGAACGGCGAGAGATTTTACTCCTGATGAAAATGATAGAGAAACGGCCATTAAACTTGATACAACACTTCAATATTATGGAGGTGCTTTTGAATACCTTACTGTTGGCCTTAACAAGATCACTGGTCTGATTGATAGCCCACAGGAGTATAATTCCCGGCATGCCCTTAATCAGATATTTGCTATAATTGGAATTCTGTTTGCAGGGTTGATCACCTTTAAAATAGCTGGTTGGAGGGCGGCTATTTTTACAGAATGGTTGCTGTTCCTCACGCCGGTCTATTATGGTAATGCCTTGTTCAACTCAAAGGATATACCTTTTAGTACAGGTTATATTGCCAGTATGTATTTTATGATGTCTTTCTTTGAGCAGCTGCCAAAACCAACCTGGAAGACCGTTATTATGCTTATGCTATCATTCGCATTCGCAACAGGTATTCGAATAGGTGGCATTTTATTGATGTTCTATTTTCTTTTGTTCTTAGCGCTATATATTATTGTCAAAAAGGAACTTAGATCGACCATAAAAACTTATTTCATACAATTAGGACTGAAAGTATTTACTGTAGGAGTGGGTGGTATGGTACTTGTTGTTTTGTCCTGGCCTTTTTTATTAAAGAATCCTGTACCCCATATTTTAGCAACAATAAATCTTGTTAAAAGGTTCCCTCAAAAAGTCATACTTACATTTGAAGGACAGTTCACGGATTCTTTGCATATTCCGGATTATTACCTGGTCAAATTTATGGCCATCACGATTCCTGTTTTTATCATAATAGCCATCGTAGCTTCTATAATCACTATTATATATAGGCGTAATATCACAGACTTTAAGAAAGAGCTGCTTATTTTATTTGCAGGTGTTTACCCAATCATTTTTGCATATACCAGCAATGTAGCATTATATTCTGCATGGCGTCATTTCCTTTTTGTATATCCTTGTTTAGTTATCATTGCAGGGGTTGGGTTAGGTACTTTAATGAAGTATTTAAGAAAACCAGCATTACAAATAGGACTTGTTGTCGTATCAGCTTTGGCAATGTTACACCCAATAATCTGGAGTTTTAAAAACCATCCATATGAATATGTATACTTTAATGAAGCTGAAGGTGGTTTCAAGAGTGCATATAATGATTATGAAATGGATTATTGGGAGATCAGCATGAAACCTGCTGTAGATTGGTTATTTGCACATGAACATTTAGCCGACAAAAAGGATACAACTATCATCACAACAAATGCGCTTAATTTTACTAAATACTATATCCAACAACATTACCCCAAAGCGAAAATAAAAGTGACCTTCCATGGGTTCAAGAAACGCTCTTATGGTACATGGACCTATGGTATTTTTAATGATCTTTTCATTCCTCCAGATATAGTAGAACGCGATTTTCCACCAGGAGGGACCATACATACAATTGATATTGATGGCAAGCCTGTGAATGCTATAATGAAAGATACCAGTCGTTTTGATATGAGAGCAATTGTGGCTGGACAGGAAGGTCAATACAAGAAAGCAGATTCGCTATTCACGTTGTATTTCAATACAGTGGATAGCAATAATGCGGCATTGTGGGGGTTCATGGGTTTTGCTAAAGCTTTGAATAATGATTATAATGGAGCTTTTTATTATGGCAATAAAATGATCGGGTATGATACCAAAGATTATATGGGTTATTTAGCGATAGCTGTTGCATATCTTAATAAAGGGGATGTGAAAACAGGAGTGAGCTATTTGACAGCGGCATATCGTTTGAACCCTAAAGATCAATACATACAGTCTTTAGTAACAAATCTGCAAGCGGGAGGTTTAATAAAAGTAAAATAACAGGTTATTTTCTTTTTTCTTTTTTGGAAACTACTACCCACTCATCCAGGTTGATGTTGAAAGGTAAGTTGCCGATCTGAACGATGGCTCTTTTGTCGCGAACTTCTTTTATCGTGCCTACCTGGTGGTTAGTTACGTTTCTTACAAGGTCACCTATTTTAGGTGCACCTCCAATGGTATTGTAATTTTTATCAGCTTTTATTGCTGCGGTGGTATTAGCCTGTATTTGTTTCTTTTTGAACAGTACTTTCTCTGCACCATCTATTACCTCTTGTTTGTTATCTGTTTTCTTCCAGTCATTGATTATTTGTTTGAATTTTCGTTCCATATCACGCAGGTAATCAAGCTCTTCTTTTTTTATTTTGTTTTGCAGTTTTAAAGTCTGGTAATGTTGATCTTTTTTTTCTTTATCGGTCAGTTCTTCAAATTCCATTTTTAGTTTGGTATTTTCATTTATCAATTTGTCTAATTCTTTCTCTTTGCCAGATAGTCTTGCCGATTGTTGTTCTGTTTGATGTAGTATCTTATCTAGTTTAAAATGTTCTCTCTGTGTTAATTCTTTGGCACGGCTTATTACTTTAGGGGATAGCCCATTGCGTTGTGCAATTGCAAAAGTATATGAACTGCCAGGTTTGCCTATAGTCAGCTTATATAATGGTTCCAGTTTTTCTTCATCAAATGCCATAGCTCCGTTTATGATGCCTTGCACTTTGCCAGCCATTATTTTTAGGTTCAGGTAGTGTGTCGTAATGATACCTATAGCATGTTTATGCGCCAATTCTTCTACAATAGCTTCAGCAAATGCTCCACCCAAGTCAGGGTCAGAACCACTACCTAGTTCATCTATGAAAAATAGTGTTTTGCCATTGGCAAAATCCATGAAATATTTCATGTCTCTCAGATGAGCACTGTAAGTACTAAGTTCATGTTCTATAGATTGGGTGTCGCCTATATGGATCATTATTTGCCTGAAGATGCCTATCTCTGAATTAGGATCGGCAGGTATCAACAGTCCAGACTGCAACATAAGTTGCAATAAGCCTACAGTTTTCATGGATACTGTTTTTCCACCCGCATTTGGACCACTAATGATAAGAATTCTATTCTTCTTGTCAAGTGATATATCCAGTGGAATTGTTGGTTTATTCAATTCTTTATTGTGAATGTATAGGAGTGGGTGACAAGCCTTTATAAGATTGATGCCGGGTTGAGGATTTAACAATGGCATATGTCCATTGATGTCAATTGCAAATAATGCCTTTGCACGAATGTAATCATACTGCCCGCATAGTATGTAGTATGAATTTAGCTGAGGATGGTATTTGGAAATGGCTGATGTTGTCTCTGCAAATATGCGTTGTATCTCTCTGGCTTCAGCGCGTTCGAGTGAGAATACATCATTGTTTAATTCTATTGTTTCTTCTGGTTCAATAAATACAGTCCTTTGAGAATCACTTTCGCCATGCAGTATTCCTTTTACAATTCTTTTATGCTCTGCAAAGATGGCAACCACGCGCCTGCCATTCAGAAACCCTTCTGATATATCTGCGAGGTAGCCCTGTTTATTCAATCTCCTTAAAATACCTTCAAATACCTTTCTGAGTTGCTGGCGAGTTGTATCCAGTTCTGCTCGTATTTGCATCAGTTCTTTTGATGCATTGTCTCGTACAATACCTCTTTCATCAATTACGGTATGTATGATACCTGTAATGCTCTTTTCATAATTTATATTTTCAGCTATTGCCCTTAATCTGTGAAATAGTTCATTGTTCTTTTTGAACCAGGCTAATATGTCTTTTGTGTTCAATGCAAGCTGGCTGATGGCCAGAAGTTGTTCCCCGTTTAATACTGCACCGGGCAGAGAAATCAATTTTAACTCTTTTTCAACATTTCTTGTAAAGTCGTTTGGAAAGTGGTCTCCGCTACTTAAAACTGATTTGAATTCAAGTGTTTGCTCCAGTTCTTTTCTTACATAATCAATATGGGTATGAAAGCGCATCTGCTCTGTATAAAGCCTTGCAGCGTCTGTACGGCATTTTTGTCTTAGTAACTGGCAAACTTTATTAAACTCTAAAGAATCTGCGGCTTGTGCCGGGTACAATTGCATCATGTATTTTTATTGTCTGGGCCACAAATTTACATATACTATATACTGTTCGTGTAATAATAATTTCAGTTATATTGCATTAGTGTAAAAATTATGACCAGTTACGACAGACTTATATCAAGATTAGATGCTTTTATTAGAAAATATTATGCTAACAGAGTTATTCGTGGGAGCTTGATTTTTCTAATATGTCTGTTGTTATATATACTTACTGTTAGTGTAGGGGAGTATTTTTTATATATGCCTGTTTGGTTAAGGGTATCTCTTGTTTCTGTATTTGTATTTTCAGGTCTTGTAGCATTTATAGCTTGGATCGCTATACCGCTCGCTAAAATGTCCCGTTTAGGAAAGCTTATTTCTCACGAACAGGCGGCTACCATAATCGGCGAACATTTCCCGGAAGTAAGTGATAAGCTAATAAACATTTTACAGCTAAAAAAACAAGATGATGACCATAGCAGCAGGCAGTTAATAGAAGCCAGTATAGACCAAAAAGCATCACAGATATCAGTGGTTCCTATTACGACTGCTATAGATCTTTCTAAGAATAAAAAATATTTACGTTTTCTATTCCCTGTAGCATTGGTAGGCATATTTATCTTAGTGGCCGCACCAAATGTTTTTAAGGAAGCATCTCAAAGATTACTTCAACCAACAAAAGCATTTGAAAAACCGGCACCTTTTAAATTTGTTATAAAAACGCTCCCTTTAGTTGCAGTAAGAAATTCGGATTTTGTTTTGCAGGTAGTTACTACCGGTAGTGTTTTACCTGCAGATATGTCTGTTGATCTGGGGGCTGATAAAGTACCTATGCAAGTAATAGACCGTAATACTTTTCAGTACACTTTCAGAAACCTTACCGAATCAGTTGATTTTAGATTGCATGCTGCGGGGTTTTACTCGCAGCCATATGCCCTAAAGGTAGTTCAGAAGCCGGTTTTGAAAGCATTTAATTTGCAAATAAACTATCCTTCGTATACGGGTAAAAAAGATGAAGTAAGAAATAGCCTTGGGGATATGACCTTACCAGTTGGTACAAAAGTAAACTGGAACCTGATCACTGAACATACAGATGCTGTGACTATTAAATTTGGGCTGGGGAATCCTGATCAATTAAAGAAAAATGAAACTTCCTTTGGTTACCAGTTCCGTTTTATGAACGATACGGATTATACCCTCACGATGCGGAATAACCAAAGTACGTTTGTTGATAGCTATCATTATGTTGTGCAGGTGATCCCTGATCAATATCCTGTTGTGCAGGTTGTTGAGCACCATGACACCATAAGTGGCAAGCAAATATTACTTAATGGTACAGCCGGGGATGATTATGGTATCACAAAAGTTGTTTTTCATTATGATATAAGTGATGGGAAAGACAAGAAAATATCTGGTAATTCTAATCCAGTAAAAATCACTCCCGGGCCAGTTACCTCTTTCCAGTATTATTTTGATATAGAAACATTGAACCTGAACCCCGGCCAGGTACTTAGCTACTATATTGAAGTATGGGATAATGATGGTGTGCATGGCAGTAAAGCATCACGAAGTGAGGTGGTAACCTATAAAATGTATAACATCAAACAATTGGATTCAACTATAAATGAGAATTCAAAACAGATCAATTCAAGCCTTAGTAATAGTGTTCAAAGATCAAACCAGTTGCAGACAGAGTATAAAGACATGCAGACGAAAATGTTGCAGAGTGACAAGATGGAGTGGGAGCAACAGCAGAGTTTGAAAGAAATGCTTGATAAACAAAAGCAATTAAAAGATCAGATAGAGAATATTAAAAAAAGATTCGAAGAGCAGAAAAAGGCATCTGAACAAAAGCCGTTTAGTGATGATCTGAAAGAAAAACAAAACCAGGTTGAAAAACAATTGGATAACCTGCTAAATAAAGAATTGCAAGAACAAATGAAGAAGCTGCAAGAGTTGATGCAGAAAATGAATAAGGAAAATGCCTTTCAAACTATGCAGGAAATGGAGCAGGAAAATAAACTGTTCAATATGGACCTGCAGCGTATGCAGGAGTTAATGAAGCAGATGGAAATGCAGATGCGTATGGAGGATATGGCCAATAAATTGGATACACTTGCCCAAAGAGAGGATGATCTGAAGAAAGAAACTGACCAGGGAAAAAAAGATAAAGAAGCATTAAGTAGTGAGCAAAAGGATATAAAAAAGGATCTTGATAAAATGTTGCAACAGGACATGAAGGAGATGAAGCAATTGAATGATAAGATGCAACAAAAACAATCTTTGAAAGAACCTGAAAAATCGGCAAAAGACGCCGAACAGAATATGCAACAGAGCCAGCAGCAATTGGAACAGCAACAAAATAGTAATGCAAGTGAATCTGAGAAAAAAGCATCTGATAACTTAAAAGATATGGCTGGCTCAATGCGCCAGGGAGCTGGTGGTATGGGGCTTAAACAAATAGAGATTGATATAAAAGCTACCAGGCAAATACTTACTAACCTGATAAGGCTATCTTTTGATCAGGAAGATCTAATGGGTAAAGTACGTACAACTTCTCCAGCCAGCCAGGAATATATAACCAACATGCAGGATCAGAAACGCTTGTACAATAATTCTTTGATGATAAAAGACAGTTTGTTTTCGCTTAGTAAAAGAGTATTTGTCTTGTCAGCGACTGTGAATAAAGAAACATCAGAGTTGGAGAAGAACATGGCCTTTGCAACTCAAAAATTAGAAGACAGGAGAACCATTGAGGCAATGACCAGTGAACAATATATAATGATGCATACCAATAACCTTGCTTTAATGTTGAATGAGTTGCTAGCTAATTTATTGCAACAACAGAGACAGGCCATGAGTGGTAAGTCAGGCAACGGCAGTTGTAATATGCCTGGTGGTATGAAGCCTAAAAAAGGTGCAGGACAGCAAATGAAGGATATTATTACTCAACAAACACAATTGGGTGATGGTATGAAGAAAATGCAAGGTGGGAAAAAACCTGGACAAATGGAGGGGCAAAAACCTGGTACACAAGGTAAAGGACAAGGAAAGGGTGAAGGTCAAGGAAAAGGTGATGGGCAAGGACAGGGTAATCAGGGGCAGGAAGGAAATAATAATGGAGAATATGGTGATGCGGAACAATTGGCCAGATATGCGGAACAACAGGCAGCTATCAGGAAACAATTACAAGAATTGAATAGTATGCTTATCAGTAAGGGCATGGGTGGAAATAAAGAATTGAAAGAGATAAACGAAAAGATGGATAAGAATGAGACCGACCTTTTGAATAGAAAATTAAATTCAGAATTATTCAAACGTCAGCAAGAGATACTGACCCATATGCTTGAAGTAGAAAAAGCTATTCGTGAACAAGAACAGGATGATAAAAGAAATTCTAATGCAGCTAAAGATATCAGTAGGCCTGTTCCTCCTGAGCTGCAGAAATATTTACAAGATTCTCAACATTTACTTGAGCAGTATAAAACAGTTCCTCCACAATTAAAACCGTACTACCGCTCTATGGTCGATCAGTACTATCAAATGCTGGGCCATAAATAGTTTTGCACAGGGACATTTAAGAATTTTAATATTTATTATTTGTAACGAATTATTCTATTGTTAGTTCCTATTGTTAATGATATTTTGAGTGTATATGTAATTTTATTTATCAACTAGGTTATTCGTCTTGAGCTTTTTATACCTTTTGTCTTTCTCAATTTAATCTTAACTTTACTATAGCTCTTAAATTTTATTGTTAACAATTTAAAATTGTTTGCCTATGATTTTCACAAGAACATACAGGTACAAGTCTCAAATACCTGCTGATGACATAAAGAATCGACTGCTTGGTAAACATGTTACAGTACATAATCTCGACTTCGAGGTTACGGAAAAAAATAGAATGATAAAGGTTATTCCACATGCAGAGGAGATCAGAGACATCAAAACATTGCCTATAACTCATATTGACTTTGAAAGGAACGGTGGCAATACTAGTGTTGTTATTAGTTCTAAAATGCGCAGGCTTGATGCCGGCGGTCCTACAATGATCGTCATAGTATGCACGCTTATGTTAATTGGTGCTGTACTATCTTTTCTTGTTGGTAAAAATGAATATAGAATAATGACTTATTCTCTTTTGGGGCTCAGTTTATTTATTCTGATTGTTTTTTGGTTCCGTATGCAGACTGGATATTTTGATTATGTTCACAAGATCCGTGACTATATCAAAAAAGAAATAGCAGTCTGATCTTTAACTGATTAATTCAAGAGCACTATATTTTAAATGGTGCTCTTTTTTATTGTATATATGGTTTTAAAGAGTCAATTGGGAAATCCCCGTAAAACATTTTTATCAGCTTCCTGTTAGCGTCATAAATATTCATTTGTGGTAGGCCTTTGTACATAAAAAGATTATCAACCATTCCGGCACTATCCATACCAACCATTATTTTGGGATTATCAATTATCTCCATGTTTTTTTCGAAATTACCAAGGTATGGCAGCATATTTGGAGTGCAAACAAGTAATATCTTTGAATGAATGAATAAGTCGATATTTCTTTTCAGCATAAGTGTCTCATTCTGACAATGGTCACATTCCGGGTTAAATAATAACATGAAAAGATTATGGTCATCTTTTACATCCTTATTAGTGATAATTTTACCATTCAACTGCACGACCTTTAAAGGCGGTAGTGGTGAACCAGTTAAGGTGTCATGATGGATTGTAGCGGTAGTTTCTTTTGAGCTGTGTTTATTACCTCTATGTGCTTTTTGAGCCTGAACAGTGCTAATAGATAAAAAACAGGCAATGATAAGTAAATTGCGTACCATGATGCTAAGTTAAGGATTAAAGGCTTTAAATTTTGTTATAACTATGTTGCAAACATCTTCTCATATCCCATTGGCCGAGCGTATGAGGCCCAGGTCTCTGGATGAGTTTATTGGACAAGAACATTTGGTTGGGGAGGGAAAGGTACTGGAGCAAATGGTTCATAATCGTAAAGCACATTCCATCATTTTTTGGGGTCCCCCGGGAGTAGGAAAAACTACTTTAGCCCAGATAATAGCCCATTCGCTGGATATGCCTTTTTTTACACTTAGTGCAATAGATAGTGGGGTAAAAGAAGTAAGAGCCATTATAGAACAAGCCCGTAAAGTTGGGCATGCGCTTTTGTTTATTGATGAAATTCACCGTTTTAATAAATCTCAACAGGATAGTCTGCTTGGGGCAGTAGAAAAAGGTATTATTACACTTATTGGCGCCACTACAGAGAACCCTTCTTTCGAGGTGATAGGTGCATTACTCAGTCGTTGCCAGGTATATGTATTAAAACCACTTACTGAAGAACATATGAAAGCGCTTGTTCATCATGCAATGTTGCATGATGAATGGCTTAATGCGAGGGATGTTGTAATAGATGAATGGGAAGCTTTGATACAATTAAGTGGTGGTGATGCCCGTCGGTTATTGAATTTATTAGAATTAGTAGCAGGTTCATTACAATCGGGGGAACACAATATAGTTAATAATATTGTGCTGGATATTGTGCAAAATAAAATGGCCCTTTATGATAAGGGAGGTGAGCAGCATTATGATATCATTTCGGCTTTTATCAAATCACTTCGTGGTAGCGACCCGAATGCCGCAGTGTATTGGTTGGCAAGAATGATAGAGGGTGGGGAAGACCCTAAATTTATTGCCCGTAGAATGATCATCCTTGCCAGTGAAGATATTGGTAATGCTAACCCCAATGCGCTGCTTTTGGCTACAAGTTGTTTTCAGGCAGTGGAAATGATTGGCTACCCGGAGTGCAGGATTATATTATCACAAACGGCTACTTACCTGGCATCTTCACCCAAAAGTAATGCAGCATATATGGCTATCAACAAAGCCCAAAGCCTCGTAAATAAAACAGGTGATCTGCCGGTGCCATTGCATATTCGTAATGCCCCAACAGGGTTGATGAAAAATATGGATTATGGCAAAGGGTATAAATATGCTCATGATTTTCCCGGTAATTTTGTGAACCAGGAATTTCTACCTGATAAAATATCAGGATCCAAATTGTATGATCCGGGCAATAACGCTACAGAGAACCGATTAAGAGAATTTCTTAAAAACTGTTGGAAAGATAAATATGACTATTGAGCTGAATAAACTATTGTACCGATTATTGCAATGTTCTTTAGTATTGTTGTTTTCTGCATGTAGCAATAATGAACACCATGAAGATGCAAATACTTCGGGGACACCCTCTATTGCTGTACCCACTCTGATTTCATACCAGTTGATGAATGAATACCCCCATGATACTGCTGCTTTTACAGAAGGGTTGGAATTCGATAATGGATATTTGTATGAAAGTACCGGAGAATATAGCACATCTGATTTACGCAAAACAGATGTGAAAACAGGCAAAGTTGTTTTGTCTAGAAAACTGAATAATAATTTCTTTGGTGAAGGGCTTACCATTTTGAATGACAAGATATACCAGATCACATATCGTGAGCATAAAGGGTTTGTTTACAATAAAACAAATTTTAAACTGGAAAGAACTTTTACAATTGATGCAAATGAAGGGTGGGGGCTCACCAATGATGGAAAGTATCTGATCTATGATGATGGGTCTAATATGCTTCATTATTTGGATCCGAATAGTTTTAAAGAAGTTAAAACACTTGCTGTAACAGATGAACACGGACCTGTTCAAAACATCAATGAACTGGAATTCATTAAAGGCTTTATTTATGCTAATATTTGGAAAGCAGACCAGATAATAAAAATAGATCCTGCTACAGGAAAGGTGGTAGCAAGAGCTGATCTGGGTGACCTAAGACAAAAAACAAGCATACCCCAACCGGGTAATAGCCGTACATCACCGGAAGTTATGAATGGTATTGCTTATGATGCTACATCAAACAAGATATTTATTACAGGGAAATATTGGCCAAAGGTGTTTGAGATAAAACTGGATAATTGACAATGTTGATATTGTATGTAAATAAAAAGCTGTTCTTAATGAACAGCTTTTTATTTATAGATGTGACTTTGGTCATTTGTCTTTATGCTACTGCTTTTTTCTTGCCAATTTTAGAAGCAATAAAAGAAAGTAATCCGAGTACTATCCCTGTAACAATACCAATAACAGGCCCGGTTGCTAGCATACCTTGTGTTATTGTCATATTTGGCATCATTTTTTTATATTGTTCTGCTTCCTGTGCATGATTTGCTATGTAGGTTGTTTGAAGCATGATATGAGCGCTGGTTATCCATACACAATTCAACAGGCAAACAAGAAAGCCATGTAAGAAATATTTTCCTGTGGCGTTTCTGCCAATGATCCAAGCGCATATCAACAAGATGATAGGCCATAAGATAGACTCTACATTAGAAGGTATCCAGTATACCGTGGCTATTGCCATTACCAATCCAAACATGGATAAGCCAAAAATTAGTTTCCAGTTCATATTATGAATTTTTAGAAAAATAGCAAAAATAATTTAAATGCAAATATTTTATATGGAATTAGTGTCTTGCTTTACGTTTTAGTACACCACCGGCAGCTTCTTTAATAGAGTTAGTGAAAATGAACGCTTTGGGGTCAATATGATGTACCATGTTTTTTAGTCTTCTTACTTCTAGTCTTGTCACAACCGTAAACACAATATCACATTCCTGGCTTACTTCAAAACTATCTTTCAAAAAGCCTCTTTCACCTTTATATACCGTAATACCCCTGCCCAGTTTCATTACCAGTTCTTTTTTTACTTCTTCGCTTAGCCCAGAGATGATTGTCACGCCTGTATATTCTTCAACACCTTCCACCACATAATCGATAGTACGTGTTGCAACATAATAAGTGAGCATAGAGAACAATGCAGTTTCAAGTCCTAAGAATTTTGCAGCTATCAGGAAGATGATCGTGTTTAGACCCATAATGATCTCCGTAATAGTAAAACCACTTCTTTTTAATGTGTATAGCGCTAAGACCTCAATGCCATCAATTGCACAACCTGCACGCATAGCCAACCCGATACCTATACCCAGAAAAAAACCTCCAAATATTGAGGCTATTATTGTGTTTTGTGTTATTACTTGAAATGGAACGAACGCAAGGCATAACGACAATCCGGCAATGCAGGCAATGGTTTTGTATGCAAATCTTCTGTTGATATTATATGCTCCCATTATGATGAATGGTAGATTTACTACAAGGATCGTTATAGGAAGGTTGAAATGAGCTAATTCACTTAATAAAAGTGAGATACCGGTTACGCCTCCATCCAAAAATTTATTAGGAACTAAAAAGCCTTCTAATCCAAACCCAGCAGATAAAATGCCTAAAATGCAATAGATAGTATCTTGCAACCATTGTGGTAACGTACTAATAGATTTGATCATTGTAGCTTATCTTATATCTTGGATTTTACAAGTTTTAGATTTTCGTCTTTTTTTGCTTTACGTAGTTTAATAGCTGTCTTCGTAAAATAATGATGTGATTCCAAAAATTTTACTTGCAATGTATTCCATTGTTTTTCGGAGGTAATAATACGATAAACTGATAACTCTGAAAATAATTTATCTCCAATACTAAAAAAATCATCTCTCCCCAGATAGTCAAGATCGGCATCGCATATTATTTGTTCAAGCAGGTTGTGAGGTTGTTGTGGTATTTGTGTAGCTTGTATCATGCCACAGATCTTCTCTATTTGTTCTTGAGTATATTCAAATTGAGGGAGTGTTTCTTTTGCAATATCACAAGATACTTTCTCATGTTCTTTATGACCATAGAGAAAACCAGAGTCATGAAATAATGCGGCGGTGAGTAATAATTGCAGATCTTCTCCTGCAACGCCTTCAGCTGCTGCGATATATTCAGAAGATTCATAAACATCCAAAATATGCCCTACACTATGATAGGATAAGTGCTGAGGTAGTTGTTTTTTTAACTTGCTCAGTATGAATTTTTTAGCTTCGTTGAACTTCATTTTAATAGAACGGGATCCTTATATGTTTACTCTAATGTAATATTTTTCTTTTTAATAATAACAATACTCTAAATTGCCTTATGAAATACCTGTTTTTTGTTTTTTTATGTATCTCATATACTTCCTTTGGGCAAAAGCTTAAGGATGACAATATGGTCTATTCTGTGACCATCTTATCAAAAAGACTAAACTCATTGGAAATATCAAATTCTATCAAAAATTTTAATGCTAATCTAGGCACTTTTTATACAGTAAAAGGCGATAAAAAAATACATCTAAATGGGGTAGATACCTCAGGTTATGGTATTTCAACAACTAATAGTGATACTGCAATTACCAACTGTGTGTGGGTTTATGCACCTAGGAACATGTATTGTGATGTTTTTAAAGGCAAGTTATATTTTTATCCATTGGGTAATAAGGTCATAATTGAACTTCACGATCTTAAGTATTATAAGTATGAGCTGACAGCTGGAATATTTGTATTAAAAGAGACGGGTAACTATAAAGATCTAGGTATTTGTCTCTCATGCAATACCTCAGGTATTAAGGTTGGAGATGTGATCCATGAAAGTTTTATGCACCTTGTATCTTTATATGACCATTATATAAAGGGATTAAAATAAATGGCGTAGTGCTCTACGCCATTGTAATACATACTGATAAGGTAAAGTTTCGGATGTGTTTTTTATTTTCCCTACATATAAAATGCTTAATTACTCTGAAGTTGGCCTTTTAGCGTGTCAGTTATCTTTTCAGACAAGATCAATTCCATAGAAAGTATATTTTGAGGTACTGTATCTCTATACAATATTCTCCAGTTACCTGTATTATCCTTATTCATAAAGAAAGACCTGTTTGATTCAAATTTTGGTTTACAAAACAAAAAATAGCCTCCTTTTTCTTCTTTTACTATTTCTAATATGAAAACTAATTGATCTATTTCCAGGATGAACTCTTTTTTCGTCATATACTCTTCCTCTTGTTTAAAATGGTTTGCTAAGCAATATTAGATATACTACTATGATTACCTTGTAGAATAAATTCGACATTCATTAATTATATTTATTAGAAATTTGTGGGTAAGTGAGAGAGTACATATAGAAAGGATTGGATAATAGATAGAAAGTGTTTACAATTAATGCAGCCAAACATTATTATCGCGGATGATCATAGTATGATCCGGAAGGGAGTAAAATTAATTATACAGTCGATAGTTGGGTATAACACGAACATAGAAGAAGCTACCTCTTGTCACGAGTTGATGAGTCTTATAGTTAAAAAGCAATGTACGCATCTGCTTCTTGATGTTATTTTCTCCGACGGCACTTCATTAGAGATAATACCTAATATACGCCAGGTAATACCTGATCTGAAGATCATGATATTTTCTATGCAACTGCCTGAGGTATATAGCGAGGCTTTTAGCCAATACGATATATATTATTATCTTTCTAAATCTTCGAGTGAAGAGGATACTATCATGTATCTTAAGCGGTTCCTTAATAATGAGCATATATATGCTATCAATAATAGTTTTTTTTCTAAAAAGAACCCATTTTCTTCTCTGTCTCCAAGAGAATTAGAGGTATTACATTATGTTCTGAATGGGCATCAGACTAAAGATATGGCAAGGATACTTAACCTGAGTATGAGTACTATTTCAACATTAAAGAAAAGAATAGCAGAAAAGACAGAGACGGAAAATCTTAAACAATTAATTGAATTAGCCACTTTATATAACATTAGTTTTTAGTTCCGATTTTAATTATGATCTTATTTGCTTTGTTTTTTTCGATCAACAATAATATTTTTTTATTCATTTTTTTGCCGGTTTTAGCAATACTGTTTGTGCTTTTAACTAGGTACATTATTAAATATCTCACACTCAGACAGAAGATTTCGAATGTACTAATTGAAAGAAGGACAAGGGAAATACAACTTAAGAATGAAGAGCTGGAAAAGAATAATTTGATCAAAACGAGGCTTATATCCATTATCAGCCATGATCTTGTTAGCCCGTTAAAATTTATCCATCTTACCAGCAAACAATTGATCGAGAATAAAGATGATATACCTGATGGCCTCAAAAATGAAATGATGCTGGAGATATCTCATACTTCTAAAGAGTTGGAATTGATAGCAACTAATATACTTAATTGGATAAAATATCAAAATGAGAACAGGCGTTTGTTAAAAGAAGAGTTTGATCTGCATGAAATGGTGAACCAGATATTCAATGTTTTCCAGGGACTTGCCAGACAAAAAAGGATCGCTTTCGTAAATGATATAAACAGGGGGCTAATTATGTACCAATTTATGGAGCCCGTGAAGATCGTTTTATACAATCTTATACTCAACGCGCTAAATTTTACTGAGAAGGGAAATATCACTATTAGTGGGGGAGAGTCAAGACGCGGCATTCTTATTAAAGTTCGTGACCAGGGTGTAGGTATGTCGCCGGAACAAATATCTAATATTCTTTCTGAAGATTTTATTGTGTCATCTGCAACTGTGGATAACCGTAAGGGTAATGGTCTAGGTTACCTTATCATAAAGGATCTTTTGAAGTTAGTGAATGCAAAATTTGTAATAAAAAGCCAAAAGAATCATGGCACTATGGTGAGTATATTCTTGCCGAAGTAATAAATGGAATTGTGTTTAATTAATGTATAAACATAATTAGATGATATTCATCCACTCATCCCTTGTTATCCTGTATATCAACACATCCTTATCAAAGAATTCGCTTTGTTTATCCACCTTCATGCCATTTCTTACTGCTACATTTTGAGAAGGATAGTTTTCTAAAGCTATTATAGAAATGATAGAATCAGCCAGCTTATTCTTAAACGCAAAATCTCTGAAAGTTGATGCAGCTTCTGTAGCAAATCCTTGTTTCCAGTATTTGGGTAGCAGGTGGTAGCCAATCTCGAGCTCTTGTTTGCCATCGATCATTTGTGTCAGCAATCCACATTGGCCTACCAGTTCATTATTTGCTTTGTTTATAAGTGCCATCATGCCATATCGGTTCTCTGCGTAGCGCGCCAGTTGTCTTTCTATCCAGAATGCAGCTCTTTTATGTACATCAGTCTCTCCGCCAGTAGGAATGAAACGGGTAGCCACCGGATCCATAAAGAATGTAGCCCATACGGTTACATCATCTTTGGTTATCGGACGCATTAATAGACGTTCAGTGTTTAGCCCATGGCAGTACATGATATAAATTTACGAAATAAGCTTTAAAGCTTGTAGAAGAAACCAAAGTTAAAAATACCTTTATAGCCCCAGCCAATTTCTGCAAAGCCACCTATGTTTTTACCAAAACGAAAAGCTATAGGTGTTATCTGGATGATTGGTGCAAATTTATTTGCTTTGGTTTGTGTTGTATCATAAGCATATGCAAAACCAATGCCAGGGTCATAGGTATATTGTTCACTGGTTATCCGGGTACCAAAGCCAAAAAAGGAATATAATTTAATGTTTTTCTCAGAGAAGTAAGTAAATCCTACCTCAGGGGCAATTACTATGTTTTTTCTTGTATAAGTGCCTGCTCTTTGAGTGAAGTCTATATCCAGAATACCATGATCATTGAATATTCCAACTGACAAGCCAATTGATATCCAATGTGAAATATAGTTTTTAGCAGTCAGATATACACCTATTGGGTTATTATCTGGTTTGTATTGAAAGCTATTTAAAGTAAGAGCACCCTTATCAACAACAATGGTTGATATCTGGGTGCTAAAACTAACTTGTAGTTCAGTTTTTCCTGCTTTAGATAGATAGGGGGTAGCACAAAATATTGCAATAAGAAATGCTTTGTGTTTAAAATAGTTCATAGTAGTTGATTTATTAAACCAAACGCTAAACTAATAAACTATAATTAATCTACCATAAAATTGCAAAGCTTATAGAGCACACGCGCACCCACAATACCATCTATGCTATCCTGGCTATGTTCTCCGTTTGATACCTCATTTACATCAAACCCTATCAATTCACGTCCACTTGCTTTCAATTGCTTGAAGAGGTAAAAGACCTGTTCCATTTCAAATCCTCCGGGTACCGGTGTGCCAGTATTGGGACAAAGTTTGGGGTCCAAACCGTCAATGTCAAAACTTATATAAACTTTCTGTGGAAGTTCGTTGATGATATTCTGGCAAATATTTTTCCACGTCTCACCTTCATATTGCTGTGCTTTTATGTCTTTGTCAAAATAGGTGAATATACGGTCCGGATTTTCACGGATCAACATCAACTCTTCATCACAATAATCACGTATGCCTACTTGTACTAATTTTTTTACCTGTGGCACTTCTTTCAGTACGTTGTACATTATAGAAGCATGAGAATAGGTAAAACCCTCATAGGCTTCACGAAGGTCTGCATGAGCATCAATTTGCAAAACGCCAAAACTCTCATGTATGTCACCAAGTGCTTTTATATAACCTAATGGTGTACTATGATCACCCCCAATCAAACCTATTTTTTTGCCTGATCGTAAAAGCCCAAGTGTCATTTCGTACACCCAGTTTTCAAGCATTATACAACCTTCATTTATTTCATGTAATTTAAGATTCAATTGCTCGTTGGCAGCCACATCGCCGCCTTCTACCAGATTTGTTATAATGAGCTCTGCGTATTGGCGCAAAAAATCACTTCTTTCTCTAATTTTTTTGTCCACCGGAAGCATGTGAAATCCTTTCTTCCAGCCATCCTTTACATCCGGGTCATATAGGTCTACCTGCATCGAAGCCTCAAATATACTTTCCGGCCCTCCTGCTGTACCAGGGCGGTATGACACTGTAACTTCCCAAGGGACAGGCAATAAAATGAGTGCAGCGTCTTCTTCTTTAAAGGGGAGTCCAAATATATTATTTGATATTAATCCAACCGAGTTAGGGTCAAATTGAGACAGGTCAGCCATTTTGTATGTATTTCGGCGCGAAAATAAAACTTAAATCAAACAAAATCTGTTTTATTGTACCTTTGTGTAGATTTAAAACAAATATTTACATAGAAGTTTTTTATTTATGAAAAGGTCGCACATAGTTTTACTTGTTTTAGTGGTTGCAGCTTTAGCGGTTATTGCTAGCAGTTTTGCAAATTTCAGCAGTTATGAAACATTTAAATCTGCCGGAAAAGAGCCGGGAAAGTCATTCCAGGTAATGTGTGTAGTAGCTCGAGATAAAGGTGATATCCAATATGATGCTAAAGTAGATGCCAATCATTATAGTTTTTATGGCAAGGATAAAGCAGGTAATATTTGCAAGGTGATAGCTAATGGTGTACCTCAAAAAGACATGGAAAGGTCTGAGCAAGTTGTAATGACGGGCTTTCAGCAAGGTGATGTATTTCATTGTTCAAGTGTGAACCTGAAATGCCCTTCGAAGTACAAAAAGCAAATGGCTACTAATAATCAATAATACTTTTACAATTTCGAACTTAGATTTTGGAAATGACTCAATATATAGGTGAACATTTGCGACCCGGGCAACTGGGTCATTTTTTTGCTATTACATCTTTTGTAGGTGCACTGTTCAGCGCATACTGTTATTATATGTCTGTGCGTTCAGAGGGCAAGAATCTGGAACAAAGTAAATCATGGTTGCGATCAGGTCGTACAGGTTTTGTGATCCATTCGGCAGCTGTATTTAGCATATTCATTACTTTATACTACATTATTGCCAACCACTATTTTGAATACAATTATGCCTGGGAGCATTCGTCTACCAGTTTGCCGACCAAATATCTGCTATCCTGTTTTTGGGAAGGACAGGAGGGAAGCTTCCTTTTATGGACTATTTGGCATTGTGTTTTAGGCTTGATTGTTATGAATGTCTCCAAAAAATTGGAGACACGTGTTATGACCATCATTGCTATGGTGCAGGCTTGTTTGGCAACTATGCTACTTGGTATTTATTTTGGTCCATCTATTAAAATAGGTAGTGAACCGTTTATGTTGCTGCGTACTGCAATGCAGGGCGCACCAATATTTGCATCACCTGATTATCTTAGTATGATAAAGGATGGTAGCGGACTAAATGTATTATTACAGAATTATTGGATGGTGATACACCCTCCTGTATTATTCCTTGGGTTTGCTTCTACTCTCATACCTTTTGCTTATGGTATAGCTGCATTGTGGAAAGGAGAATTTGATTATGCAGACTTTGTGAAACCAACCATTGTTTGGACTTTATTTTCTGGTGCGGTACTAGGTACTGGTATTATGATGGGTGGGGCATGGGCTTATGAATCGCTAACTTTTGGCGGTTATTGGGCGTGGGACCCTGTTGAAAATGCCTCGTTAGTGCCTTGGTTATCTTTAATTGCTGGCTTACACACGTTGCTTATATACAAGGCTACAGGCAGATCATTGATCATTACACTTGTTTTCTTTTTTACTACTTACTGTCTTGTTTGGTATTCTACTTTTCTTACCAGGACAGGTGTTTTGCAAAATACATCTGTGCACGCATTCACAGGAGAAGGTAAATCGCTCTATTGGCATATATTGGTTGTTATAGGTCTATTACTTATTGTTTGTATTGGATTGCTTATAAAACAATGGAAAAAGCTACCAAGGGTTAAACAAGAAGAAAAAACATCTTCTCGTGAGTTTTGGATGTTCATAGGTTCCTTTATTCTTTTCTTATCTGCCGTACAGATCATCATTGTTACCTCTTTACCTGTTTGGGCGCCATTGATGAAGATATTCACAGGAAAAGAAGCTGCACCACCAACAGACCCACTTAAAACTTATAATAATATTCAGGTTTGGGTTGCTATTGTTATAGGTTTGCTTTCTGGCGCCATCTTATATCTAAAATTCAAAACCAGTGACGCAAGTATTAAAAAGATTTACCAACGTCTAGGGTTAACAGCAATTATAGCTTTATTGGTATCGCTAGGAATAGGGTACACACAAAGTATTGTTACATGGCAATATGATATCATGTTATTTGCTTCATGTTATGCGATAGTAGCTAATATTTTTTATGCTATTTCTGTTCAGAAAATGCGCTATTTGCAAATAGGGGCATCTGTTTCACATCTTGGTTTTGGTATGATCTTGTTGGGTATACTTTTATCGTCTTACAATAAACAGGTTATTTCTATAAACACAACAGGTGAGGGTATTTTCAGAGGTAAAGATGCTGCTGAAACTGCAAAGGAGAATATGGAGAATATCCTGGTTTTCAAGAATACACCGGTAGCAATGGGTGATTATTTTGTTACTTATGTTGGTGATTCTTTAGCAGGTTCAGATCCACGAACATTTTTTATATTGGATTTTGAAAAAAGAGTTGGCAATAAAGTAGAAGAACAATTCCGTATTTATCCAGATGTTGTTTTTAAAGGTAAAGGTTTGAATGGTGGTTCTGCTGCAAACCCTAGTACCAAACACTATTGGAACAAAGACATATTCACTTATGTAAGTCATGCTGATGACCCAGATAAAAAGATTGATAGCAGCAAATATGTAAGCCATACAATACACAATGCTGGTGATACAGTTTTTCTTGTAAATGGTTATATGGTATATGGAGGAATGAATCCTGAGGTGAAAAATAAACATTATCAGTCAGAACCAGGAGATGTAGCACGTGGTGTTGATCTGGCAGTATATAATACTAAAAGCAAAGTGGGTAATATTCAACCTGTTTTTTATATCAATACAGCCAACGGTTACGCGGGTATGGTAGATGATTCATTAAAAGAAATGGACCTTGTTGTACATATAGATAAAATAGTACCAGATAGTAATGCTATTAGTTTGATGGTAAAGCAAGCAGACCCAAAGGATACTTATATAGTGGTGAAAGCAATTATTTTCCCATTCATCAAAGTATTATGGTTGGGTGTCATGGTCATGGTTGTAGGGTTCATACTAAGCATGATGAACCATTTTGCAAAGAAGAACCGTACAGCAAATGTGTTGGACATGTAAGCCAACTACCTATTCCAACATCATGTTATCTATTAGCCTTGTTCCTCCTATACGCGCTGCTATCAATGCGGCCATTTTTCTATTTTGGTCATAATTTTCAAGTAGTGTAAGGTCTTTTGCATCAGCTAATGCAACATATTCAGGTTCGAAACCTTTTTGTGTTAGCAGTTCTATACACTCCTTTTGTACAATGCTGAAGTTGCCTGATTGCTGTTTTGTTTGTATTGAAACCAGGCATTGATATATGGTGCCAGCCAGTGTTCTTTGTGGTTCTGTCAGTCTTCTGTTTCTTGAACTCATAGCAAGACCATCAGCTTCGCGAACGGTAGGGCATATAACTACCTGCACTTTGTTATGTAGCGCCATCAATTCTATCAGCTTAGATATAACCATGCATTGCTGATAATCTTTTTGACCAAGATATAGATAGGTTGGCATAACAATTTCTATAAATCTGCCAACTACTTGCCCTACTCCTCTAAAATGTCCTGGTCTTTTAGCTCCTTCCAATATAGTATCAAGATAGCCGAAATCATACACTTTTACATTTTCAGTTCCACCGGGATAGATCTCATCTACTGATGGTAAGAACAAAACATCGCAACCGGCATCTATAAGTATTTCTATGTCTTTATCTATACTTATCGGATATTTTTCAAAATCGGATTTGTCATTGAATTGTGTAGGATTTACGAATATACTACACACAACAAGACCACAATCCAACTTGGCTTTTTTGATCAACGATGTATGGCCTTCATGCAAAGCGCCCATTGTTGGTGCAAACCCCAATTTACTTTCTGATACCTCTCTTTGGTTCAAAAAACCTTGTAAATCCGCTATTTTCTTGAAAATAACCATACTTTATAACTAATAAACGTCCACAAAGTAAAGTTTGATTCAATATTTTCGTAATTTTGCAGACAATTTTTAGGATAATACATATTATCTAAATTCACATTATAGTTTTTAAATTTAATACTTACGCATGTCTGCAGACACAAAAAAGCGTGTTTTAATTGTTGCCAACGAACTTTCTCCTTATGTAGAATTCACTGATTTCGCCCAGGTACTTAATAAATTGGCTATTAAGACTTTTGATGCTGGTTTAGAGGTCCGTGTTATCATGCCACGTTTCGGTCTTATCAATGAGCGCCGTCACCGTTTACACGAAGTAGTTCGTTTGTCTGGTATCAATGTGATTATTGATAAAGATGATTATCCACTTATCATTAAAGTTGCTTCCCTGCCAAGTGCACGCTTGCAGGTTTACTTTATGGATAATGAAGACTATTTCAAGCGTAAGGCAGTTTTTCGTGACGAGCAGGACCAATTTTATGATGATAATGCAGAAAGGATGATATTCTTCTGTAAGAGTGCTTTAGAAACTGTTAAAAAATTTGGTTGGCCTCCACATGTTATTCATTGTCATGGTTGGATGACCTCATTGATGCCTTTATATCTTAAAACTGCTTATAAAAAAGAACCTGTTTTCGGTTATTCAAAAGTCATATATACAGCACAGCATAGCCAATTCAAAGAAAAACTGAACCCTAATTTTATTCAGAAGGCGATCATAAACAATGAGATCAAAGAAAAGGATTTTGAGTTTTTCAAAGAGGGCACAAATGCGGCACTTACACTTGGTGCCAGCAAATATGCTGATGTAGTGGTGTTTGGTGATAAAAACGTAGACAAGAAGATAGTAGATGAGATAAAACCGAGCAGGTACAAAAAAGTGGTGAAATATGAAGATAGCTGGAAAGAAGATATTACACCGCTTCTCGACCTGTACAAAAGCTTAACAGAGTCTTAGTATTTCTTTTCTAATATTCGCATATAATATTACAATTGGAAATAACCATGCTAAGCCGGATATGGGTATAGAACTAAGATGTTCTGATATTTATTTCTATTGCTGAGTAAGGAATCTTCCATCTGGTTTAAAAAACAGTTATTCTTAGATGAAACGTTTTAATACAACAATACCGGCAATAGTTATTGCTATTCTATTTATAGTTTTTGGTACAGGTTGCAGGGAGAATACCATATTAAATGCTAACCTTGACCCCAATGCTAATAATGTTATCATACATCCCGGCATAGATACTTTTACACTTCTTACGAAAACTGTTTATGATTCCAGTGATATCATAACCAGCCAGGCAGGAACAATTCAAAATCAGGCTTTAGGGAATTTTAATGATCCTTATTTTGGTAATACTAATGCAGGTATGTATTTGCAGTTGATCCCATCCAGTCTTGGTAATAATCTTTCAACATTAATTGTGGATTCTGCAGTACTTATTCTGCCATATAGTGGTTTTACATATGGCAATACCACTTCTTCTGCATCACCTCATAGTTATACAGTATATCGTATCTCTGATACACTAAGTGTAAATTCAAATTATTATTCTTATACAAATAAACCAGTTAATAAAGGTGTCGTTTTGGGTAGTGTAAGTAATGTTAATATTAATGCTTTAGCTTCAGAGGCAGGTGTTATTGTCGACACATCACTTGTACCACCTCATATTCGTATCCGTATGGATCCTGCCAATTTTACAGGTCTGATAAGAAGTGCAGATTCTTCTCAAATAAATGATGTACTTACTTTTCTGAAATGGTTCAATGGTATATACATAGAAGAAACAAGTCAATTCTCATATGGCAACAACGTCCCATATATTAAAGTGGCAAATAATGGGGCAACAAATCCTAATTATGCCAAACCTGGAATAATTATTTATTATCGCAAAAGCATATCAGATACTGTAGAGCATAGTGATATATCCTTCTATTATGATGGTGGTACGTATTGTGCTTTCTATAACAAGATCAGCCGCAAATATAGTAATATAGCAAATGCATACTTTACCTCTTCTGCTCAAAGCGATAGTATCGTTTCACTTCAAAATCTACCAGGTGCTTCCATTGATATTCAGGCACCATTTTTACAGAATTCTTTACCTAATTGTGTTATTAACGCTGCGCAACTTATTATAACACAAGTACATCCGGCAAATGATCCTTTTACTGCATCTGTTTTTGCACAACCTTCCAGATTATATCCTTTTGAATATATTCAAAGTACATCTCTTCTGCAACCTACTCAAGATAATTATCCTATAACGGATACTTTTGGCTCCAATTTTATTGGCGGCAGAGCAAGTATGGTTACTGTAGGTTCAAAAACTACTACCCAGTATGTACTTAACTTGCCAAGAGAGGTATTACATACCATTCAAACCAAATCTGTTTTACATTTGCGTTTAATAGGTACTGTTGATTATCCTGGTGCATATAGGTTACTTGCAGCAGGTGGTAATTATGCGGATACTAATTACAGAATGCGTCTCAATATTGTATATTCGACACTAAAAAAATAGCTTTATGTGTGGCATAGTAGGTTATATAGGCCGTAAAGAAGCTTTCCCGATATTAATCAAAGGCCTGAAACGCCTTGAATACAGAGGCTATGATAGTGCCGGTATTGCCCTTCTAAATGGTGATTTAAGTGTTTATAAAAAAGCTGGCAAGGTTACAGAGCTTGAAAAAGTGACATCTGAGCATATAGATGCAACTATCGGTATAGGCCATACTCGTTGGGCTACTCATGGTGAGCCAAATGATAGGAATGCACACCCGCATTTATCTCAGTCAGGTAATTTGGCTATCATACATAACGGTATTATCGAAAATTATGCTGTTCTGAAAGAAGAGCTTTCTAAAAGAGGGTATGTTTTTCATTCAGATACTGATACAGAAGTACTAGTAAACCTGATCGAAGAGATCAAGAAACAAGAACATGTAGAGATCGAGGAAGCTGTTCGTATTGCATTGAACGAAGTTGTTGGTGCTTACGCCATTGTTCTAATTGATAAAACAGACCCTGATAAATTGGTTGCAGCCCGTAAGGGTAGTCCTTTGGTTATAGGTATAGGCGATGATGAGTTTTATATAGCTTCTGATGCCTCCCCGATAATAGAATACACTAAAAATGTGATCTACCTGGATGATCAGGAATATGCTGTAGTTAATCGCAATGGTCATTATACCATCAAGACATTAGGTAATGTAGAGAAATCGCATGCGATCATCAAGTTGGAAATGTCTCTGGAGAAGATAGAAAAAGGTGGGTTCGAACATTTCATGCTTAAAGAAATTTACGAACAACCTACTGTTATTGCTGATTCGCTTCGTGGCCGTATGAATGCCCAGCATGGTTGGATCAAATTGGGTGGTATTAGTGAATATACTAATCGAATAGATAAAGCTAAACGTATCATCATTACTGCTTGTGGTACTTCTTGGCACTCAGCACTGATAGGTGAATACCTTATCGAAGATCTTGCACGTGTTCCTGTGGAAGTAGAATACGCTTCAGAGTTCCGTTATCGTAATCCGATTATTAACGAGACGGATGTTGTTATTGCTATATCACAATCGGGTGAAACTGCGGATACGCTTGCCGCTATAGAATTAGCTAAAGACAGACAGGCGCTTATTTACGGTATTTGTAATGTTATTGGCTCATCTATTGCCCGTGCTTCACATGCCGGTTCTTATACGCATGCCGGACCGGAAATCGGCGTTGCATCTACAAAGGCCTTTGCAACACAGATATCAATACTTACGCTTATTGCATTACAGATAGCTAAAGAAAAAGGTACTATATCTACTTCTAAATTGCGTGAGATCTTATACGAGTTGGAAAATATTCCTAAGAAGATAGAAGAGGCCTTAAAACTGGATGCGCAGATAAAAGAATTAGCCGCTATATATAAAGATGCTACTAATTTCCTTTACCTGGGACGAGGTTACAATTTCCCTGTAGCACTGGAAGGAGCTCTTAAACTGAAAGAGATATCTTATATACACGCAGAAGGTTATCCTGCTGCAGAAATGAAACATGGCCCTATTGCATTAATTGATGAGGAAATGCCTGTGGTATTTCTGGCTACCAATCAAAGTGCTTATGAAAAGATAGTTTCAAATGTTCAGGAAGTAAAAGCCCGTAAAGGCAAGATCATAGCCGTTGTGAATAAAGGTGATAAAGTGATCCGCGAAATGGCTGACCACGTTATAGAGGTGCCAGAAACAGAAGAAGTACTTTCTCCTTTAGTTACTATAGTTCCGTTGCAATTATTAGCATATCATATAGCTATATTAAGAGGTTGCAATGTGGATCAGCCTCGTAACCTTGCAAAATCTGTAACTGTTGAATAGTTGAAATAATAAACTAATTACTATTTTGCATTCCCAAAATAAAATAATCATTATTAATTAATAAATCATACAAATAAGCATGTCGTATCTTTTCACCTCAGAGTCTGTTTCGGAAGGACATCCAGATAAAGTTGCAGACCAGATCTCAGACGCACTCGTTGATAATTTTTTAGCTTGGGACCCTCAATCTAAAATCGCTTGCGAAACCCTTGTTACTACAGGTCAGGTAGTTTTGGCCGGTGAAGTAAAATCAAACACCTATATTGATGTTCAGACAATAGCACGTGAGGTGATAGCGAAGATTGGCTATACCAAAAGCGAGTATATGTTTGAAGCAAAATCTTGTGGTGTATTATCTGCTATTCATGAGCAATCTGCTGATATTAACCAGGGTGTTGAAAAGAAAAAGAAAGAAGAACAAGGCGCCGGTGATCAGGGAATGATGTTTGGTTATGCTACTAGTGAAACTGCTAACTACATGCCTTTGGCTTTGGATATGGCACACTTGTTATTACGCGAACTAGCTGTTATCCGTCGTGAAGGTAAGCAAATGAAATACCTTCGTCCCGATGCAAAAAGCCAGGTTACTTTAGAGTATAGCAATGATAACAAACCTGTGCGAATAGATGCGATTGTTATCTCTACACAGCATGATGATTTTGCAGATGAAAAAGAAATGCAGAATAAGATCACTAAGGATGTGAAAGCAATTCTTATTCCTCGTGTAATAAAAACATACCCTCAATACAAACACTTATTCAACGATAAGATAAAATACCATGTTAACCCAACCGGTAAATTTGTTATTGGTGGCCCTCATGGCGATACTGGTCTTACAGGCCGTAAGATCATCGTAGATACTTATGGTGGTAAAGGTGCACATGGCGGTGGTGCTTTCTCTGGTAAAGATCCTTCTAAAGTTGACCGTTCTGCAGCTTATGCTACAAGGCATATTGCTAAGAACCTGGTAGCTGCAGGTGTATGTGATGAAGTATTGGTACAGGTATCTTATGCTATTGGTGTAGCACAGCCTATGGGGCTATATGTAAACACTTATGGTACTTCTAAAGTAAAAATGACTGATGGCCAGATATCTAAAATACTTAGTGAAGTATTTGATATGCGCCCTTACTTTATTGAAGAGCGCTTGAAACTCCGCCAGCCTATGTATAGTGAATGTGCTGCTTATGGCCATATGGGCCGCGAACCACAAACTGTTACTAAGACTTTCAAATCTGCGGATGGTAAATCAAAAACAATGAAGGTGGAACTCTTTACATGGGAGAAACTGGATTATGTTGCCAAAGTGAAGAAGGCTTTCAAACTGAAATAATACACTCAAAGTATAAAATATGATGGTCCCGTTTAGAAACGGGACCATTTTATTTACCCGGACACTTATTAACTTGTCACACCTTGAACATATCAACCTTTCAACAAAAACATATTATATTTGCTTTCTTCTAAATACGATATATGAATAAGATTATTGTTGCACTAGCTGCAGGAGCATTCATGTTGGGTTCTTGCCAACAAAATAAGCCTATTAAGGATATGCTTATTTCAGACAGGGATACTACTGTAAACCCTGCTGATGATTTTTTTGCATACGCTAATGGTGGTTGGATAAAGAATGATACCATTCCTGCAGAAGAAACTGCCTGGGGAATTGGCAACTTAGTGAATAATGAAATATATCTCCGTAAAAAAGACATCAATGAAAAGGCTTTGAAGGAAAATGCCAAGACTGGAACCAGTCAACAGATAGGTGATTTTTGGTTTGCAGGTATGGATACAGTAGCTATTGAGAAGCGTGGCATTTCTGATCTGAAAAATGAATTGAATAAAATAAACGAGATAAAAACACCTAAAGAAGTAATGCAACAAGCAGTTCGCATGCAAACGTATGGTGTAGGCGTGTTGTTTGATGAAGGAGTTTCTCAGGATCTTAAGAAAAGTGATGTATATGCTTATTATATGTCGCAAGGTGGGCTTGGGTTACCTGACCGCGATTATTATTTTGATATGGATGCCCGTGCAGTAAAGATTCGCAATGCATACCCCGGTTATATCGCTTCTGTTTTCGAATTGATGGGTAGTTCTAAAGAGGAGGCTAAGACAAAAGCCCAGGCTATTGTAGCTCTTGAAACCCGTATGGCTAAAGCTTCTCGTAAGTTGGAAGATCTCCGTGATCCATACAAGAATTATAATAAAATGGCCATTACACAATTAGGATCACTTTGCGCTCATATTGAGTGGCCAGAGTATTTAAAACTAATGGGTGTTGCTCATGTGGATAGTGTGATCGTTGGTCAACCTGAATTTTATAAAGAATTAGATGCAATTGTTAGCACCGAGAACATACAAACACTTAAAGATTATTTGACCTTACATTTGGTTAATTCTTTTGCACCTTATTTAAGTACACCTTTTGTGAATGCAAGTTTCGAATTTTATAGCAAGACGATTCGTGGTGCCGAAAAACTCCGTCCGCGTTGGAAACGAGTGTTGGATGCAGAAGAAGGAGCTATGGGTGAAGCTTTAGGTCAATTATTTGTTAAAGAATATTTTAATGCAACAGCTAAAAAACGCTATGAAGATATTACAGAGAACATGCGTAAGGCCTACATGGCACGTATGGAGAAACTCGATTGGATGAGTGATAGCACTAAAAAAATAGCTATTCACAAACTGGCTACTGTTAAGAAGAAAGTTGGTTACCCTGATAAATGGAAGGATTTCTCTTCCCTTAAGATATCCCGTGAATCGTATGCTATAAATATGATGCACGCCCGCGAATGGTGGAACCAGTATTACATGAATAAGCTCGGCAAGCCTGTTGACCGTGAAGAATGGGATATGACTCCTCAGACATATAATGCCTATTACAATCCATCTAATAACGAGATTGTTTTGCCTGCCGGTCAGTTTACTGTACCAGGCTTTCGCGATGAAGAACTGGATGATGCCCTCGTTTATGGTTATGCAGCTGCATCAACAATAGGTCATGAGATAACCCATGGCTTTGATGATGAAGGACATCAATATGATGAAAATGGTAATTTGCGTAACTGGTGGACGGATAAAGATACTGCCCAATTCAATAAACGTACCAGTGTATTAGTAGACCAGTTCAATCATATGATAGTTTTAGATTCCTTACATATTAATGGTAAGGCATCTTTGGGCGAAAATCTGGCAGATCTGGGTGGTATACTAATAGGTATTGATGCCTTCAAACAAACAGAAGCCTATAAAAAAGGCGAAAAGATCAATGGCCTTACACCTATGCAACGTTTCTTTTTAGGCTACGCTTTAGGTTGGCTACACCAAACACGCCCTTCTGAAATGGCTAGTAGGCTCAAGACTGACGTGCATGCCCCTGCCAAATACCGTGTAAATGGCCCTCTGGCAAATGTGCCTGATTTTTATGATGCTTTCAATGTTAAGCCTGGCAATAAAATGTATTTGCCGGATAGCCTTAGGGTGCATCTTTGGTAGTACTATTATACTACTCAATAATATTATTGTACTTATATTAGAGCGGTAACAATTCATTTTGTTACCGCTTTCTATTTTGCATTATTTTTGCGACCATATCAAGTGTTAGAAATGAATATCAAGAAACTGCTTATTGCCAATAGGGGAGAGATCGCTATACGTATTTTTCGTGCAGCTACCGAAATGCATATCCCCACTGTCGCCATTTATACTTATGAAGACCGTTATTCATTGCACAGGTATAAGGCTGATGAAGCCTACCAGGTAGGTGCAGATAATGACCCTTTGAAACCATACTTAGATATAGATGCTATCATAGCTATCGCAAAAGAATGTGGTGCCAACGCCATACACCCTGGCTATGGTTTCCTTTCAGAGAATGCTAATTTTGCCCGTAAATGTGCTGAGAACGACATCATTTTTGTAGGCCCAAGCCCGGAGGCTATGGCAGCTCTTGGTGATAAGGTTACTGCAAAAGAAGTAGCAAAGAAAGCAGGTATACCAATAATAGAAAGTAATCAGAAAGATTTGTTGGATGATGTGACTGCTATTGATGAAGCTGCTCGTATTGGTTACCCTCTTATGCTCAAAGCTGCTGCAGGTGGTGGCGGTCGTGGTATGCGTGTTGTACGTGATGCAGAGCAACTAAAAAAATCTTTTCATGAAGCTCGAAGCGAAGCAAAGAACGCTTTTGGTGATGATACCGTATTTCTTGAAAAATTTGTTGAACGCCCTAAACATATAGAAGTACAAATAGCTGCAGACAGGCATGGTAATATCGTGCACCTTTACGAGCGTGACTGTTCTGTGCAAAGACGTTTTCAGAAAGTAGTTGAGGTGGCACCATCTGCTACTTTAAAGAAAGCTACCCTTGATAAACTTTATGACTATGCTGTAAAGATCACTTCGGCAGTAAAGTATAATAACCTTGGTACAGTTGAGTTTCTTGTTGATGGCAATGAACAGATATACTTTATTGAAGTTAACCCGCGAATACAAGTAGAGCATACTGTCACTGAAATGATAACAGGTGTTGACCTTATCAAAACACAGCTTTACATCGCTTCGGGGTATAAACTTTCTGATCCACAGATAGGTATTCAATCACAAACTACCATACCTAAGAATGGTTTTGCGATCCAGTGCCGTATTACTACAGAAGATCCTGCACTTGATTTCAAACCGGATTACGGTACCATCATAACCTATCGTAATGCTACTGGTTTTGGTGTGCGCCTGGATGAGGGTAGTACTTATCCTGGTATGAAGATCAGCCCCTTTTTCGACTCTATGTTGGTGAAGGTGAGCACATGGGGTAATTCTTTAGATGATGCAGCAAGCAAAATGCATCGTGCACTTCGCGAGTTTCGTATCCGTGGTGTTAAGAACAATATCCAATTTCTTGAAAATCTGATCACCAATAAAGATTTTATTTCAGGTAGTGCTACGGTTAGTTTTATCCAGGAGCATCCGGAGTTATTTCGTTTCTCCTCTCGTTTGGATAGGGGTACCAAAATGCTCAACTTCCTGGCAGATATAACTGTGAATGGTAACCCTGATGTAAAAGTGAAAAACAATGACAGGAAGTTTGAAAAGCCCGTTGTTCCCGTTTTTGATACGTTGGCTCCACATCCTAAAGGCACCAAAGATCTGCTTACGGAACTTGGTCCTGATAAATTCAGCCAGTGGTTAAGGAATGAAAAGAAGATCCATTATACAGATACAACTTTCCGTGATGCACACCAAAGTTTGTTAGCAACCCGTATGCGTACCAATGATATGCTGAAGGTGGCAAAAAGTTTTGCAATGAACCATCCGCAGACTTTCAGTATGGAAGTTTGGGGTGGGGCTACTTTCGATGTTTGTATCCGTTTCCTTCATGAAGACCCTTGGCGCAGGCTGGAGGCTTTACGCAAGGCTATCCCGAATATTTTGCTGCAAATGCTTATTCGGGGTTGTAATGGGGTAGGATATGCAGGTTATCCGGATAACCTCATCGAAAAATTTGTAGAGCAATCATGGGAAAAAGGTGTGGACATTTTCCGCATTTTCGATTCGCTCAACTGGATGCAGAACATTGCTCCTTGTATCGAAATGGTGCGCAACCGTACCCAAGGTCTTGCAGAGGGTGCGCTTTGCTATACAGGTGATATTCTCGACCCTAAAAAATCAAAATACTCCCTTGCTTATTACCTGCGTCTTGCAAAAGACCTGGAGAATGCTGGTGCGCACATCTTGGCAATTAAAGACATGTCCGGCTTACTGAAACCATATGCTGCTAAAATTTTGGTAGAGGCATTAAAAGAAACCGTCAAGATACCTATTCATCTACACACCCACGATACATCTTCGTTGCAACCTGCCAGCTATATGATGGCTATTGATGCAGGCGTGAATGTGGTAGATTGTGCCCTTGGCTCTTTATCAGGCCTTACTTCTCAACCTAATTTCAACTCTATAGTAGAGATGATGAAATTCCATGAGCGTGAGAATAGTTATGATATCAAATCACTCAACCAATTCTCTAATTATTGGGAAACAGTTCGTGAATACTATTATCCTTTCGAATCTGGTCTGATGGCCAGTTCTGCTGAAGTATTTCAACATGAGATACCGGGTGGCCAGTATTCTAATTTAAAACCTCAGGCTATTGCATTGGGGCTGGGTGATAAGTTTGAAGAAATAAAGGAAATGTATGCCACTGTTAATGATATGTTTGGCGACATCGTGAAAGTAACTCCTAGCTCTAAAGTGGTTGGCGACATGGCGCAGTTCATGGTAGCCAACAATCTGTCACGCCAAGATATTTTTGCAAAAGGTGAGACCATTTCTTTCCCTGAATCTGTGCAGCAGTTTTTTATGGGCGAGATTGGACAGCCTGAAGGAGGGTTCCCGGTAGAATTGCAACGCATCATATTAAAGGATAGAAAACCTTTTAATGATCGTCCGAACAAGCATTTGCCACCTGTCGATTTTGATAATGAATTCAGAGAATTTCAGGATAAGTTTGGTTACGATCTTACGCTTTGTGATTTCCTTTCTTACCAGTTCTATCCAAAGGTTTTTGAAGATGGGATCAAATTCTTCCGCGAATATGGTGATGTATCTGTAGTGCCTACACCTTTATTCTTTTATGGTATGAAGCTGGGTGAGGATACCACTATTGAAATAGGGCCTGGTAAAACATTGCTTATCAGATTATTAAGCATCGGCCCAGTAGATGAACATGGTAAACGTACCGTATTCTTCAAGCTGAATGGACAAACCCGTAACGTAGAAGTTTTAGACCGTTCAGTGACAGTTCATAAGGTAGAGAATAAAAAAATAGACAAGACTAATACGAAACAGGTAGGTGCACCTTTACAGGGTATGCTATCCAAATTGTTGGTTAAGAAAGATGAAAAAGTAAAAAGGAACCAACCACTGTTTGTGATAGAGGCAATGAAAATGGAAACTGTAATAACAGCATCACATGATGGAGCTGTTGTTCATATAGAATTAGCCAGCGGAACACTTGTAAATACTAATGATTTGGTAATGGAACTAAATTAAATTGCTATAAAACAAAATAATTAATGAAGGTCAGCATACTTATGTGTTCTTACAATGCCTCTGCTTACATTGATAGAGCCATTTCCAGCATATTGAACCAGACCTGGCAAGATTGGGAACTGATCATAAGTGATGATGCTTCTACTGATAATACAGTTGAGATCATTAAGCCCTATTTGGTAGATAATAGGATACGTTTGATAACGCATACCACTAATCTTGGCTATCTTAAAAATAAGAACACGGCTTTTGCTCATGTTTCAGGTGATCTCATTACCCAAATTGATGCTGATGATACCTGTCCCCCTGAAAGAATAGAAAAACAAGTAAATGTTTTTCTTCATCACCCTGAAATAAGGGTTTGTGCAACAAATTACCGGAGGATCAATACCAATGATCAAGAGATAGAAAGCTTATCTTATAATAACGACCTCCTCATATCGGAAATTGTTGAGGATTATCCATTTTGGTTCCCTGGTGTGATGTTTAAAAAAGAATTGATCAATGAATTTGGACTTTTCTCTGAATATTTTTCAGGCATATTTGGTGATGATGAATATTGGATAGCGAGGGTCAATTATAAATACCCGATCTATTTTTTAAAGGACGTACTCTATAATTATAGGGTCCACCCTGATTCTATGACCAATGTGTTCGATAATCCTCGAAAAATGATTGCTGCAGAGATACTAAATGAACTAAAACGGCAGATAAAAGAGACAGGGACCGATGATATTGCTTTAGGGCATTTCGAAAAAATGAAAGCATTTGAACAAGGTGTATTTAATAATAATAAGCTAATGGCAGAAAAATATCGCAGGTGGGCAGCAACGGCTATTGATGGTAAACGTTTCCCAATTGCAAAGAAACTTCTCTGGATATCACTAAGAAAAGACAAATCTAATTTTACAACTTACCGTACAATTTTCTATTTATTTAAAGCAAGATTTTTAGCATAATAAATTAGTTGTATTAGGTTTTTTGTACGATTTCTTTAATAGCTCCGTCCAACCGTTCAGATGCCTCTTTTATCTTTTCTATAATGTCTTTATTTATTGGGTCTGTAGCATCATTTTCATTAAATAATTGGGCCAGACCCATGATTGTTGCAACATGGCTACGTACGTGGTGCGATTGTATCCTTGCGATTTCTTCCAATCTCTTATTTTGTTCAGCTATGGCGTCTGCCCGGGTTTCTGCGTTTTTCTTTTCAGATTGATAGCTCTTTCTTAAATAGTAAGTCACAGAATATAACAAAATTAGAGTAACAACATATGTGTCAGCCATGTCTATATAACGGTCTGCTGTATTCATGTAGTTCTCTTTGATAAAAGATGGGTTGTTATATTCTACTATTAATAAAATCACCCCTGTTAGTATATGTAATATGATCCATAAAGGATGGCGTTTCTCATGAGTGAATGCAACAAGTAATTGGAATGTTATGAAAAAGCCAAATAGCATTGGTCCGTTAATGCCTGAATTATAAATGTAGAGAACAACTAATGTTACGTAACTAATAAAAGCATATAATATCATACTTTTATGATACTGTTTATTGAACCTGGAAAAATAATATAAAACACATTGTATGCCTATCAGTACCAATATAGTTATGGATACCACATGCAACCGCATGATTATATTCAAGGGTAGTATTATCAGTAGAAAAATTAAGGTAATGATGCTAATGGCATTAAAAGCCCGGTTTTCCATTGTAAACTCATCCTCATTGCCAATAAGAGAGAGCCAGGTTTCTTTGAAAAATACTTTCATTAATTCGAGGTATAGTCTAAGTGTAAAAAGGCGAACAACAAAACAAAATAGAATTTTATTTCCAAATTGCAAATTCAAACTTTATCATAAAATCAATCAAGAGTAATAGCTTAATTATACATCATTTATCTTTTTATTAAATAGTATTGAAAACTATTTTTACAACAAATTATTTGTGTGGAATGTTTGTTATGTTAGCAAAATATAGCATTAAATCATAGTCGATTTCAATATAGATGATCACAAAATTTTGGCCTTTTTATGCATGATTGCCCCTATTAATTATATATAAACAATATCTGATAAGCCCACACTATATTTATTACCATTAATTCTCTACTTTTGTTCCCGTTTTCAGTCATTCATTAAATCGAATTTTCATTATGGCATCATATGATGTAATAGTAATAGGAAGTGGCCCTGGTGGCTATGTTGCGGCTATCCGTGCCTCACAATTAGGATATAAAGTTGGTATTGTTGAGCGCGAAAGCCTGGGTGGTATCTGTCTTAACTGGGGTTGTATCCCTACCAAAGCTTTATTGAAGAGTGCTCAGGTTATGGATTATATTAACCATTCTAAAGACTATGGTATAACCGTAGGTGAGTCAAAAGCTGATTTTGGTGCTGTGGTAAAACGTAGCCGTGGTGTAGCCGATAAAATGAGTAAAGGGGTACAGTTCCTGATGCGCAAGAACAAGATCGAAGTGATCATGGGTATGGGTAAACTGAACGCTAAAAAAGAAGTAGAAGTAATTGGCGCAGATGGTAAAGTAACTGTTCATACAGCCAAACATACTATACTGGCTACAGGTGCCCGTGCACGTCAGTTGCCTAACCTGCCAATCGATGGTCAGACAATCATAGGATATCGCGAAGCAATGAACCTGCCTCAGCAGCCTAAAAGTATGATCGTTGTTGGTAGTGGAGCAATTGGTGTCGAATTTGCTTATTTCTATAACAGTATGGGTACTAAGGTTACAATTGTTGAGTTCATGCCACGTATTGTACCTGTTGAAGATGAGGATATCTCAAAAGAACTGGAGAAAATATACAAGAAGAAGGGCATAGACATTATGACCAATGCCAGTGTTGAGAAAGTAGAAAAGAGTGGTAATGGTGCAAAAGCAACCATTAAAACTGCTGATGGTATTATTACATTGGAAGCTGATGTGGTTTTGAGTGCTGTAGGTATTAGTGCTAATATTGAGAATATAGGCCTTGAAACTGCCGGTGTTAAGACCGACAAAGGCAAGGTAACAGTTGATAAATATTACAAAACAAACATTGATGGTATCTATGCCATTGGTGATATTACCCCTGGACAAGCGCTGGCGCACGTAGCATCAAAAGGTGCAATTATCTGTGTGGAAGCATTTGCTAATAGAGATGGTAAGTACAAACACATGCCGGAGCCTTTGGATTATGGTAATGTACCTGGATGTACTTATTGTGCACCAGAGATAGCATCAGTAGGTCTTACTGAAAAACAAGCTAAAGAAGCTGGCTATGAAGTGAAAGTGGGTAAATTCCCATTCTCTGCATCTGGTAAAGCAAGTGCTGCAGGTGCTATGGAAGGTTTTGTGAAAGTGGTATTTGATGCCAAATATGGCGAATGGCTGGGTACACACATGATCGGTGCTAATGTGACAGAAATAATTGTAGAAACAGTATTAGGCCGTAAACTGGAAACTACATGGACAGAAGTCCTTGACAGTATTCATCCGCACCCAACCATGAGCGAAAGTGTGAAAGATGCTATTGAAGTAGCTCTTGGTGAAGCAATACATTTATAGTTTAGGGGAATTAGGAATAGGAAACTTGGAATTAGTTGTTCGTTTTTCACTATTTATAGAATAATATTTTAAGGTAGCTTTCGGGCTACCTTAATTATTTAGGAAAATACTTAACGAGATTGAGTGTGATTTTTGCGCTTCTATCGTAACTTCATTTCCTCAAAGCATTTAAATATGAAAAGAATTGTTTTACTGAGTGTGCTATTCCTATCTGTCGTTTCACAAACGCAAGCACAAAGCTGCTGTGCCAAACCTAAAGGTATGAAGGAATGGGCTTTGAATACGGCCTTTAAAGAATCTCATGAGCCGCCGCTACCATTTAATTTCTCTTCAGACAAAGGTTCTATGGTAGAGTTCAATACACCGGATAGTAAAAAAGGGCATGCCTATTATGTGCCTTCAGAGAAGCCAACAACTAAAGTGTTGGTGATATTTCATGAATGGTGGGGACTAAATGACTACATCAAACGTGAAGCAGTTCGCTGGCAGGGGCTATTGGGCAATGTAGATGTATATGCAGTAGACCTTTATGATGGTAAGGTAACTGATGATCCTAAAAAAGCCAGTGAGCTTGCTGTTGGGCTTGACCAGAAAAGAGGCGAGGATATTGTAAAAGGCGTTTTGAGCCTGATAGGCAATGATAAAATGATTGCTACACTTGGTTGGTGTATGGGTGGTAGTTGGTCATTCACAGCTTCAATTGATGCGGGTAATAGGGCATATGGCTGTGTGATGTATTATGGTTTCCCTCCAAGGGATGAACAACAAATAAGTCCTTTAAAGACGGACGTTATGTATGTCTGGGGAGCGCAAGACAAATTCATATCCAAAGAGAATGTTGAGTTGTTTGGTAACATGGTGGTTGCTACCGGTCATAAATTCAATTTCTTTCAGTACGATGCAGTACACGCATTTGCAAATCCAAGCAATCCTAAATACAATGCTGTATATGCATCACAAGCGCAAGATATTGCTGTTAAATTCTTGAGATCAAAACTTGCAATTAGTAAATAACATCGCTTATTGGCTTATAGAAAAAAGATTTTTTCTAATTCCTAAAGCTTCTTAATATTGCAACATGAACAAAATGTCTAAGTTTAATAAGTGTTGGAAACATTCGCACCATTGCGAAGGGTACACCAGTTATTGAACATTGGCCAAACATATTCAATAAGCAGCCCTTCGAGATATCGAAGGGCTTTTTTTATGACCAATTTAAAAAATAAAGTGAAATGATGAAACTTATCAACAAGAAGATCTGCATGGGCAAAGACATAGGCATACATGGCAATGTATTTGGCGGTTTGCTTATGTCATGGATAGATGAGGCTGCTGCGGCCTATGCAACAGAGTACTGCAATACCCCAAATATGGTAACCCTTAGAGTCGGGGAACTAATATTTAAAAAACCATTAAAGGTCGGCAACCACTTAAGACTATATGGCGATGTTGCCCATTTAGGTAATACCTCTATTGATCTGAAGATCGAAGCTAGAAAATTCAATGTATATAGCGGTGAGGAAACTGTTGTCTGTACTACCAATATCACTTTTGTACGAATAGATGATGATGGCGTGCCAACGCCTATTGGAGAATCCGTAAGAAGAAAACATATAGATGCATTAGCAGCTATAGAGAACTAATTCTAATTTTACACCATGACAACCAGCCAATTGGAAATACTCAGTTTATATGCAGCACAGGCTGAAATGGATAAAAAGCTATGTGCAGAACAGCTTGAAGTTTTGTATAAAGAAAATTCGTTTAAGGCATTGATTCCCAGTGTGTATGGAGGGTTGGAGTTGTCATTACCTGAGGTGGTAATGTTAGAAGAAAAAATCGCTAAAGCAGATGGCAGTACGGGTTGGGTTATGACCCTGTGTGCGGGTGCAGGGTGGTTTGGTGGATTTATGGAACCATCATTTGCCAAACAAATATTTGAAGGTGAGAAAGTGTGTCTGGCAGGTAGCGGTGCCCCAACTGGTACAGCAGAAATAACCGGAGATGGTTTTGTTGTGAATGGCAGATGGCAATATGCAAGTGGTGCATCTGATGCCACAGCATTTACTGCCAATTGTATCATTATAGAAAATAGTATCCCTGTATATAATCCTGATGGAACAAAAAAGATCCTTGCTTTTGCCTTTTTGAAAAGAGAAGTAACACTGTTGCTTGAATGGAGTAGTATAGGTATGATCGCGACCGCCAGTTATACCTACCAGGTGAAGAAACTGTTTGTTCCTAATGAAAGAAGCTTTAGGATCGATGGTACAGCTGCTGTCATTCAAACTGCTTTGTATCGTTATCCTTTTTTACAACTGGCAGAGGTAACACTTGCTGCTAATATTCTTGGTATGGGTTTGCATTTTATTGAAAAAGCAAATAAGGTTTTAGTTCAGAAAAAGGAAGGTGGTGAACTCTCTGATGCTAATGCAGAGATATTTAGGATTGTGATAGCTGAGGTGACAGGTCAAATAAATGATAGCCGTGATAAAATGTACCATGCTTTAGGCCAATCATGGTCGCAATGTGAAGCTAAAGGTGCTATTGAAAAAAGTGTATTAAATGATGTAAGCAAAACTGCAAGGGAAGTTGCACAACAAGCTGTTCGGGGTGTGGACAGGATTTACCCCTATTGTGGTTTACGCTCTGCCAATCCTAATACAGAAATCAACAGAGTTTGGCGCGACTTGCACACAGCGAGTCAGCATAGTTTGTTGGTGTTTGAGAGGTAGGTTTAGATTTTTTTATATTTTACGTCACAAAATAATAATGACCCCCGAACAATTGATACAGCAATTAGCCTCAGGTGATGATGACGCTTTGAGAGAGCTGTATGGGGTATTTAGTAAGAAAATATACAATACCTGTTTAGCCTATTTACAGGTGGAAAGTGATGCGGAGGAAGCAATGCAGGATGTTTTTGTTGAGGTATACCGATCAGTGACTGAATTCAATGCGAAGGCTTCAGTAAACACCTGGATATACCGGATAGCTGTTAACAAATGCCTCGACAGGATACGGTATAACAAGCGTCAGAAAAGGTTTGCATTCATCTCCAGTTTGTTTAGCAAGGATACAGGGGCCATACAATTCGACCAGCCAAATTTCAATCATCCCGGGGTTTTATTGGAGAATAAAGAGAAATCAGCGGTGCTCTTTAAGGCCATCAATCAACTGCCCGAAAATCAAAGAATGGCATTTATTTTAAAGCATGTTGAGGGCCTCTCGCAAAAAGAAATAGCGGAAATAATAAATATTGGAGAAAAGGCGGTAGAGTCACTGCTGCAAAGGGCTAAAGGCAGTCTTAGGAAATTGCTTTCAGATTTTTACGACAAAACCGAAGGAAAGAATAAATAATAACGTCTAAAACAGAGCAAAATGGAACAACAAGATAAAAACCAATGGATAGACAGTGTGATGAACAGCTTGGATGGCCTTCAAACGGCTGAACCCGGTGATTTTGCTTTTGATAAGATTGAGAGCCGTATTAAACAGGAGGAGACTCCCGTTATGAAGGCTAGGGTAATACCCTTACGAACTGTTTCAACTGTTGCAGCATCTTTGTTAGTACTAATTGCTGCCAATATTATTTTTCTGACCAACAAACCAAAGCAGGCTAACAATGACGCTATGAGGAGTGTTGCAAAATATTATGGTTTAACCAATGACAACATAACTGACGTTTTATGAGAAAAGAATTTTTTTATAGGATAGTCATACTGGCTTTGTTGCTACTGAATTTTGGGATACTCGTATTTATCTGGCAGGCAAGGTATGAAGGCAGACTACCTATGCCGCCCGATGGGGTTGGTAACCCGGCACAGCTTATTATAGAACGGTTACATTTAGATGAACAACAGCAAAAACAGTTTGATGTAATGCGCGAAGCACATCATTCGAAAATGATGGATATTCAGCATGACTCAAGGAAACTACATGATGAATTGTTTGACCTGCTGAAAGCTGACCAAGTGGATACGGAAAAAAGCAATGCACTCATACAACAAATACAAAGTCTTGAGACTGAAAAAGAACACGTGACCTTTGATCATTTTGCACAATTGCGCGCTATACTTAGGCCAGATCAAAAAATGGCATTCAATGGTCTTATAAAAGACCTATTGAGGCAAATGGGTGGGCCACCGCCAAATAGGAGAGAGTAGGAGTGCAAATTGTTTGTTGTTATTGATGTGGATTGGTCTCGGCTAAATGCATCAATTCCTGGTTAGGTTTTTTCTATTTTCTTTCCTGTATATAGATTTCATTTTTTGTCTATTCATTTTTTATAATTTTTTTTTTGAAGAGATAGAAGGAAAATGCTCAGCTCGTCGTCTTAATATACAGAACCTTCTAAAACAAAATTTATGAAGAATTATCTGATCCCCTTACTAGCCGTAATAATGATAGCTGCAAATGTATCTTGCAAAAAGACAAGTAATTCAACCACAACTGCCACTACAGACACCATACCTGCCGTTTACAAGAAAATATATGGTGTATCTAGCATGTATATTGACGGAAGCTACATTGTAATAGTAACGAAAGATCTACCCGACCATAAGAGCCCTTATTACAAGGGTACACAATGGGAAAGTACGATGTATGAAGCCTATAATGGCACCAGTAGTTTTGCAGCTAACCCTAATGTGATTGAAACACAAACTATAACTTTCCGGATCCCATTGAATCCAGCAGAAGCAACAAGTCATGCACAAACACCTTTAGGGCCTATGGGTATTGCCTTGAATGGTGTGCCCTTCTTTGACCAATATGCAGCAGGCCGTGCAGTATTGACAACAGAGATCGTGAGCTTTGACCAATACGGAGGCCATCCACAACAAACAGGTCAGTACCATTACCACGAAGAACCTTATTACCTGACAGCAAAGAATGGTGAAAGTGCACTTGTAGGTTTTCTATTGGATGGATTCCCGGTATATGGCCCTATGGAAAACGGGAAAACACTTACAAGCACTGATCTTGATAGTTATCATGGACATTTTGGAGTCACCGCCGACTATCCAAACGGTATCTACCATTATCACACAACAGCAGATGCACCTTATATTAATGGAAGTGGTTTTTATGGTACACCCGGTACAGTTTCTCAATAATAGCAACATGAATTCTCCATACCACATTTCACGTTTAATGATAGTCGCTACATTACTCTTGGCTAGTTGCATACAATCTCATAAAAATAGACCTGTATATGCAGATATGGGTAGGTTGAACATGATAGAGAGAAATGGTGTTAGTTACTTGAATAATGAGAAGTTTTCCGGTGTTGCATATAGGTTGTATCCAAATAATGATACCGCTTTTATAATGCCTTTTGAGAATGGGAAGTTGGAAGGTGTATTGAAAAGATGGTATCCAGATAAACAATTGGCTGAGGAAAGGCAATATCATGCAGGTGAAAAATACGGAACGCATCGTGGATGGTATGTTTCGGGTCGGAGAAAATTCCTCTATCAGATGAAAAACGACCATTATGAAGGAAATGCGAAAGAGTGGTTTGAGAACGGACAATTGGTGAGGGATTGCAATTATGTGCATGGTCAGGAAGAAGGTATGGAGCGTATGTATTATACCAATGGTAAACTTATGGCAAATTATCAATCAATAAAAGGCAGAAAGGCTAAAACATTATTGGGTCTCAATAAATACCCATAGGCCAAAAAGAAAAAGCAAACAATAGCTATCAGCCATTTCCATTTGTTCTTTGGTTCATTAGTACTAATGACCATAAACATAACACCAATCCCCCATGACATAAAGAACTCGGCATCCTTCATTATATATTGCGGAACGCTTAGCATGATTACCGCAAAAGGCAATCCTATTACAAATGCAAGATTGGTTTTAAAAACCCTTACCAATACCAATTCCCAAAAGAACCAGTAAATGAGCATCTGGATTATATAAATTGAATAATACTTGTGAGTACAAAACAAAAGCAAATGCCACAGGTAAGGCATGAATATACTATGCCAATCCTCGTATTTATTGGCATTAGCTGCGGCATACATATCCCATGTATCAACACTATATGACCCGGGAAAAAAGACCAGAATTGAACCCAGCAGTAAAATAAAGAGGATGATACGCTTATACTTATCAGATATAGGTCCTTGCATAGAGGAATATGATTTGCCCTATAAAAATAGAACTTATACTATTAATACCTAACAGTAGCTTCTTAGCTGTTCCACCTAAAGATCATTCTTTCAATAACGTGTGTATATCTTGCTTCAATCTTTCTATATCAAGATCAAGCGTACCATTATACACACCTCTCAAATGTCCATCCTTATCTATCAGTAAAAAATGTTCGGTGTGTAAAAATTCAGTTGAATCCTTATTAAAACCAATATTCTCTTCCGCAAAATAAGATCTTCTCGCCAGCTCATATATCTGCGATTTATTACCTGTCACAAGGTGCCACTGTCTCTCATCAATATGCATCCTTTCAGCATAAGTTTGCAGCCTCTTAACAGAATCAATTTCAGGAGTTACTGAATGGGATATAAATTTTATGTTCTCATCTTTTTTAAAACTATCAGTCAGCCTTTTCATATTCCGCATCATTTTGGGACATATGCTTGGGCAACTTGTAAAAAAGAAATTAGCTATATACACTTTGGCTTTAAAGCTTTCATTATTTACAACTTTCCCATCTTGATCAGTAAAGCTAAAATCTGCTATGCGATGCAGTGTATCTGTTCCCATTCCTTCTTCTGTCCATAATGGCGTGA